>UMJB01006247.1_pt1 | contig 27002 bp, 21 predicted proteins | sample 1965961 | NCBI WGS metagenome assembly UMJB01 (sample SAMEA4836139, study PRJEB28245) | human gut metagenome | biome: gut microbiome; material: fecal sample | place: Denmark | collected 2008
TTCGATAATAGTTTCAACAGCTTCTTCTCCAACCTTTTGCGCCATTTTATTAACGCCTTTCTTGAAGAGGCTGGTAGTGTAGCTTCCCTCTGGCATTTCTTTGTGGCGCTTGTTGATGAAATCCTGAAGTTCTGAGAGAAAGAGGACAGGGTTGAGCGTGTTCTCTTCTGCCCAACAGGTGTCTGTACCTTTGTGGCAGGTTGGACCGTCTGGGTGAACCTTTACCAGCAAGGTGTCGTTATCGCAGTCGTTCTGAATGCTTACAAGGTTCAGGAAGTTGCCTGATGTTTCACCTTTTGTCCAGAGGCAGTTGCGTGAACGGCTCCAGAATGTAACCTTTTTGGTTGCTATTGTCTTATCGTATGCTTCCTGGTTCATGAAACCAAGCATCAAGACGTTCTTTGTAACTGCGTCTTGGATGATGGCAGGAACCAGTCCGCCTAATTTTTCGAAATCTATTTCCATTTTATCTTGTTTTTATTTTCTTACATTATTATATACCCCGTGTTCTATGTTCTATATTCTCACGTTGATTCCTTCTTCTCTCAGATATTTCTTGAGGTCAGGAATGGCAATCTCGCCAAAGTGGAACACGCTGGCTGCCAGGGCAGCATCTGCCTTGCCTTGGGTGAAAGCATCGCGGAAATGCTCCATTTTTCCTGCACCACCTGAGGCAATGATAGGAATGCTTACTTCTTCGGCAAGACGGGCGAGAGCCTCGTTTGCGAATCCCTGTTTCACACCGTCATGATCCATACTGGTAAAGAGAATTTCACCGGCACCCCGGTCGGCTACTTCCTTAGCCCAGTCAAACAGTCCTAGTTCCACCCGTTCTCTTCCGCCTTTCACATAACAGTGCCAGCCGTCAGAATCGAGACGTGCATCAATGGCGCATACGCAAACCTGTGAGCCATAATGGTTGGCAATTTCATTGATGAGCTCCGGATGTCGGGTGGCTGAACTGTTGATGCTAACCTTGTCAGCCCCTGCGTTGAGCAGGCGGTCAACATCTTTGAGTTCATTGATTCCACCTCCCACAGTAAATGGGATATTGATTTCGGCAGCCACACGGGTTACCATATCCGTAAAGGTTTTGCGCTCTTCGAAACTTGCTGTAATATCTAGGAATACGAGCTCGTCAGCTCCAGCATCGCTATAAGCTTTTCCCAGTTCTACCGGGTCGCCAGCGCTGCGCAGGTTCACGAAATTGGTTCCCTTTACCGTCTCGCCATTCTTCACGTCAAGACAAGGAACGATTCGCTTAGCCAATCCTTTGCTTTTACTTTGAACTTTCACCATTGTATTTAAATTCTTATAGATTGAAGCTTTTGCCCTTACAGGGCGTGTCGAGAATAGCTACGAGTAATTAACTGTCAACTATTAACTATTTAACTAGTTTGTCAACATCGATTTTCCCTTCGTAGAAAGCTTTTCCAAATACTACGGCAGGAATACCTGCAGCTTCCAAAGCTTCGATGTCTTCGTTGCAACTCACTCCGCCTGAGGCGATAAGATGCAGTTGAGGGTAGGCAGCCATTACTTTTTTGTAGAGTTCTATGGCAGGTCCCTGCAGCGTTCCGTCTTTGCTGATTTCTGTGCAGAGAACGTAGCGTACTCCTTTATCGATGTACTTTTTCAGGAAAGGAAGGAGATCTTCAGAAGAATCTTCTTTCCATCCGTTGATAGAAATTTTTCCGTTTCTTACATCGGCTCCCAGAATCAGGCGGTCAGCTCCATATTTGTCCAACCATTGCATGAAGAGATCCGGATTAGTGACGGCAATACTGCCCACTGTAACCATGCTTGCTCCCGCAGCAAAAGCTTTCTCTATATCTTCTTCGGTCTTGATTCCGCCACCGAAATCAACCACGAGAGAGGTTTCTGTGGTAATGGCTTTCAATACCGCATCATTTACGATGTGCTTTGACTTGGCTCCATCGAGGTCTACTACATGAAGGCGCTTGAAGCCCATCTGCTCAAACTGTTTTGCAACCTCGGCAGGATTGTCATTGTAAACCTTCTTCTGGTCGTAATCGCCTTTTGTAAGACGAACACACTGGCCATTTATCAAGTCGATAGCTGGAATTAATTCTATCATATTTATATTTCCTCTTTTATTTTATCTCTAAAAAGTTCTTTAAAATCTGTTCTCCCACCTTTCCGCTCTTTTCCGGATGGAACTGGCAGGTATAGAAATTGTCTTTGTGGAGCGATGCACTATAAGGAAGAATGTATTCTGCCTTGGCAATGGTCTCCTCGCAGAGTGGCACATAATAACTATGTACGAAATAGGAGTAGGGATGAAGCAGCGCATCAGCGGTAGACTTGTCTGAGTCAGAATCTATTCTGTTTCCGAACCCCTTATAAAGGTCAGTCTTCAAATCATAGATTTCATTCCATCCCATAGCAGGCACCTTGTCTTCGTGTTTCTGAGGCTGGAATCGCTTTACATCTACATCAAAGATTCCTATGCAATCTACGTCACCTTCTTCCGAATGGCGGCACAAGAGTTGCTGTCCTACACAAATGCCCAGGACGGGTTGCTTCAAGTTCTTGATTACTTGATCAAGTTGATGAGCCTTCAGATATTCCATGGCTTCTCTTGCCTGGCCTTGTCCTGGGAAGAGGACGCGGTCTGCCTTCTGGAGCATTTCTGCATCATCTGTAAGTACAGGTTCGATGCCTAAACGCTTCATGGCGTTGACTACGGAATAGATATTTCCGGCATTATATTTTACGATTGCTACATCCATAACCTAACGTAATTCATTTCTATTTCTTATTTTTCGATGCAAAGGTACACATTTTCTTTTAATTTAAAGAAAATAAAAGCAAAAAGATTACGAAATATAGTAGATTTCTTTCAGAAAGTTAGGAATATGGCGGGATTTTACGTTTTCGTTAAGTGAAAAAGGAGCAATTAGATGTAAACCAACATCTAATTGCTCCTTTTGAAGTGTTTATTTTGATAATCAGAATTTCTTAGTTTTCTTCTTCGCTGTCTGCTGTGCGGAGAATGATAGAAGTTGCTCCGATGGTGAACAGAGTTCCGTCTTCGATAACGCGGCGTTCTCTGTCGCCCAGAATTTCATTGTCAACGAAAGTTCCTGTATAACTTGGTCCATCGCGGAGTACATACTTCAACTTGCCTTTCTTGTCGCGACTAACGTTGATTACGCAATGGTTCATGTCTACGCTTGGGTCTACGGTTTCGATAGGGCAGTTGATTCCGCTGTTCTTCATGTAGCGGCCGATGATGTTGTCGCCCAACTGGAGCGGGATGACCTGCTTGTAAGCGAATACGTTCTCGATGACAACGATAGAACCATATCCCTTCTCGTTGGCATTCTCGTCAAGTTTTTCTTCCTTGCGGGTTTCGCGGAGTTTTGAAACTCCCATTCGGATGCCAAACTGCTTATTGCAATTAGGGCAAACGAAAACGAGACTCTGACCAGCCTGATACTTGGTCTCATCGAAGGTGATAAAATTATCGCACTTAGGACAACGTACTCTTTTCATATTCTTGTTCTTACTTTTCTGTCTATATTTTATAATAATGTGTTGTAAAAGCTTCCGATTTTCCTTGCTCTTTGTTCTAGCTATAAACTATAAAATCTTAACTGTCAACTATTCTTTTACTTTCGTAATCCAGCCGTCAGTAAAAGCATCATAGTTATGTAAGCGGTTGAGAGCAGAATAAGCTTCGCCCTCGGTAGAGTAAGTTCCGTATATAACTTTCACATTATTATCCGTAATCAACACTCTGGCTTCCTTGAATCCCTTGTTTTGGAGAAGTTCAGCATAGCTCGCAGCATTGCGCTTGGTAACACGACTTGCCAAAACGATGCTATAGTAAGAAGAAGCTGTTTGTAATTCATTGTCCTGAGTCATGTTGGCAGACTTGGCAGGAATGCTTTCTTCTGCTTGAGATTCTGTACTGAGAACCAGTTCTTGAGGTTGCGCAACTTTATTGATCTCCTTAGGCATGATGCGGTTCAACATACCTGTGTCGATTTGGCTCTTCTGAACGGTTGGTGTTCCCAATGGAGAAGAGTAGGTGAAGAATGCAATGAGAGCGATGCAGGCTGCTGCAATATTGCGCAACCAGCTCTTCTTGATGCTGATAAATTCGGCATTTGATTCTTTTTCGTCTTCATCGTTAACGAACACGGAACTGTTGACAGAGAGTCCGCTCTCCATCTTCTGGTTACTATCTTGATTCTTGACTTTGCTTTCTGTACGATTGTTTTTTACTGTCTTTGCAGGCATTTCTATGATTGAAGCAGCAGAATCTTCAGCCTTCTGAGCCTCTTCTGCAGAAATCTGCGCAAGTGGGAGCATGTTTAAGCCACCTAAGCCATACAACTCAGGTGTAAGAATGCCTGCCTCACATGGTTCGAAGCTGTAGTTTCCGTCTTCGTTCAATATGATGGTGCCAATATCGTTCAGTTCAAATTTGCCTGAATTCTCCAGAGTCTGACGCATCTCTGTCACCTCATCAGCAATGCGGTTCAAAGCTTCCGGATAGCTGATGTCGTATGCTTCAACATACGAAAGTGCAAGGAGAGAATCGTTCATCTGGAGTTGCGGATTGAAGCCAATCGTTCTCAGCGGTGGCAAAAACATGCTGTCTCTGCCATCGTAACGTGCATCTACATGATGAGCCATGAAGCCACCAAATCCTGGGACAATCACGCAATCGTTGCTCAAAAGTAGGATCTCTATATGTCTTTCTAGTCTATTCACGTTTGCAAAGGTAGTGATTTTTTCGGAAATGACCAACAGAAAATAGAGAAAATTTTCGATGAAATCATAAAAAGTCTAATTTGTTTTGTCGTTTCGGGAAAAAGTATTACCTTTGTACCTAAAATTAATAAGGTATAAATCGATGAAATATACAGAGACAGAAATAGAAGGAGTCTGGCTGATAGAACCTCGGGTATTTGATGATGCTCGCGGCTATTTCTTTGAGGCATGGAAGCAGGCTGAATTCGATGCTCACGTTGGAGGGCATGTGGAGTTTGTGCAAGACAATGAATCGATGTCGGCTCGTGGTGTGCTCAGAGGTTTGCATTATCAGAAAGGCGAATTCTCGCAGGCTAAGTTGGTGCGTGTCATCAAGGGCTGCGTGCTGGATGTTGCTGTTGACTTGAGAAAGGGCAGCAAGACTTTCGGTAAATATGTAATGGTAGAATTGAGTGGAGAGAACAAACGTCAGTTTTTCATTCCTCGCGGTTTTGCCCATGGTTTTCTGGTACTGAGCGACGAGGCAATCTTTACTTATAAGGTTGACAACGTTTATGCTCCTGAACATGAAGCCAGCATTCATTGGGATGATCCTACCATCGGAATAGAATGGCCTATTGAGGGAGTAGATGTACTAACGTCTGAAAAAGACAGAATTAAGGCAAAGTCTTTCGAAGAGGCTGATTATTTCGAGTAGAATTGGCACAGACTTTTACCGGTTAATTTATTTAAAGAACTCATCATGAAAAAGATAGTTAATTTATGGCTGCTCGGCTGTATCTTGGCTTTTGTTGCTTGTGGTCAGAAAGCCGAAAAACAACAGAAGGTAAAGGAAGATGCTGCGGCTAAGAAAATGTTGCAAGGCATTTGGCTGAACGATGACGATGAGGATGATGTAGCGTTTCGCGTTAAGGGCGACACGATTTATTATCCTGATTCTACCAGTCAGCCTGTCTACTTCTACATTGCTGGCGATACGCTTGTAATGAAGGGTGCTAATATGGCAAAATATCCGATTGTAAAACAGGCTGAGCATATTTTCCAGTTTAAAGTGCAGAATGGAGATGTGGTTAAGCTGGTGAAGACGGAAGATAAATCTTATTTGCAGCAGTTCATCCACAATCGTGCTTCTGTGGCGCTGAATCAGAATACGCTGATTAAACGTGATACGGTGGTTGTAAGGGGCGATGAGAAATATCATCTCTACGTACAGGTTAATCCAACAAGTTATAAGGTTTACAAGAGTTCTTATAATGATGATGGTGTTGAGGTAGACAATGTTTATTACGATAATATTGTGAACTTGCATGTCTATCATGGTGCCAACCGTCTGTTCTCTCGTGATTTCTATAAGAAGGATTTCGATAAGCAGGTTCCTGCTTCGTTCTTGAATCAGGCTATATTGAGCGACATCGTATTCAATAAGATAGATGAATCTGGTATTCATTATCTTGCTGTGCTGGCAATGCCTGACAGCAGTTTGAGTTATCAGGTTGAGGTTATCATTTCCTTTGAAGGAAAAATGAGCATGCGGGTTAAGAGCTAAAATAGAATAAAAAAGTCGCCCTGAAGGGAAAGCATTGGATGTAAGATGCTTTTGTCCTTTCAGGGCGATTCTTTTTTTATGTGCTTATCTTGGAGGGGTAGCTTGATAGCTCAATTTTTAATTGAAGAATCCCAGCAAAGCTCCGGCTGCAACGGCAGAACCGATGACTCCAGCAACGTTTGGTCCCATGGCGTGCATGAGAAGGAAGTTGTGGCGGTCGTATTCCAGACCCAGGTTGTTGGAGATGCGTGCACTCATTGGTACGGCACTCACTCCGGCGTTTCCGATAAGTGGGTTTAGTTTCTTGCCTTTTGGCAAGAAGAGATTCATCAGCTTGACGAATAATATTCCGCTTGCCGATGCGATGATGAACGCAAGAGCACCGAGAGCAAAGATCTTGATGGTATTCAATGTCAGAAACTCTGAAGCCTGGGTAGAACAGCCTACGGTCAGGCCGAGGAGGATGACGACAATATCATTCAAACTGCTGCTTGCTGTCTTGGCAAGTCGGGTTGTCTTTCCACTCTCTTTCAGAAGATTTCCGAAGAACAGCATTCCTAGCAAAGGCAAACCGGACGGAACGATGAAGGTGGTGAGAAGCAGACCGATGATAGGGAATAGAATCTTTTCGGTCTGTGAAACCTGACGTGCCGGTTTCATCTTGATGACGCGCTCTTTCTTCGTTGTAAGCAGTCGCATCAAAGGTGGCTGAATCACAGGTACCAGTGCCATGTAAGAGTAGGCACAAACCGCAATGGCTCCCATGAGGTTCGGACTCAGTTTGCTGCTCAGGAAGATGGCGGTTGGTCCGTCTGCACCTCCGATAATGGCAATGCCTGCTGCCTGGTTAGGTTCAAACCCAAGAGCCAGTGCAATCATGTAGGCGCCGAAGATTCCAAATTGGGCTGCGGCTCCAATCAGGATGAGTTTCGGATTGGAAATGAGCGCCGAGAAGTCGGTCATGGCTCCAATGCCCAGGAATACGAGTGGTGGGTACCAGCCCTGTTTTACTCCCTGGTAGAAGATGTTCAGAACGGAGTTGTCTTCGTATAAACCTATTTCGAGTCCTGCATCGGCACGGAATGGAATGTTGCCAAGAATGATTCCCAGTCCGATAGGAACCAGGAGCAGCGGCTCAAAATCTTTCTTGATGGCGAGCCAGATAAAGAGTGCTCCCACCAGTATCATGATGAGGTTTCCTGCCGAGGCGTTGGCAAAGCCCGTGAAGGTAAGAAACTCATTGAAGTTTTGTATGATGAAATCCATAATTTACTTTGAACTTTGAAAGTTGAACATTGATTTACTTTGAACTTTGAAAGTTGAGCATTGATTAACTTTGAACTTTGAAAGTTGAACATTGAACTTTATGATTAGTCTTTTGATTGGAAGAGTAATCATAGTTGTTCCTACTTTATCGCTTATTACACAATTGTCACAAGCGTGTCTCCTTCCATTACTGCATCGCCCTTATTCACGTTGATGCTGGCAATGGTTCCCGAGGCTTCTGCATCGATGTTGTTCTGCATCTTCATAGCTTCGAGAACGACAACCGTATCGCCTGCGTTCACCTTGTCACCGACTTTTACCTTGATTTCGTTGATGGTGCCAGGCAGAGGAGCTACCACTGGCTTGCCAGAGGCTGTTTTTCCTGCATTTCCTGTTTGCCCGCTGCTTGCTGCGGATTGCAAATCCGCAGATGCCTTCGCGCTCTGAGGGGCTGAAGAACTGTTGAATTCTTCACTCTTCACTCTTCGCTCTTCACTTAACTTTACTTTCTGCTTGCCAGCCTTAACCGGCTGTTTCATTTCCACTTCGAATGGAATTCCATTTACGGTAACATTGGCGATATTGCCTTCAATATCCTGTATTTCAACGACGTAATCTACGCCTTTAACCTTATATTCGTACTTTGCCATAGTTTCTATATTTTAACGTTGTTATTGTTGTTGTTGAATTTCGGAGCATTCCATCTAGTCTGTTTTGGCTTGATGGTGATAATGCCTGATTCTACATCGTGAACATCTTCCAGATATTCCTGTAGTGCAAGTGAAATGACTGCCATGTAAATCTCCTTATCAATACCCTTGGTTTCTAAACCATCCTTCAGAATCACATTGGTTTTATGACTGAGGTCATGAGTAACCTCGATGGTCTTCTTTCCTGTCTTATATAATAAGGTGGCGTGCTTCTCTGTAGCACGGGCGATGCGTTGTTTATGTTTCATGTAGGCTCCGAAAGCCCAGAACACGATGAAGAGGAGAGCGAGGCAGGCGAATACGATTCCCATAGAAAGTACTGCGATTCCTATTCCGTATGGGTCGCTTTTCTTCAATTGCTGGGCTTTACTCAAACCGGCGTTTTGTGGCAGATAACCCGGGGTGATTAATCCGGCAATGGCTTTATTCCATGTCTTGAAATCACTGCTCAGTGCATAGCTCTCGTTGGCTGCCAATACAGGCACACTCACGGAGTCTATCAGATCTACGGCGTTTCCATCATAAAGTGCTATCCAGTTGGGCTTCTTTTCCTGCAGAATAAGATTGAGATGAAAAGGTCCGGTGTTGGAAGAATCCTTTGCCTTCCAATACTGCCCGTTCCAACCGTCCTTGTACCAGCTACTGCTATCGAAGATGACGATGCTCTTCTTGCCGCCCAGCATGGTTCGGGGTTCATTGTTCGGCAATGGATACATCATTTGCCGACGTACTTCGGGTGACAGGTTCTTGTTGAGAACTCGTCTGTCGGTGGTTAGGAACATACCACGCACGTTGTACGTGGTAAAGGAGGAATTGCTCAATTCCACCCATGGCTTGTGCTGACCGTACTCGTCAATGAGACTCGTGCGGTTGTCTGTCATCACCTCCGTTATACGGATGCTTTTGGCTCCTTGACTCCAAGCGGGCAAGGAAGTGATGACTAGCATGGTTATCAGAAATCCCAATTTCTTCATACGCTTACTAACGTTTATAGGGTTATTGTTTCATGTTTCGAAAAAAATCTGCATCATATAGGAACGGTTACTGTTCCTAGAAGATTCATTAGGTTTGTTTCTTGTGCTCAAAGGTACGAAGAATTTCTGAAAAGACAACAAAAAAGGTGCACAAATTTTTATCTTTGTGCACCTCTTTTATAATTTATAACTATTACTAGTCGTTTTGTTAACTTTTGTAAGCCTTACGCTCCGCAGAAGAACAGCACCACTATTTGGGCTGTAAAGATACGGAGGAACATGCTCAAAGGGTAAACTGTAGAGTAACCTACAGCTGGAGCCTCCTTAGAGCAAGAAGCATTTGCATAAGCCAATGCAGGAGGGTCTGTGTAAGTACCGGCGAGCATACCCATGATGGTGAAGTAGTTGAACTTAAACTTCAGGCGGGCAATCGTACCGATGGTGAAGATAGGAATAACGGTGATGAGAAAACCGCATCCCACATATTTCAAACCGTCACCCTGTACTACTGTGTCCCAGAATCCGGCACCAGCCTTGATTCCCACACTCGCCAGGAAGAGTACAAGTCCTATTTCTCGCAGCATCATATTAGCCGAAGTCGTCGTATAAGTTACCAGTTTCATGCGATAGCCGAAACGGCCGATGAGGATGGCGATGATCAGCGGACCTCCGGCAATACCCAACTTCAAAGGCACCGGCATTCCCGGAATGGCAAATGGGAGAGAACCGAAGATAATACCCACCATAATGCCTACGAAGATAGTAGCAATGTTAGGCGCATCGAGGCGCTTTACAGAGTTACCCATGATTTCAGCCACACGGTTCACATTCTCTTCAGGACCTACAACCAGAATCTTATCACCTACGTGGAAGTGGTGGTTTCTGCCTGCAAAAATGTCCATTCCCTGACGGGAAATACGGGTTACGTTAACGCCGTATACGCTGGAGAAGTGCATCTTGCCCAAGGTCTTACCGTTCATTTCTGGACGGGTAACGATGATACGGCGAGAAACAAAGTGCTGTACTTCATCCTTCTCGCGGTCCCATTCAGCCTCAACCTCTGGTCCGATAAAAGCCTTGATGGCTTCAGCATCAGCCTCTGCACATACAACGAGCAATTCATCTCCAACCTCAAATTTAGTCTTGCTGTTAGGAATACTTACCTCGCCATTGTGGAGCAGCCGGGAACATACAATGTCACGGTTCAAGAATTCTGAAACTTCTCTCAGCGTTCTGCCTGTAATGTAAGCATTTTCCACGCGCAAGTGCATGTTGTGGGCCTTAGCGTGTGGGTTTGCAGCATCTTCTTCGTTAAGCTGTTCTTCCTCATCAGCAGTATTAATCTTACAGATGTACTTGATAAGGATAGTAGCACCGATAATGCCTACTACACCAAGAGGATAAGCACAAGCATAACCATTGGCGATACTTGGAGCACCATTAGGGAAGACGCTGAGCAAAGCCTCGTTGGCAGCACCAAGACCCGGTGTATTGGTAACCGCACCATAGAGTGTACCTATCATCATAGGCAGGTTGTTAGGGTTGCTCGTATCAAAGAAGAGATAATAGCAACCAAACATCACGAGGATGTTGAGCAGAATAGCGCTAGCCGAAAGCATGTTGAGCGTAACACCACCTTTCTTGAAACTCTCGAAGAAACCAGGTCCTACCTGGAGACCAATCATGAAGACGAAGAGGATCAATCCGAAGTCTTGCACGAATGTTAGAATTTCCTTTGGACCGGTGAAGCCAACGTGGCCAGCCAAAATACCTGCGAAGAGTACGAAGGTGACACCTAACGAAATGCCGCCAATCTTTAGCTTTCCGAGGTAAACACCAATAGCTATCACGATAGCGTAGAGTAGGGCGATGTGAGCCACCGACTCGGTATTGGTGAAGAGATTAACAATCCAATCCATGTATTCGTTTTAAAATCAGAAAATTATATTCCTGTAGTTTATCAAATCATTTTAGAATTTATGTTTTCTGTTGCTTGTTTTAATTGAAGGATATAGTTCTGTTTATAGAGAGAATCTGTAGATTATTAGGGGATTCAGTTAAAACTGAAAATTGGAGGACATCACATATGATGCCCTCCAACCTATTTTTTCTTGTAAAAAATCAAGCCCTTTTTACAAATGGCTTTCTTTTAAACATAAGATTACTTCTCGATAGCTGCTACACCTGGCAATACCTTACCCTCGATAGCCTCGAGGAGAGCACCACCACCTGTAGAGATGTAAGATACCTGATCAGCCAAACCGAACTTGTTGATACAAGCTACAGAGTCACCACCACCGATGAGTGAGAATGCACCTTCCTTAGTAGCCTCAGCGATTGCGTCAGCAATAGCCTTAGAACCACCAGCGAAGTTGTCGAACTCGAATACACCTGCAGGACCATTCCAGAGGATAGTCTTAGCACCCTTGATGGCAGCTGCGAAAGCCTTGCGAGTCTCAGGACCAGCGTCCATACCCTCCCATCCATCAGGGATGTTGTTAGATGGGCAAACCTGAGTATTGCAATCGTTCTTGAAGTCATCACCGCAGATAGAGTCTGTGCCGAGTACGAGGTTTACACCGTTCTCCTTAGCCTTCTTGATTACGTCGAGAGCAACGTCGAGCTTGTCATCCTCGCAGATAGACATACCGATCTTGCCACCGAGAGCCTTAGAGAATGTATAAGTCATACCACCGCAGAGAATCAGGTTGTCAACCTTAGTCAACAGGTTCTCGATGATACCGATCTTAGTAGAAACCTTAGAACCACCCATGATAGCTGTGAATGGGCGCTTGATGTTGCCGAGAACTGCGTCAACAGCCTTAACTTCCTTCTCCATCAGGAAGCCGAGCATCTTGTGATCCTTGTCGAAAGAATCAGCGATGACAGCTGTAGAAGCATGCTTGCGGTGAGCAGTACCGAATGCGTCCATTACATATACGTCAGCGTAAGAAGCCAACTTGGCAGCGAACTTCTTCTGACGCTCCTTCATCTCAGCCTTAGCAGCATCGAATTCTGGAGTACCCTTCTCAACGCCAACTGGCTTGCCTTCCTCTTCTGGGTAGAAGCGGAGGTTCTCGAGCAAGAGAGCCTCACCTGGCTTCAAGGCAGCAGCCTCAGCATCTGCGTTACCGCAGTCCTTAGCGAACTTAACGTCTACGCCGAGAGCGTCAGATACGTTCTTAACAATCTGAGAGAGAGAAAGCTCTGGTTTAACCTTGCCCTTTGGCTTACCCATGTGGCTCATCATGATGAGCGCACCGCCGTCTGCAAGTACCTTCTTCAATGTAGGAAGGGCACCGCGGATACGAGTGTCGTCTGTTACATTACCATTTTCATCCAATGGCACGTTGAAGTCAACGCGCACGATTGCCTTGTGACCGGCAAAGTTAAAATCTTCAATTTTCATTTTACCTAAATTTTATTTAGTTTATGTACTAATTTATTGTTCTAAACCTTTCTGCTGGTTTCAAAAACCGAAGGCAAAGATACAAATTATATTTGAATCAGCAAAATATAGTAGCGGTTTTTATGATTTTTAGTAGATGAAATCGCTAGTTTGCTATATCGGGTTTGCAAAATTCGTGTTTTGCGCATTCTTCTGCTAGATTTGTTAAACAAAATGGAGAGAAATGAAATATATTCTTAACAAATTACTTTTTTTTTGGATTTCTCGATAATAAATAGTACCTTTGTGCGCAGTTAAAACGTTATTACATATAAATGAGATAAAATGGCGAAAGATAAGATTGCTTTTGTGTGCAGCAATTGCGGACAGGAAAGTGCCAAATGGATGGGCAAATGTCCTAGCTGCGGACAATGGAATACATTTAAGGAGATTCGTATTGCTGCCGATTCTGGATCGCAGGCTGCGAAGAATGCCGGAATGACCATGCGTCATGGTGGGGCTGCCACGATGTTTGGCGGGCAGCACAGCGAGCATGATGCTGCACCGATGAAGCTTCGCGATATTTCTGCGATTGATGAACCGCGCATCGATATGAGGGACGAGGAACTGAACCGTGTGCTGGGTGGCGGAATGGTTCCCGGCAGCATCACGCTCCTGGGCGGTGAACCGGGAATCGGTAAGAGTACGCTCACCTTGCAGACTATTCTGAACATGACTGACCGCCGCATCCTGTATGTGAGTGGAGAGGAGAGTGCCCATCAAATCAAGCTCCGTGCCGACCGGTTGGCTAAAGGACAGGCGATGCTCAGAGAAGGTTCTTCTGCTGACACACTGGAAACGGCTTCTCTTTCATCAGAAGGAGCCTTTGATCATATTACGGTTCTCTGCGAAACACAGTTGGAGAAAATCTTTAGCCATATTCAGGAAGTAGCTCCTCAGCTGATAGTTATAGATTCTATCCAAACCATTGCTACGGAAGAAGTAGACAGTTCGCCAGGTTCTGTTTCCCAAGTTCGCGAGTGTGCAGCCTCCCTGCTCCGTTTTGCCAAGACGAGTGGCATTCCGGTTATTCTGATAGGACATATTAATAAGGAGGGAACGCTTGCCGGACCAAAGATTCTGGAGCACATCGTAGATACGGTGATTCAGTTTGAGGGCGACCAGCATTATATGTACCGCATCTTGAGAAGCATCAAAAACCGATTCGGAAGTACTTCTGAGTTGGGAATCTATGAGATGATGCAAGGCGGACTCCGACAGGTGAGCAATCCTTCAGAGTTGCTTCTTACCGAAGATCATGACGGACTTTCGGGTGTTGCTATCAGCGCAGCTATCGAGGGTGTTCGTCCGTTCCTGGTAGAGACGCAGGCTTTGGTTTCAACAGCAGCCTATGGAACTCCGCAGCGTTCGGCAACGGGTTTTGACCAGCGCCGTTTGAACATGCTTCTGGCGGTTCTGGAGAAACGTGTGGGATTCAAGCTGATGCAGAAAGACGTGTTCCTGAATATTGCCGGAGGATTGAGAGTAACCGATCCAGCCATGGACTTGAGTGTGTTGGCAGCCGTATTGAGCAGTAATGTTGACACGCCTATCGAGCAAGGCTGGTGTATGGCGGGCGAGGTAGGTCTGAGCGGTGAAGTCCGTCCGGTGAGCCGTATCGAGCAGCGTATTGCTGAGGCTGAGAAACTGGGATTCCAGCACATCATCATCCCGAAATACAACAATCATGGTTTCGACCATAAGAAATATAAGATAGAAATTCATCCCGTTAGGAAGGTGGAAGAAGCATTCCGCTGTCTGTTCGGGTAAGGAACTTTGAACTTTGAGATTTGAACATTGAACTTTATGATTAGCCTTGCTGTTCCTATATAGTTATAAATGCATATCATACAGTTCAAAGTTCAAAGGAAATAAGTTCAAAGGAAATAAGTTCAAAGGAAATAAGTTTAAAGTTCATAATTTAAAGTTCAAAATAAAATGAAGGATTCAGTAATCATTGTGAGCGGCGGCATGGATAGTATCACGCTGCTCTACGACAAGAAAGACGAGATTGCACTCGGCATTAGTTTTAACTATGGAAGTAATCATAACGATCGTGAAATTCCCTTCGCCAAGATGCATTGTGAGCGTTTGGGAATCAAGCATATTACGATAGATTTGGCTTTCATGCATCAGTATTTCAAGAGTTCTCTTCTTGAAGGTGCCGATGCGATTCCTGAAGGTCATTATGCTGCTGATAATATGAAGAGTACAGTGGTTCCTTTCCGTAATGGAATCATGCTGAGCATTGCCATCGGCATTGCTGAGAGTAACAATCTGAAGAAAGTTTTCATTGCTAACCATGGTGGCGATCATACGATTTATCCAGACTGCCGTCCGGAGTTTATCAAGGCGATTGATGAGGCTGCCGAAGCAGGAACGTTCGTCGATGTACGCGTGGTGGCTCCTTATACGAATATTACCAAGGGGCAGATTGCGGAGATTGGCAAGAAGTTGGGCATTGATTATGCTGAAACCTGGAGCTGCTATAAGGGCGGTGAGAAGCATTGTGGCAAATGCGGAACCTGCGTAGAGCGCAAGGAGGCTTTGGCCGAGGCGGGTATTGAGGATACTACTGAGTATGAAGAATAAGGTTGAAGATGAGCCAGGCGTTCTTCGTTCCCTATATATAATAAGGTATAATCAGAATAAATATAATAAAAGAAAAATGAAAACAACAATTTTATCTGCGGCGTTGATGCTTGCAGCAACTGTTGCGATGGCTCAGAAGAGCAACTTTCAGTTGAAGGTGGATTTGAAGAATTTCAATTCCGATTCTGTACTTGTTTACAAGGGCAGAAATGTTAAGATGGATACGGTTTTGGTGAAGAATGGCAAGTTTACCTATTCTGCAAACCTTGATAAGGCTGCCGGATACGTTTTCCTCTCACCTGAAACTTATCGTGGCGCAGGTCAGTTTATGTTCAATCTGCCTTGTGTTCCTGGCGAGAAGGCTGAAGTTAAGGGCGATGCAAAGACCCGCTTTGATATTTCGGGTTCTAAGTTCTATCAGCAGTATCATGAAGTAGATGTCCTGCTGGAGACTGCTAATAAGGAGTTGAGAGATTATGAAGCTTCTCTGAACCAGAGAATCAAGAATGGTGAGACCCAGCAGACCATCATGGCTGAATATGAGCAGAAGGCTCCTGCCCTGCAAAAGGCAAAGGACGATAAGATTTTCGATTTCGTAAAACAGCATCCTGATTATGAGGCTTGTGCTACTATCTTCGAGCAGTTTGATGATGTTGCAAAGATGGAGAAACTGCTGGGCTTGCTCTCAGAGAATGTGAAGAACGGCAGAATGAAGGCTTTCTACCAGCCAATGATTGATATGGCTAAGAAGCGTGCTGAGGCTGAGGAGAAGGCTCAGAAGGTGCAGGCTGCCGGTGTTGAGGCTCCTGACTTTACGCTGAAGGATATTAAGGGAAATGATTTCAAGCTTTCCAGCCTTCGCGGTAAGATTGTAGTTCTCGATTTCTGGGGTTCATGGTGCGGATGGTGCATCAAGGGAATGCCTAAGATGAAGGAGTATTACGAGAAGTACAAGGGTAAGTTTGAAATTCTTGGTGTAGATTGTAATGATACAGAGGCTAAGTGGAAGGCTGCTGTTGAGAAGCACCAGTTGCCATGGATTCATGTTTACAATCCTAAGGACAGTAAGGTTCTCAGCGACTATGCTGTTCAGGGTTTCCCTACTAAGATTGTGATTGATGCTAACGGTAAGATTATCAAGACCATCGTTGGTGAGGATCCTGCTTTCTATACTTTGCTTGATGAAGTATTGGGCAAGTAATTTTACTGAACTTTCGCATATCAGGAAGTTAAAGGAGTTAAGGAGTTAAGGAGTTAAGACGTATGTCTTTCAGCTTAAAAACTACGCCAAAAAGACTATTGTCTTAACTCCTCAGTGACCGTAGGGAGCGATAACTCCTTTAACTTCTTTAACTCCTGAACTTTTTATTTCTTTTTCTTCTTCAATTCCAGTTTCGGAATCTTGATTTTCTGTCCGGCCTTTACAGTGCCTGTACCATTCAGGGCTTCAACGTAGCATTCCATGCCGGAACCTAAATAGCGGTTACTGATCTGTTCGAGGGTCTGACCGGCGCCAACAGTAACAGTCTGGGCAACTCCTACGATGCGGTAAGCTCCAGTGCGTACACGTACGTCCTTGTCGTAATGGGCTGAAGATTCAGTTTTGGAAGCAACCTTATCTTCTTCCTTTGCTGCTGCTTTTGCTTTAGCCTTTGCCTCATCCTGCTTTGCGTTTTCAGCCTTGTCGCTTGCTTCTTCAGATTGTTCCGCCAGTTTGACAGCTTCTGCAGTTTTAGCCATACGTATACTGTCTTCAATCGCTTTCTGGCGAAGCTTCTGTTCCTGAGAGAGTGGGGCGGCAACTGCGTTAGTTGGGGCTTTCTTGGCAGGAGCCCGATGATACTGGCTTAGCTGCATGGCTAGATGATCACGCTGGGCAGTCATCTGACCATAGTTGAAAGCAAACCATCCCATTCCGCCTATCAAAGCTACTACGATGAGACAGACTGCAATGACCAGATAACGAGGAATAACAATATGATGAGAATTGGAAGATTCTTCATCCTCTTCTTCTGTTTCGTCTGTTGCAGGAACTGCAGGTTCAACAGTTGCTTTCAAGGCTTGCTGCTGTTTGGCTAACTCCAGTCTTTCCTGTTCCAGTCTTTCCTGCTCAAGTTTCTCTTGCTTCAGCCTTTCCTGTTCAAGTTTCTCCTGTTCCAGTCTTTCCTGTTCCAGTCTTTCCTGCTCTTGCTTTTCTTTTTCAAGCTTTTCTTTCTGTATTCTTTCCTGCTCCAGTTTGGCTTGTTTTAATTTTTCCAGTTTAGCTTGTTCAAGAGCAATTTGCTTAGACAGCTCGTCTTCGTCTTCCTTTTCCTTCTCCTTCTCAGGCTCGATTACGACAACATCCGGGTTGGGTGTTGCAGCTTCTTCTTCGTCCAGGAAATCAATCACTTCTGAAGAAGCATCTTCTGTCTGTTCTTCTCCAAACTTCTCATCGATTTCATCGAAATCTACACCGTCATTTACCACCACCGTTTCAAATTGGGCGAATGGCTTGTTCACGATTTCTTTCAGAATGTTGTCGGGTGTGAAGGTGAGTTTGTCTCTGCCTTCAATGGTGAAACGCTCGCCCGTGTTCACATTGATGCTCTCACGGTCTTTCGTGGCCTGTACCTTAAAAGTGCCCAGCCATTTTATCTTCACCTGCTTGTCGGCTTCGAGTCCCTGGTTGCACACATCAAACATCTTCCGGATGAAGAGTTCTGCTTCCACCTGGCTCAGCCCGCTTTTGTCAGCAAGCAGTTTTCCGAGTGTATTTAAACTGAATTTGCTCATTGCTCATCCCCTCCATTCTTTAGTTTTTCCTTGACCGAAGCAACCGGTCGGAAACCCAACACCAACTTAGGCGGCACCAGCTGTCGCTTCTTGGTAGTAGGATTAACCACCACTCGCTCCATGCGCTTCTTCACTTCGAAGGTGCCAAAATTGGGGATAGAGACAGCTTCTCCATCCTCAAACTCGGCAATCATAGCGTCTATCGCCTTACGCACCAACTTCTGGGTGTCTTCCTGCGAATAGCCGGTTTGCTGAGCCAGTTCTGCGATGTATTCCTTGTTGTTCATATTTTATTTAATATGTAGTCAAAATTTCTAAAACTCCAGGCAAGGGGGAGAGAATGATTATTTCACCACCTTGCCATAGAGGTCAAACTCCTCGCTTGCAGTAATTTCTACCTGGTAGAAACAGCCCACACGCAGACGCTTCTCATCAGCACGGATCAGAACCTCAGGGTCTACTTCCGGAGAGCAGAATTCTGTTCGTCCGATGTAGTAATCGCCTTCCTTGCGGTCGATGATAACGGTCATGATTTTGCCCACTTTATCAGCCTCAATCTCAGAACTGATGTCTTGCTGCAGAATCATCAGTTCGTCCAGTCGGCGCTGCTTTACTTCGGCAGGCACATTGTCTTCGTAGTGGGTGGCGCTGTAGGTTCCTTCTTCCTCAGAGTAGGCAAAGGCGCCCATGCGCTCAAATCTCTGTTCGCGTACGAAGTCGAGGAGTTCGTGGAAATCCTCATCTGTCTCGCCTGGGAATCCTACCATCAGCGTAGTGCGGATGTGAATGCCTGGCACGCGTTCGCGGATAGCCTTCAGCAGATTGATGGTTTCCTGCTTCGTTACGTGGCGATGCATGCTGGTGAGCATGTGGTCGCTGATGTGCTGGAGGGCAATGTCGAGATATTTGCATACGTTTGGCTTCTCGCGCATCACGTCCAGAAGATCCATCGGGAACTGGTTCGGATAAGCGTAATGCAGGCGAATCCATTTCACGCCCGGAATATCAGCCATCTCGCTGATGAGTTCGGTAATATGATGCTTGCCGTCAATATCTACACCATAGTAGGTGAGTTCCTGAGCGATAATCTGAAACTCCTTTACGCCTTCAGCTACCAGTTCGCGCACCTCCTGCAGAATTTCTTCCTTTGGTCGGGAAACGTGCTTGCCGGTGATGATAGGAATGGCGCAGTAGGCACAGTGGCGGTTGCAGCCCTCGGCTATCTTGATGTAGGTATAATGGCGCGGAGTAGTGAGATGGCGCTGGCCGTTGCAGGATGAAACTTCCGCCTTGCCGAGTTCCTGCAGAAGCTGTTTGTAGTTGAATTTGCCGTAGAATTTATCCACTTCAGGCATTTCTTCTTCCAGTTCCTTCTGGTAGCGCTGCGAGAGACAGCCCATTACGTAGAGCTTTCTGAGTCGGCCTTCTTCCTTAGCCTGGATAAACTCCAGGATGGTGTCGATGCTTTCCTGCTTTGCATCCTCGATGAAACCGCATGTGTTGATAACGGCAATCTCGCCCTGAGGGCGCTTTGAATCGTGAACACAATGGTAGCCGTTTGCCTCAAACTGCTTCATCAGCAACTCGCTGTCAACGAGGTTTTTCGAGCAGCCCAGGGTTATAATATCTATCTGATTTTTCTTCATTTTCTAATTTTTAAAGAGCGAGTCTACGAATTCTGTCTTGTTGAAGAGCTGCAGATCTTCCATTCCTTCGCCCAGTCCGATGTATTTTACAGGCACCTTGAGCTGGTCGCTGATGCCGATGACAACGCCGCCCTTTGCGGTTCCGTCGAGCTTGGTAATGGCAAGTGAAGAGATGTTGGTTACGGCAGAGAACTGCTTAGCCTGTTCGAATGCATTCTGTCCGGTACTTCCGTCGAGCACGAGCATTACCTCGTCTGGTGCTTCTGGCATTACCTTCTTCATCACTTCCTTTATTTTCTTGAGCTCATTCATCAGGTTCACCTTGTTGTGCAGTCGTCCTGCCGTATCGATGAGCACCACGTCGGCGCCGTTTGCCTTGGCGCTCTGCAGGGTGTCGAAAGCCACGCTTGCCGGGTCGCTTCCCATCTGCTGTTTCACTACAGGCACACCCACGCGCTCGCCCCAGATGCAAATCTGCTCTACGGCAGCAGCACGGAAGGTGTCAGCGGCTCCCAGAACAACCTTCTTGCCAGCCTTCTTAAACTGGTAAGCCAGCTTGCCGATGGTGGTTGTCTTGCCTACGCCGTTTACGCCTACTACGAGGATAACGTAAGGCTTATGGTCGGCAGGGAGATCCCAGTCTGCCAGGTCATCACTGTGATTCTCAGAGAGGAGATTGGCGATTTCCTCGCGCAGAATGCGGTTGAGTTCGTTGGTTGAAACATATTTATCGCGAGCCACACGTTCTTCGATGCGGCGGATAATCTTGACAGTGGTTTCTACACCTACATCTGAGGTGATGAGTACCTCTTCGAGATCGTCGAGCACATCATCGTCGACGGTAGACTTTCCGGCAACGGCGCGCGCCAGTTTGCCGAACACACTCTCCTTGGTTTTTTCAAGACCCTTATCGAGAGTTTCCTTCTTTTTGTTGCTGAATAATCCGAATAATCCCATAATCTTGTTTTTTATCTTCTGCAAAGATACTCATTTTTTTTTATTTTATGGCTTTTTCACTTGCTTTTTCTCCCTTTTCAAGAAAAAAAGTAAAGATTTAGAGGGTTTTATGTCATGACTGAAGGGTTTTTACCGATAATGTGGGGTTAATAAGGTTCTGAACTTTCGCATATCAGGAAGTTAAAGGAGTTAAAGGTGTTAAGGAGTTAAGACGTATGTCTTGCTGCTTAGAAACTACGCCAAAAAGACTATTGTCTTAACTCCTTTAACTCCTTAACTCCCCCTTTCAGAGCGTATAGAGTTTATTTCTTCATCATTTCCCTAACGGCTCTTTCGAGCTGAGTATCATGGCCATTGATGAAATCTTCCGGACTGTTGTAAACCTCGATGTCTGGGTTCAGCTGGGTATTCTCGCCAAACACACCACGCATGTCGCGGCAGCCTACCTGAGGAATACCGAATACCAGCGTGTTGTCCATCAGCGTTTCCCACCATACGGCTGTCATGGTTCCTGCTACAGGAGCACCAATCAGCTTGCCGATTCCGAGTTCCTTGTAAACCCATGGGAAACCATGACCGTTGCTGTAATCGTTCTCGCAGATCATGACGCAAGATGGCTTCACCCATTTGTTGAACGGATCGCGGCCAACTACCTTACCGTGAGGCACAAACTCCTGATACTGCTTGCCGTTGAGCAGGGTGCATAGATCATCGTGCAACCAGCCACCGCCATTATGTCGTTCGTCTACGATTACAGCGTCTCTGTTGCGGTTCTTGTCGCTCAGCAGTTCGCTGTAAACGGTGCGGAAACTCTCCGAATCCATCGCCTTAACGTGAACATAAGCGATGCGTCCGCCCGAAATGCTGTCAACGAAAGCGCGGTTGCGGTCTACCCATCGCTTGTAGAGCAGGTTGTTGAGTTTGCCCTGAGAGATAGCCTTCACCGTAACCTCCATCTTCTTGCCCTTGGCGTTTCTGATGCCGAGTCGTACATTCTTGCCAACCTTTCCGTCGAGCAATGGGAAGTAGTCCATTCCGGCTTTAATCTCCTCGCCGTCGATGCTCTCGATGATGCTGCCGGCTGTTACGCCTGTATTCTTCACATCGAAAGGACCACGTTTGATAATCTCCTGAATCTTCAGGCCGTCGCCCTGATACTGAGGGTCGAAGAATACACCCAGGTTGGCGGTGGTAAGTGCGCTGTTCGAAGCGTAGTAGCGGGCTCCTGTATGCGAAGCGTTCAACTCGCCAAGCATTTCGCTCAACATTTCCTGGAAGTCGAAATTGTTGTTGATGTAAGGCAGGAACTTCTCGTAGGTCTTGCGGTAACCTTCCCAGTCAACACCATGAATCTTAGGGTCGTAGAACTTGTCTTTCACCTGTCGCCATACGTGGTCGAAGAGATACTGGCGCTCCTCGGCTGGCTTATAGTTGAAGTTAGCCTCGAAGCTGATGTTCTTGGTGCTGAATCCGCTCAGATCCACCTTCTTGATGCTGCTTCCGTTGCAGATAAAGAGGTTCTTCACATCCTTGTCGGTCTGCAGGTTGCCTTGGCCTACGCCCTTCATCACGAGCTTGGTAGAGCCGTCCTTCAGGTCGTGCTGCCAGAGATCGTAACCATCCTCGAAGGCTGCCTGATAGTAGAGCTTGTCGCCGTCTTTAGAGAGAACAGCATCACCCATGTGCGAAGAGTTTGCGGTGAGGCGTACGATTCTGTCGCGGCAGTTTTCGATGTCCAGCTCCAGTGGCTTCACTTTTTCCACCTCTATCTTTCCGGTCTTCTTCTGCTTTTCGTCAGCTTTCTTTTTAGCCTCTTCCTTCTTTTCGTCTTCCTTCTTTTCCTTTTCGTCCTTGTTGGCGTCAGCCAGTTCTATCTCTTCCTTGCTCATGTTGAAGCGGTTGTAGGCGTCCAGGTCGAAGAACATGATGTAGGCATCGTCCTCAGCTCCCCAGCTTCCATGACTGCGGTAACCGGCTCTGTCGCTCTGGAAGAGCATTGCCTTGCCGCCGAGCACCCATTTGCCGTTGCTGTCGCTGTAGCCGGAATTGGTCAGGTTGTGAACCTCTTTGCCGTCAGCCTTTACCAGCGCAATATCCTGGTTGTTCCAGCCGCCGTTGCCGATATAGGTAGAAAGAAGCCATTTGCTGTCTGGTGACCATTCGAAAGCGATGTCTCCATCGCTGTAAGAGTAGACGTATTTGCCGTCGAGCACGGTACGTATTTCCTTCGATTTCAGATTGACGATGCGGAGTGCTGCACGGTCTTCGAAGAAAGCCACTTCCTTGCCGTCAGGAGAGTATTGAGGATACTGCGATGTAATGCCTGTTTTCACCAGCTGCTCTTCCTCGATGTCGGTAGCGTAGGTGAAGTTCTTTTCTTTCTCGTTCTTGATTTTAGCCTGGTAAATCTGCCATACGCCATTTCGCTCGGCTGCATAGACCAGGGCTCTGCCGTCTGGCGAGAAACTCAGGTCGCGTTCCTGCTGCGGTGTGTCGGTAATGCGCTTGGTAGTGGTGTATTCCACAGAAGTAACGTATACGTCGCCATGCATCACGAAAGCCACTTCCTTGGCGTCTGGCGAAACGGAAATCTCCGTAGCTCCCCAGCTTTTAATCTGACGTACGAGGCTTGGAGCATCATTGTCCGTTGTAATGGAGATGTTCACCTTCTGAGGCTCTCCACCTTCTTTTACGGTGTAGATTTCGCCATCATATCCGTAGCAGAGCAGGTCGGCGCTGGATGCGGTGAGGAATCTTACCGGATTGCCTTTGTGGTGGGTAATCTGCTTGTCGCTTGAACTGTTGAGGCTGCGTCGGTAGATATTGAATGTGCCGTCCTGTTCGCTCAGATAGAAGAAAGATTTCTCGTCTGATGTCCATACTGGCGAGCGGTCTTCGCCGGCAAAGGTAGTCTGCTTGGCAAACTTACCGTTGCTCTTCAGCCAGATGTCGCGTGCGATAGGTGATTTCTGGTGTTTGCGCCAAGGGTCTTCATATCCCTTTTTGTCGTGATAGAGAATGTCGCCGTTTTTGGCGATGCTGATATCCTCCATGGTGAGGGTAGAGAAGAGTTCCGGTCTTCCGCCCTTGGTGCTTACCTTATATATTTGTGGGAATGTATTGTCGCCGAAGATGATGCTCTGGGCTGTAGGCTGCAGACTGGCAGAGTAGAGCACATGGTCGTTGTCTGCAAAGGCGATTGGTGTTTCGCTGCCGCTGTTGGTAGTGAGTCGGGTAGGAGCACCGCCTTTTGCATCGATTACGAAGATGTCGAGACTTCCTTCGCGGTTAGACTGGAAGGCAATTTTCTTGCTGTCAGGGCTCCATACAGGATGTGAATCAAAGGCTGCATGGGTTGTGAGCTGTCGTGCTTCACCGCCGTTGACAGAAACACTGTAGAGGTCGCCTTTATAAGCGAAGGCGATGGTAGTTCCATCGGGCGAGATGGCTGGGTAGCGCATCCAGAGCGGATGGTCTTCTGCGCTGGCAGAGAGTGCTGCCGAGAGCAGGGCTACTGAAAAGATTAACTTTTTCATTTGCGTATGTTTTATGTTTCAATATGCGTTATAAAAATCTCTTCTTCTTTAGGAGCTAGAATGCTGTTTCTTGCTCCATACGGATGCAAAGGTAGTTATTTTTTGCGATATTTAAGCATAAAAACAGAAAAAAGTGAGAAAAAGTTTGGTGTATTCAAAAAATATATGTACCTTTGCAGCCGCAAATAAGAAAAATGGCTAACGACTTGCGTTTAAGGCGATGGTTAGTTAGACTGGTTGCGAATTGAAAAAATGTTGGTTCCGTAGCTCAGTTGGATTAGAGCAACAGCCTTCTAAGCTGTGGGTCTTGGGTTCGAACCCCAACGGAATCACAAAATAAGCAAGATAAAACTTATTTGTACAAAATAGCGTGGAAGAACAATGGCAGTAAGTTGCTTATTTATAAGAACTTATCTCTGTTGTTCTTTTTTGTTTTTAAATATATTTTATCGCTTATTCCTCTTTTATGTGCTCTTTTTATAAATAACTGTTAGTCAGTAGGTTATGGATTTAACGTATTGCGAAATCATCCATGTGTGTTACAAATGTGTTACCAAAATAGCGCTAATGTGTTATCAAAAAGAGAGAAGTGAAAATCCTTAATGACCTTAATGACCTTGACCTTAATGACCGGCAAGTCCGCTAGGTGTGATAAGTAACGCGAGTCCGTTAGGCGTTTCCTCTTGCGCCTAGTGGGCCGGCTAGGGGCTAGCATCCAGAAGATTTGCGTTCACGCTACGCATTACGATGCTGTAATTAATCATAGTCGTTTGTAGTATGTTTAGTGTCCGTGTTTTGCAACTCCCTAGAACGCCCCGTTCCTGCCGTTTTCGGGGTCTTCATTGATGACCGGCGCCTGCCATCATTTATGACCCGTGTTGGTCTTAATAGAAGACCCGAGCAAGGCACAAAAGGCTGTTCTTTCGATTGCCGGTGCAAAGATACAACATTTTCGGGCAGAATGCAAGCTATTACCCTAACTTTCTATGACGAAAATGACGTAAGTAGCTGATAGATAATACTTTCTATCGTTTTCTATCAGAACTTTATTGCAGAAACATAGCAAAACAGGAAAATACGCTTTGAAGGTAGCCGAAGAAACGTGAAAAAGCGGTCATTAAGGTCAAGGTCATTAAGGTCATTAAGCACTTTTCGCTCGCTCTCTTTTCTTATAATATAATATTAAATAATTTTAATATTATATTATATATATATTCCGTTCCCCCCGAAACCCTTAATGACCTTAATGACCTTGACCTTAATGACCGGGGAACACCATTTTTTGAATGTTTGTTTGTGGTATAAATACTTTGCATTTGCAAAAATGAGTATTGGGAGGATGCTTATAGGCGTTGAGTTGATAATATGTCATTTTTGGTCATTAAGGTCAAGGTCATTAAGGTCATTAAGCTTTTTGCATGAAGTTTAGAATCCGCTTTTTAAAAAACGACCTGTATTTGTGTATGTTTATAACTGTCTGAATGATAGTATAAAAGCTTTGTTGATTGCCTGAAATTCTAAAGCTTCTGCCCTTGCAGAGCATGTGGAGCCTACATGCGAAACTTCAGTAAATCATGTGTTTTTTATAGAAAATAACGCCTAAAAAAGCAAAAAATAGCAGAATGATGCTTTTGTTTTGAGTTTCAAGTGGTTGTGGCGGTCGTTGGCTTTAAGTGGCAAAGACGAGGAAATGCGGAAAACGCAGATTGAGGAAATAGAAACGCTTTCAAATCATTACCTCGCAGAAACGCCCTAATAAGCATTTTTAACGGTGACGGTTCATATTTCCCCATTCTGCGTAAGTTTCGATTTTGCCATGCAGCTCTCATAGTTTAATTTTGCACCGAACAAAAAAGTAAGAATTATGAGATGCACTTTCAAGACAGTCTTCTATGTAAATGGAAGCAAGGAGAGAAACGGAATTGTCCCTATCATGGGACGAGTGACAATCAACGGAACTATCGCACAGTTCAGTTGCAAGCAGAGCGTTACCAAGGCTATTTGGGATGCCAAGGGCAACAGAGCCACAGGCAAGAGTAAGGAAGCCAAGGAGGTGAACTTTGCGCTTGACAACATCAAGGCTCAAATCACCAAGCATTACCAGCGACTTTCCGACCGTGAGGCGTTCGTTACCGCTGAAATGGTGAGAAACGCCTACCAAGGCATAGGCACGGAATACGAGACATTGCTCAGAGCCTTTGACAAAGAGAACGCAGCTTTTGCCAAGCGTGTGGGCAAGGATAGAGCCAAGAACACCTACCGCAAGTATCTGACGGTAAGAAAGTATGTTGCCGATTTCATCAAGTATCAGTACAAGCGCAGCGATATGTCCATGAACGAGCTTACTGAGGAGTTCATCCGTGACTATTGCCTTTACTTGAAAAATGTGGTAGGGCTTGCGCAATCCTCCATCTGGATTTACTCCATACCCCTGAAACATATCGTTACGGCGGCACACTACAACGGCAAGATACCGAGAAATCCGTTTGCCATGTACCACGTTGATCCAGACCATAAGGAACGTGAGTTCTAGACCTTGGACGAGCTTACCGCCATGACTGAGATAAAGTTGGAAGACCCCAACATGGCATTTGCGAGAGACCTTTTCATCTTTGGCTGTTGGACAGGTATATCTTTCATCGACATCAAGAATTTGACGGAAGATAACATCAGCATAGTAAACGATGCTCCTTGGATTATTTCCAAACGTCAGAAGACAGGTGTGCCTTTCCAAATCAAGCTGATGGATATTCCCATGCTGATTATTGAGAGATACAAGTCTTTCAGAAAAGACAACCACTTGTTC
>UMJB01050802.1_pt1 | contig 26529 bp, 20 predicted proteins | sample 1965961 | NCBI WGS metagenome assembly UMJB01 (sample SAMEA4836139, study PRJEB28245) | human gut metagenome | biome: gut microbiome; material: fecal sample | place: Denmark | collected 2008
CGCCATGGCCAGCACGCCCAGCGCCAGCGTCCAGTAAACATTCTGCGCACTGGGGTCAAAGGGGGTGCGGAAGAACGCAAGGTCAAAGGGCACCTCGCTCAAAAGGCCGAACAGCACCAGCCGCCCAAGGTAGCCTTTGACGTTGTGGGTGTGCACAAAGCCCTCCACCAGCAGAAAGCAGAACAGCGGAAAGGCCAGCCGCCCGGTGAAGCGCAGCACCATGTCCAGCCGGTACAGCGGGTAGGCAGAAAGGGTGGCTTGGGAGAGGGTGCCGGCATCCAGCCCGGGCGTAAGGATGCCCGCCTCGATGCAGGACGCACCGATGTGGTCCACCAGCATGGTGATGCAGGCAATGGTTTTAAGAGCGGTGCCGCTGAAGGTGCGGCGCGGGGAAAGTGCAGTCATAAAGAACACCTCGTTCAGTTTGCAAAAAAATCGTTACAGGAACTATAACGCAGGAAAGGCGGCATTTCCTGCGTCTGCTGCGGCAAAATCTGCACAGAGCGTGCAAAAATCGGGGCAAAAACGCTTGACAGAAAAGGCGCGGGATAGTACAATCAAGAAGATAATTGAACTATCTCAAACGAAAGATGAAAAAGATTCACAGAGAATCGGGCGTCTCCGAACCAGAATAATCAGGAAGGAGGCTTTGGGGCATGACGCTTTTTTCCTACGAGATCTTTGATGCAGTGGCACGGCAGGGCAGCTTCAACAAGGCGGCCCAGCAGCTGCATCTGACCCCTTCGGCCATCAGCCACGCCATTGCCGTGATGGAGGAGGAACTGGGCTTTGCCCTGTTCAACCGCGGTAAAAACGGCGTATCCATGACCAGTTACGGCGCTTCGCTGTACCCGTCCATCCGTGCGGTGCTCAACAGTGACGAGGCACTCAAGCAGAGCATTGCCCGCCTGAACGGCCTGGAAAAAGGCAAGGTGAAGCTGGGTGTATTCAACTCGGTGTGCGCTTCGCTGCTGCCGGGCCTGCTCAAGAGCTTCGCGGCCCAGTACCCTCAGATCGAAATTGAAGTGTATCAGGGCACCTACGACGATGTCAAGGAGTGGCTGCGCACCGGGCAGGTGGACATTGCGTTCCTTTCCTCCACCTGCAAGGAGGAATTCAACCTCACCGAGCTGTTTCGGGAGCCGCTGCTGTGCATCGTGCCGCAGGACTGGCCCGAACCCCAGGGCGGCGTGATGACCCCTGCTCTGATGAACGGCCAGAGCTTTGTGGTGCAGTGCGATGCCACCGACGCCGAGATGCGGCAGTTCCTCAAGAAGTACAAGATCAGCACCGAGCGCCGCTGCCATGTCATCGACGATCAGTCCAACATCGCCATGGTGGAGGCCGGACTGGGCATCTCCATCATGCCGCAGATGCTGCTGCGGGATTGCAAGGCCGCCGTCAAGGTGTATCCCATCGAGCCGGAGGAGTACCGCGTGGTGGGCTTGGCCGTGCAGCGCCCGGCCTCCATGGCTCCCGCCGTGGAGCAGATGTTCCACCACATCGTGGACTACTGCCGTCAGCTGGAGCTGCCCCTGTGACCTGTTCAGTATAACACAAAGCGGCCGGTGCGGGAAACACCGGCCGCTTTTGCATAAAACAAAAACCTTTGCTGCCGGAGCGAAGGTTTCTGCACGGCGTTGCTTTACACTGCCAGAAATTTCCGGTATAATGAAGGGTAGAACAGAGCAAAACGCCAAAGGAAGAGGTTTTTATGGAGACTGCGGGGTACGATTCCAGCCGGCCGCTGGCCGAACAGGTTGCACAGCGGATCAAGGACTACATTCTGGAAGAAAAACTGAAGAGCGGCGACAAGCTGCCCACTGAAACAGCGCTTGCCCGCGAGATGGGTGTGGCACGCAGTACCGTGCGCGAGGCCATCAAGCGGCTGGAGTCACAGAACATTCTGACCGTGCGCCACGGCGCGGGCTCTTTTGTGACCGACCAGCCCGGCCTGGCGGATGACCCGCTGGGGTTGGATTTCATTGAGGACAAGGAGCGTCTGGCCTTCGACCTGCTGGAGGTGCGTAACATCATCGAGCCGGCCATTGCCGCGCTGGCGGCGCGCCATGCCACCCCGGAGGACATCGCCGAGATGGAATCGCTGTACAACCTCATGGAATACCACATCCTGCATGGGCAGGACTATCTGGACGAGGATATGAAGTTCCACCGGACCATTGCCCGCGCCAGCGGCAATCTGGTGGCTCCCCAGCTGGCTCCCATCATCACGGCGTCGGTGGAGGTGTTCACCGAGGGCACCCACCGCACTCTGCTGCAGGAGACCCTGGACACCCACAAGGCTGTACTGGAGGCCATCAAGTGCGGCGACAGCACCTGGGCACGGGATGCCATGACCCTGCACCTTTCCTACAACCGCGACCTGTACCGGAAGATGCACCGCGCCCGCAGCGGCGAACCGCCCCTTGCTCCCAAAGTGCCGGAATGGGTGCTGCAGCTCAAGGAGTTGACCAAGCCCGAAGAACCGGAAGAAAAAGAGTAAATCGAACGCAAACAGCCCGCATGACGGAGCACGATGCTCCTGCCATGCGGGCTGTTTCTCTGTGTTAACTCAGGCGGTGGGATGCATTACCACTCGGCAACGCTGCCGTCCTTGTGACGCCAGACGGGGTTCTTCCACTCGTGCGGGGTCTTGTTCTCCTCCAGCACCAGTTCCTTGTTGACGTCCACGCCCAGACCGGGACGGACGGGCAGCTGCACGCGGCCGTCCACGAACTTGAAGTCGTCCTGGTTCTTGACATAGTCCAGCACGCTCTTGCCCACGTTGTAGTGGATGCCGATGCTCTGCTCCTGGATCACGGCGTTGTAGCAGGTGGCGTCCACGTTCAGGCAGCTGGCCAGAGCGATGGGGCCCAGGGGGCAGTGGGGGGCCAGGGCAACGTCGTAGGCTTCGGCCATGGAGGCGATCTTCTTGACCTCGGTCAGGCCGCCGGCGTGGCTCAGGTCGGGCTGGATGATGTCCACACCGCCGGCCTGCAGCAGGCGCTTGAAGTCATACTTGGTGAACAGACGCTCGCCGGTGGCAATGGGCACATTGCAGGCAGCGGCGATCTCCTTGAACACCTCCATGTTCTCGCACAGGACGGGCTCCTCGATGAACATGGGGTCGAACTCTTCCAGCTTCTTGGCCAGGACCTTTGCCATGGGCTTGTGCACACGGCCGTGGAAGTCGATGGCAATGCCAAAGTACTTGCCGCAGCTCTCCCGGATGGCAGCCACACGCTCCAGCACAGCGTCTACCTTGTCGTAGGTGTCGATCATCTGCAGCTCCTCGGTGGCGTTCATCTTGATGGCGGTAAAGCCGGCGTTCTTCTTTTCCAGGGCAGCGGTACCTACATCACTGGGGCGGTCGCCGCCGATCCAGCTGTACACGCGCATGTTGTCGCGGCAGGCACCGCCCATGAGCTGGTAGACCGGGGCGTTGAAGAACTTGCCCTTGATGTCCCACAGGGCCTGATCAATGCCGGCAATGGCGCTCATCAGCACGCCGCCGCCGCGGTAGAAACCGGCGCGGTACAGCACAGCGGAAAAGTCCTCAATGCGCATGGGGTCCTTGCCGATGAGGTAGGGCTTCATCTCCTGGACACAGGCCAGAACGGTGGCGCAGTGGCCTTCCAGCACAGGCTCGCCCCAGCCGGTCAGGCCCTCGTCGGTCACGATCTCAACAAAGCCCCAGCGGGGACGGACGGTATAGGTGTTGACTTCAACGATCTTCATGGGAAATCATCCTTTCTCTTGTATTGCAGAAGGCTTCAATGGGTTCAGGTTCAGCGCTGGATCTGGTCCACCATGCCGCGGACGTAGGCGGCGCAGGCTTCCCAGTCGTTGGCGGCCACGGCGTCCTTGGGCATCAGGCTGGAGGCCAGGCCCACGCTGATGCAGCCGGCGTCAAAGAACTCGCGGATGTTGGCGGGGCTCACGCCGCCGATGGCCATGTAGTTGGTGCCGTCAAAGGGGCCCTGCAGGTCCTTGACGTAGTGGCGGGGCATGCTGCCGGCCGGGAACAGCTTCATGGTCTTGTAGCCGAACTGCAGGCTGGTGGCCACGTCGGTGGGGGTCAGCACGCCGGGCAGCAGGGCGATGTCGTTCTCGGCGCAGTAGCTGAACACATCCAGCGGGGTGCCGGGGGTCAGAAGGAACTGTGCACCGGCGTCCAGAGCGGCTTTGCAGCGCTCCACGGTGATGGCGGTGCCGGCACCCACGGTGCAGCGGTCCCCGAAATGGGTGCGCAGCATCGTGATCTGCTCCAGGGCGTGGGGGCTATTCAGTGCCACCTCAAAGAAGGGGGCACCGCCCTGCACGGCGGCCTCGGCGTAATCAATGGTCTTTTCCAGCGGAACGTTGCGCAGGATGGCCAGCAACGGATGCTTGGAAACCAGATCGTAAGTGTCCATACAAAAAACTCCTTTCGGCAAACAATGAAACCAGCGGTTTCAGCGGATCAGCGGTAGGTGATGGCAGCGCCGGTGAGGGCAGCTTCCATCTGGGCGGCGTCGGGGTAGCCCTCCACGTCGCCCGGGGTCTGGGTGGCCAGGGCACCGCAGATGGCACCCATGCGGCCTGCAGTGACCACATCGCGGCCCTGCAGGATGCCGGCCAGGAAGCCGGCATTGAAGCCGTCACCGGCGCCGATGGGCTCAATGGGCTTACAGGGGTAGGGCGGCAGCTTTTCGCGGGTGGTCTTGTCGGCCACCCAGGCACCGTTGCCGCCGTCCTTGATGGCCACATACTGTGCGCAGCCGTCGCGGAACAGCAGATCGAAGATGGCGTCCGGGTCCCGCAGGCCGAACAGGGCGTCGGCCTCGTCCAGGCCCAGCAGCACGATCTCGCTCTGCAGGGTCAGCTCCCGGATCAGGGGGGCGTAGTCCTGCCCACGCCACAGCTTGCGGCGGATGTTGGGGTCAAAGCTGATGGCAACGCCTTTCTCCTTGGCCAGAGCAAAGGCGGCTTTGGTCATGGCCAGGCAGCTCTCGCTCAGCACGGGGGTGATGCCGCTCATGTGCAGCACCTTCACGCCGTCCAGCAGGGCGGGGGTCACGTCCTCGGGGCACAGGTGGCTGGCGGCGCTGTTCTCACGGTAGTAGAACACTTTGGTCTCGCCCACGCCGGTCTCCTTGAACATGATGCCGGTGCGGTGGTCGGGGTCGTAGATGACGCGGGAACAGTCCACGCCCTCGGCACGGAGCTGATTGCGGATGAAGCAGCCAAACTCGTCGGTGCCCAGGCGGCTGACCCAGGCGGCCTCCAGGCCCAGCTTTGCCAGACCCACGGCTACATTGCTTTCGGCACCGGCGGTGCGGATGCCGAAGTTCTGCACATAGCGCAGGGCACCCACGCTGTCCGGGGTGAAGGCGGCCATGGTCTCGCCGATGGTGATCAACTGAGGCATAAATAACACTCCTTTTCTTATAGGGCTCAGAACTGCAGCTCTACGCTGCAAAGCATTCGTTCGATCTGACGCCGGGCTTCGTCCAGCGCCTGCCGGGCGCTGGCGGCGGCAGCGTCGCTGTAGCGCTCCAGCGGGAAGGCAACGCTCAGCGCGGCCACCACTTTGCCGCTTTTGCGCAGCGGCACGCCGATGCACCGGATGCCCCGGGTGCTCTCCTCACACTCGTAGGCAAAGCCGCTGGCCCGGATCTCGGCCAGCTGGTCGGCCAGGAGGCGGAAGTCGGTGATGGTGTGCTCGGTCAGCGGGTACAGGCCGTCGTAATACAGGGCCTTGAGCTGGGGCAGCTGGTAGTCGGCCAGCAGAGCCTTGCCCACGCCGGTGGCGTAGGCCGGCAGGCTGCGGCCCTCCACGGTGACGGTGTGGCTGTACAAGGGGCTCTCCACCTTTTTGAGGTAATAGACATCCCCGTTTTTCAGGCTGCCGAGGTGGCATGTCTCGTGGCAGACCGACACGATGTCGTGCATCAGGCGGTAGATCTCCCGCAGGGCACTGGCCTCGTCCAGGTAGGTGTTTCCAATGCGGAACGCCATGCGGCCGATGCGGTAGTGATGATCCTGGTCGTCCAGGGTCAGGTAGCCGCGGTCCCGCAGGGTGTGCAGCAGCGGGGAGATGCTGCCTTTGGCAATGCCCAGATGCTGCGACAGCTGGGTAAGGGTGTAACCGCTGCCGTTCAGGCTGCACAGCTCCAGAATATCCAGCGCGCGTGCCAGGGAACGGTGGGCATCTCCGGAAGGCATGGGACTCACTTCCTTTCCTTATATATAGGGCCTCTGAGAGGCATTCGGACCAGGTCGGAAAAACGACGAAAGTGTTCCGATGTGTTCCGCACAGGAATCCTGAAAACACCGGATGCGTTCGGATATCGGGCTATATTGGGACTTGTGTTCCGATATCTGAACAAAAATTGTGCGCTTTCTGGTTCGGACGGCTGAAAACTGCAGGCCGTCCGCCCTTTTTTCGGCGGCCGGAGCGCCGCCGATCGTTGCCTTTTGCACGGGATGCAGACACTTTTGGGGTCTGCGACGGCATTGTCGGACAACTTAATAAATTGCAAACGATTAAAAACAAGCGCAACATCGTTACTTTTGAAAGGGACTTGGTTTTTTTTCTGTAAATCCCTGCTCCAATTTCAGTATACGACACCGGAAAATAGACTGCAAGGGGCAGTTTGCTTTTCGTGGAAATGACAAGACGAGGAACAAAAAATTATAACATGCGCCGAAAATCCATATTTGTGCAGAAAATGTTAAAAAACTATTGACGGATGGAAAGAAAATTGGTAAATTTAGGACAGCGAAGTTGTTGTCGGACAACGACCCCACGGTGCCGGCCCGCAGCGGGGAAATGTTTGACAGCCATATCGGCCCGAGCGGACCCTGCGCCGGGCTGAGGAAAATGATTCTAAGGAGGAAATGAAACTATGTTGGATCCCAAATACATCCCATTGTTTATTGGCGGCTTTATCGCATGGATCTGCTTTATGATCTTTGTGGGCTGGATCACCAGCCGTGGCAAAAATGAGGGCAGCAGCTTCCTGACCGGCGGCGGCAACCTCGGCTTCTTCCTGATCTTCTGCACCGTGGGTGCTACCATGATCGGCACCGGTTCTTCCATGGGCGCCATCGGCAACGGCTTCAACCACGGTTGGGGCGGCGCCATCTACGGCCTGGGCGCATCGGCAGGTATCCTTTCCATGCTGCTGTTCACCAAGGCAAAGAACAAGGGCTTCCTGACCATGTCTGAGGAAGCACAGTATTACTACGGCGGCAAAAAGATCATCCGCCAGGTCATGGGCTTTATGATGTTCGTCATCGAGATCATCTGGCTGGGCAACCACCTGAACGGCGGTGCCAAGTACCTGGCTTACGTCACCCAGCTGCCGGACGTTACCTGTAAGATCATCACCGTTCTGGGCTTCGGCATCTACGTGTTCATCGGCGGCTACATGGCCGTTGTTACCACCGACGCTGTCCAGTTCATCGCTATCCTCATCGGCTTCCTGACCATCGCTATCCGTGCCATCCCCCTGGCAGGCGGCTATCAGAACGTGGTGGATACCTTCACCGCTGCTGGCAAGCCCGGCGCAATGACCTTCTACGGCCTGGGCTCCTACGGTGTCATGGCTGCCATAGCACTGGTGTTGTCCACAGCCATGGGCGTTATCGGTACCCCCACCCATCGTACCCGTATCTACACCTCCAAGGATGAAAAGACTGCTCGCAAGGCCTTCCTGGGCCAGGGCATCCTGCTGTTCGGCTGGAGCTTTGTTACCGCCATCATCGGCATGAGCTGCTTCACCATCGCCACCATGAATGGTGACACCCTGGCCAGCGGCGACTACGCCTTTGCTTACATGGCTACCAACGCACTGCCCCCGATCATCGGCATGATGTTCATGATCTGCGGCCTGTCCGCTACCATGTCCTCCGGTGACTCCGACGCCATCTCCGGCGTTACCATCCTGCTGACCGACGTGTACCCCAGCGTCACCGGCAAGACCATCAAGGAAGAGGATTACGCCAAGTACAGCCGTATCGCTCTGATCTGCACCCTGGGCGCTGCCTTCTTCATCACCCTGTTCGTCAACGACGTTATCGGCTACATCTCCACCATCGTGGGCGCTTTCCTGCCCGGCGTGGCTGTGGCTATGCTGCTGGGCCGCTTCTGGAAGCGTGTCAACTGGCAGGGCGGTCTGGCCTGCATCGGCTCCGGCACTCTGCTGGGCGTGCTGATCCTGGTGCTGCCTTCCTTCAAGAACTGGATCAACGCCACCATGGGTGGTCCGGCTGTGCCTGCTACCATCATTTCTCTGGTGTTCGGCATCGTGGTCTCTCTCATGTTCCCTGCTGACACCACTCCCGACGATGTGCGCCTGAAGCACGTTATGGACGACCGCCGCGGCACTGTCGTGGAAAAGGTCGCTGCTGCTGAGGCTGCTGCTGAGGAAGAAGAAGATCTGTAAGATCTATTGAGCCGGCAAACTGTAAATCTGTTTCTCCGAAAGGGGCGAGGGCATACGCCCTTGCCCCTTTCATCGTTTGCGGCAGGGTCGCCTTGCCGCAGGGCAAATTCATAGCAAGAGGGAACTTATCATGAAACGTATTTTGATCCAGAACGGCACCCTATACGACGGCCTGGGGGGCCAGCCCTACCAGGCAGACCTGCTGGTGCAGGACGGCCGCATTGCCCAGATCGCTCCGGGCATCACGGAACCTGCAGACCAGGTCATCGACGCCACCGGCAAGGCGGTGACCCCGGGGTTTGTGGATATCCACCGTCACCACGACGCAAAGCCCCTCAACGACCCGCACTTTGGCGAGGTGGAGCTGGCCCAGGGCATTACCACGGCAGTGGCAGGCAACTGCGGCATCAGCATGACCCCGCGCCCGGAATCGGACGAGGCGGCAAAGGAGTATTATTCCTTTGAAGAAGCCGTCATGGGCCCCATCGGCCTGGACGGCCCCCACACCTACCGTGATTATCTGGCTGCCCTGCACAAGGCCGACCTGCCCCTGAATGTTGCCGCCATGATCGGCACCGGCACCGTCAAGATCTGCGTCAAGGGCTTTGCCGACACTCCCTACACCCAGCAGGAGCTGGACGACGCCCGTGCTCTGATCGAGGACGCCATGGCTGCCGGTGCTCCCGGTGTGTCGCTGGGCATCATGTACCTGCCGGAGTGCTACTCCTCCACCGATGAATTTGCCTACATCCTGGAGCCGGTGGGCCGCTACCACCGTGTGATCACCACCCACATCCGCGGTGAGGGCGACAGCATGGTGCAGAGCGTGCGCGAGGTGATCGAGATCGCCCGCCGCGTGGGCTGTGCCCTGGAGATCAGCCACTTCAAGAGCTGCGGCATGAAGAACTGGGGCAAGGACATCCACACTGCCATTGCCGACATCGAAGCCGCCCGCGCCGAGGGCATGGACGTGACCGTGGACTTCTACCCCTACGAGGGCGGCAGCACGGCCCTGACCACCATGCTGCCCCCGGTGTTCGTGGCCGGCAACATGACCCGTGCACTGGAAAAACTGGGCACCCCCGAAGGTGTGGAGGAGTTCCGCCGTACCAGCAGCGTGTTGTACGACGACTGGGACAACTTCTGCATCACGCTGGGCTGGGACCGCATCATCATCAGCGGCGTGGTCTGCCCCGAAAACGAGAAGTTCCTGGGCATGCGGGTGACGGAGGCTGCCGAGAAATTCGGCTTTGAGGACGCCGCTGCACTGGCCGCCTACCTGATGCACAGCGAGGACGGTAAGACTGCCATCATCAATATGTCCATGAGCCAGGATGATATTGATACGGTGGCGCGTCTGCCCTGGTCCAATATCATCTCCGATGCCATCTATGCCAAGACCGACACGCCCCACCCCCGCATGTTCGGTGCCTTCCCCAAGGTGCTGCGGGAGTATGTGGCCGAGCGCGGCATCTACACGATGCAGGAGGCCATCCGCCGGATGACCAGCCAGCCCGCTGCAAGAATGGGATTGGTCGGACGAGGGAGCTTGCAGAAAGGCAACTATGCTGATATACTGGTATTCGATCCGAAGAAGTTCACGGATCATGCCACCTTCACGAATCCTGCCCAGAAGGCCACCGGTCTGGACTGGTGCATCGTCAACGGCCAGGTCGCCATTGACCACGACCGGCGCACCACGACCGGTGCCGGTATGGTGCTGACGGTGTAAGGAGCTGCCATGTCGATCGCGATCCTTCTGCAGCAGATCCTCATCATCTTTCTGGAGATCGGCACCGGTGCAGCCGTGACCAAACTGGGCATCATGGACGACGGGAACAGCAAGTTCCTGTCCAACCTGGTCATGTCGGTCACCCTGCCCTGCACCCTGCTGGCCAGTGCCAGCATCGACGGCGGCCGCGAGGCCGTGGCCGGCATGCTCAAGGGCTATGTGGTGCTGGAGATCTTCTACATCCTCACCATCGGCATCTGCCTTGTGCTGAGCAGGGCCATGCACCTGACCCGCGGCCAGAAGGCCGTGCTGGTGGGTGCCGCCGTCATGCCCAACAGCGCCTTCATCGGCATCCCACTCATCAGCGCCCTGCTGGGCAGCGAGGCGGGTGCCCTGTACGGTGCCGCCGGCATCATGGCCTACAACATCCTGTTCTTTACTTATGTTCAGCACCTGTTCGACCCGGAAGCCAAGGTGAGCATCAAAGCATTCCTTACCCCCACCAACATCACCACCGCCATCATGGTGGTCATGCTGGTGACCGGCCTGCGGCTGCCCGCCATTCTGGAGAGCTTCTGCAAGGCGGTGGGCAATACCACCACCCCGCTGGCTCTTATGATCGCAGGCAGCATGCTGGCCCGCAGTGACCTGAAAAAACTGGTCACGAACCCCATGGTATGGCTCATCACGGCCCTGCGGTGCGTCGTGTTCCCGCTGGGCTTCCTGGCGGCGCTGTACTTCCTGCCGCTGGACCGCACCCTGTGCATGGCGATCCTGATTCTGGCATCCTGCCCGGCAGGCAGCCTGACGGCCGTGCTGGCAAAGCAGTACGACACCGAAGGGGAGCTGGCAAGCCAGGCCGTTGCACATTCCACCCTCAGTATCCTGATCAGCGTGCCGCTGGTGTTGAGCCTTGGCAGTACGCTGTTGGGAATATAAAAACGGCTGTTGTTCCGCCGACACACGCCCGGCGGGACCGCAGCTTCCAACGGCAGCAGCCCCCGTTTCGGCTGCGTCAGAGAAAAAGAAGAGAGGTTTTTTCTTATGGCAAATGTCTACGATAAGCTCAAGGAAATGAACATCACCCTGCCCGCACCCCCGCCGAAGGGCGGCGTCTACACTCCGGTCATGGAGTTCGGCGATCATCTGCTGTACTGCAGCGGCTGCGGCCCTGACATCGGCGACGGCCACAACATCGTGGGCAAGGTCGGCGGCGACCTGACCCTGGAGCAGGGCCAGAAGGCTGCTTACAACTGCATGCTGAATCTGCTGGCCAATCTGGACGCCAAGCTGGGCGACCTGAACCGCATCAAGCGCTGCGTCAAGGTCCTGGGCTTTGTCAACTGCACCGATGATTTTGCACAGCAGCCGCAGGTCATCAACGGCGGCTCCAACCTGCTGTTCGAGCTGTTCGGCGAGGAGAAGGGTCTGCCCGCCCGCACCGCCATGGGCACCAATTCCTGCCCGGGCAACATCGCGGTCGAGATCGAGATGCTGGTGGAGTATGAATAAGATCAACGACAACCTCTATACCTTTGAGGGTCAGCAGGACATCGTAAGCCCGCAGCTGGTCTATTACCCGGCGATCATCCGCGAGAATATCCGCAAGATGATCGACATTGCAGGCGGCGCTGCCCGCCTGTGGCCCCACATCAAGACCCACAAGATGGCCGAGGTGGTCCAAATGCAGATCGAGGCGGGCATCGACCGCTTCAAGTGCGCCACCATCGCCGAGGCCGAAATGGCCGCCAAGGCCGGTGCGAAGCACCTGACTCTGGCGTACCCGCTGGTGGGCCCCAATATCAAGCGCTTTGCCGCGCTGCAGGCCGCCTTCCCGGAGGTGGAGTTCTTTGCCATCGGCGATGACACGGAGCAGATCCGCAAGCTGGGCCAGACCTGCAAGGCCAATGTGCTGATGGATGTGGACATGGGCCAGCACCGCACCGGTGTGCCGCTGGATAAAGTGGAAGCGATGTACCGGGAGTGGAACACCCTGCCCGGCATCGTCATGCGCGGCATGCACTGCTACGACGGCCACCGCCACGAGAGCAGCGTGCAGGAGCGCGAGGTGGCTACCGCCCCTGTGGACAAGCAGATCGAGGAGATCAAGGCCCGCCTGAAGGCGGATGGCATCTGCTGCGAGATCCTGATCATGGGCGGCACCCCGTCCTTCCCGGTGCACGCCGAGATGACCGGAGAGTTTTTGAGCCCCGGCACCTGCGTGATCCAGGACGCTGGGTACCGCAAGGCCTACCCGGACCTGAAGTTTACCCCGGCTGCCGCCCTGCTCACCCGCGTGGTGAGCCGCCCCAGCCGCGACACCTTCACACTGGATCTGGGCTGCAAGGCCGTGGCCACCGATCCCCAGCCGGAGCGCGCGGAGATCGTGGGCATGGAGTATGCCCGCACCGTGATCCAGAACGAGGAGCACTGGGTGGTGCGTGTGCCGGAAGAGCACCTCGCCGACATCCCGCCCATCGGGACCGAGCTGTTTGCCATCCCGACTCACGTCTGCCCCACCAGCGCCCTGTACCCGGCGGTCCCGGTGGTGGAAAACGGCAAGGTCACAGGCTGGTGGAAGGTCGCTGCGCGTGACCGCCGCCTGACCCTGTGAGAGAGTATCTGAGAGTTTTATAAGGAGTTGAATATGATTCTGAAAAGTCAGCAGGTCCGTTCCCTGTCCCCTGAGATGGACCCTCTGCGCATGGGCATGGGCTGGACGGTCGATGACCTGAGCAAGCCCCAGATCATGGTGGAGAGCACCTACGGCAACAGCCATCCGGGCTCCGGCCACCTGAATATCTTTGTGGAAGAGGCTGTCCGCGGCGTGAACGACCACGGCGGCAAGGCTGCCCGGTATTTTGCCACCGACATGTGCGACGGCATGGCACAGGGCCATGACGGCATCAACTACTCGCTGGCCCACCGCGAAGCCATCACCAACCTGGTGGAAGCACAGGCCAACGCCACCACCTTTGACGGCGGTGTGTTCATTTCCAGCTGCGACAAGGCCATGCCCGCCATGCTCATGAGCATCGGCCGCATGAAGGACATGATGGCAGCCATCGTGGTCACCGGCGGTGTCATGGAGGCATACGACCTGCCCGCCAAGTACACCGAGAACGACCCCGGCTGTGCCATCAACGAGCTGCTCACCCTGGAGCAGATCGGCAAGTTCAGCGCACAGTACGAGCGCGGCGAGATCCCGGCCGAGCAGCTGACCTACTACAAGCAGCACGCCTGCCCCAGCTGCGGCGCCTGCTCCTTTATGGGCACTGCCTCCACCATGCAGGTCATGGCCGAGGCTCTGGGTCTGATGCTGCCCGGCACCGCTTTGATGCCGGCCACTGCCCCCGAGCTGAAGCAGGCTGCCTACGACGCCGGTGCACAGCTGATGAAGCTGGTGGAAGCCGGTGTCACCGCAGGCGATATCGTGGATATGCGCAGCTTTGAGAACGCCATCATGGTCCATGCGGCCATTTCCGGCTCCACCAATGCCCTGATGCACATCCCCGCCATTGCCCACGAGTTCGGCTTCGAGATCGACGCCGACACCTTTGACCGGATGCACCGCGGCGCACACTACCTGCTGAACATCCGTCCCGCAGGCGACTGGCCCGCACAGTATTTCTACTATGCAGGCGGCGTGCCCCGCATCATGGAAGAGATCAAGTCCATGCTGCATCTGGATGCCAAGACCGTTACCGGCAAGACCCTGGGCGAGAACCTGGAGGAGCTGAAGAAGAACGGCTTCTACGAGCACTGCGATGCCCTGCTGGCCGAGAAGAGCAAGAAGATCGGCCGCGAGATCAAGCGCACCGACATCATCCGCAGCTTCGACGAGCCCATCGGCACCAACGGTTCCATCGCCATCCTGCGCGGCAACCTGGCCCCGGAAGGCTGTGTCATCAAGCACACCGCCTGCCCCAAGGCCATGTTCAAGGCGACCTTGACCGCCCGCCCCTTCGACTGTGAGGAGGACGCCATCGACGCCATCCTCCACGGCCGCATCCACCCGGGCGATGCCGTGTTCATCCGCTACGAAGGCCCCCGCGGCAGCGGTATGCCGGAGATGTTCTACACCGGCGAAGCCATCTGCTCGGATCCGACCCTGGCAGCCAGCGTGGCCCTGATCACCGACGGCCGCTTCTCCGGCGCAAGCCGCGGCCCCGTCATTGGCCATGTCAGCCCGGAAGCCGCCGCCGGCGGCCCCATCGCACTGGTGGAAGAGGGCGATATCATTGAACTGGACGTGGAGGCCCGCCGCCTGGAGATCACCGGTGTGAAGGGCGAGCACAAGACCCCCGAAGAAATGGACGCCATTCTGGCAGAACGCAAAGCCAACTGGAAGGGTTTTACAAGCAAATACACCCATGGCCTGCTGAAGCTGTATAGTCAGCACGCAGTCAGTGCCATGAAGGGTGCTTACATGGAGTAAGGAGTGTAAAAACTATGGCAGAAGCAAGAAGTCTGGCCGATATCAAACTGGATAACGCTTACAAGTTCGGCGCTGGCCGTTACCTGCAGGAAGCAGGGGCCCTGAACCTGCTGGGCGGCGAGGTGGCACGTCTGGGCAAAAAGGCCCTGGTCATTGCCGGCCCCCGCGCCTGGGCAGCCACCGAAGGCAAGGCAGAAAAGAGCCTGAAGGATGCCGGTGTGGAGTTTGAACTCTCCCTGTACCCGGATCAGAACACCTACGAGCGCGCCAAGGAGCACGCCCTGCAGGCCCTGACCACCGGCTGCCAGGTCATCGTTGGTGTCGGCGGCGGCCGCATCATGGATCAGGCCAAGGCTACGGCACACTTTGCAGGCGACCTGCCCATCGTGGAGGTGCCTACCTCCATTGCCACCTGCGCGGCATTTGCCCCGCTGAGCGTCATGTACACTGCCGAGGGTGCCTCCCTGGGCAGCCTGCGCTATGACCACGAGGTCAACGCCATCGTCATGGATATGGACGTGATCTGCAAGGAGCCCCCGCGCTACGCAGCCAGCGGCATCATGGACGGCATGGCCAAGATGATCGAGATCCAGAACGGCCGCAGCGAGATCCTGCTGGACGATGTGAGCATCGGTCTGTTCACCGCTTACACCATCGCAGAGATGGCTTACCATGTTTACGAGAAGGAGGCCCATCAGGCCTGCCATGACATTGCCGAGGGCAAGCTGACCAAGGCCGTGGAGGATATCGCTTACCTGAACGTTGCCGTGGCCGGCATCGTCAGCGGCGTGAGCAAGGGCTTTGGCCAGACCGCTCTGGGCCACGAGACCTACGAGCTGGTGCGCACTCACTTCACCCAGGAGGCAAAGCCCTACCTGCACGGTGAGATCGTGGCCATCGGCGACTGCCTGCAGCTGGCCTTCAACGGCCATCCGGAGCAGGTGGCACCCTTCCGTGATTTCATGCGCAGCATGAACATGCCCCTGACCCTGGAGGACATCGGCATCGACCCGAACTCCCCCAAGATGGAGAACCTGTTCCAGGATCTGTTCCACAGCCCCTTCATGGAGCCTACCGCAGAAAATGAGGCACGCCTGCGCAAGGCCATGCACTATCTGTCTGCAGACTGATCCCCGCAGCATTCCCTGAACCGCAATGACAGCGCCCCCTGAACCGTCTCGGACGGCGCAGGGGGCGCTGTTTTGTCTTTTTGGTACAAAGAAGCCCAAAAATCCTCTTTTTCTTTTGTGATTTTTCCGCTATACTAGAGGCGCAGGAATTCCAATGGGCACGGCCCATGATAAGAAGGTGAGGATGTCCGTATGAAAATGCAGGAAGGCTTTTTGTGGGGCGGTGCAACCGCTGCCAACCAGTGTGATGGCTCCGCTTCGGCGGGGCCCTTTGCGTTCTGCCCGGCAGGTTTTGGACGAATCGGCTGAAAAACAGCAAAATTCGGTCAGAATGCGCTAGAATGCTGGACAGCATCCTGTGAATTGTGGTAGAATTGCAATAGAATGCGTGGAAGCGCAAAACCGATGCTGCGCGGTGAACGCAGCAAAGATAAAAGATGAAAGAGGTCGTTTGTGATGAAGATCATTCGTGCAAAGGATTACGCAGACATGTCCCGCAAGGCGGCAAACATTATTTCCGCACAGGTCATCATGAAGCCCAATTGCGTGCTGGGTCTGGCCACCGGCGGCACCCCGGTGGGGGCCTACCAGCAGCTGGTGGAGTGGTACAACAAGGGCGACATTGATTTCTCGGAGGTCACCACCGTGAACCTGGACGAGTACCGCGGCCTGCCCAAGGACCACCCGGAAAGCTACTGGAGCTTCATGCACCGCCACCTGTTCGACCACGTCAACATCAACCCCGCCCGCATCAACCTGCCGGACGGCACCAACCCCGATGCGGACGCAGCCTGCGCCCAGTACAACCAGATCATCCACAGCGTGGGCGGCATCGATCTGCAGCTGCTGGGCATCGGCCACGACGGCCACATCGGCTTCAACGAGCCGGGCGAGGCCTTTGAGCTGGAGACCCACTGTGTGGACCTGACCCAGGAGACCATCGAGGCCAACAAGCGCTTCTTTGACGGCAACGTAGACTTGGTGCCCAAGCAGGCCTACACCATGGGCATCAAGACCATCATGCAGGCCCGTAAGGTGCTGATGGTGGTCAACGGCACCGGCAAGGCCGAGATCGTGAAGAAGGCCTTCTTCGGCCCGGTCACCCCGGAGGTGCCCGCCAGCATCCTGCAGATGCACCCCGACTTCACCCTCGTGGGCGACGAAGAGGCCCTGAGCCTGATCTGATCGGTTCCCCAAAGCATGTTTCTGCCGCCGCACGGCCCTGCCACCGTGCGGCGGCTTTTTTCTGAGCAGGGGAATTGTAACGCGGCAAAAAATACAGTATACTGGAACAAAAACCACCACGAGGGAGGGGCGGCCGATGTTCAGCGAAGAGATGATCTGCAGCCTGAATGATCTGGAGCTGGAAGTTTATAAGTATGTTGTGCGGAACGCGGACAAGGTGTGCTATATGCGCATCCGGGAGTTTGCGGATGCCGCCCATGTGTCTACCTCCACCATCCTCCGGTTCTGCAAAAAGGCGGGCTGCGACGGCTACGCGGAGTTCAAGATCCGGCTGCGCCAGCATCTGGAACAGGCAAAGCAGCCGCCGGTCAAGGACGATGTGTCGGAGGTCATCGACTTTTTGAAAAAGACCTGCTCGGCGGAGTTTGAGCAGAAGCTGGACATGCTGACCAGGGTCATTTTTCAGGCCCGGCACATCTTTTTTGTAGGCAGCGGCATGTCCGGCATCGTGGCCAAGTACGGGGCACGCTATTTTTCCAGCATGGGCAAGTTCTGCCTGTACATCGACGAGCCCCACTACCCCACCGAGAGCCGATTCGTGGAAAATTCGCTGGTGATCGTGTTTTCAGTGTCCGGCGAGTCCCGCGACACCATCGGCCATGTGATGCGCTTCAAGGAGCAGAACTGCCAGATCCTCAGCGTGACCAACACGGAAAACTGCACCATCGCCAAGCTCTCGGACTATAATCTGGCCTATTATGTCACCTACGAGCGGCTGGGAGTCTACGATGTGACGACCCAGCTCCCGGCCATGAGCATCGTGGAACGGCTGGGCAAAAAGCTCTACCGCTACACCTCCGAGGGCCCGGCAGCCATCTGAAAAAAGTCCAAAATAAAAAACAGGGTGTTACCTGGAAAAAACAAGTGCGAAAAAACGGCACTTGTTTTTTTATGCCCGGAAACTGCTGACAAACCACCTGCCTGCGTCTATAATGGACGCATCAGAAGTACTTCGACCGGAAATTGGATGACTTGAAAAGGTAAAGGAGAAACAATCATGGCAAAAGATTATGCTGCGATCTCCAAAAAGATCGTGGAGAACATCGGCGGTGTGGAGAACATTGCCAGCGTGACCCACTGCATGACCCGCCTTCGCTTCGTGGTGAAGGACGAGGGCAAGATCAACGACGCAGCCGTCAAGGCGACCGACGGCGTGATGGGCGTCGTGAACCAGGGCGGCCAGTACCAGATCATCATTGGCAACCATGTGGAAGAGGCCTACAACGAAGTGCTCAAGATGGGCGACTTCGGCGAGGCAAGCCAGGTGGCCCGCGGCGAGAAGAAGGAGCCCCTGACCCTGAAGAAGGTGGGCAACAACATTCTGGATGCCATCGTGGGCACCATGTCCCCGCTGATCCCCGCCATCATCGGCGGCTCCATGGTCAAGCTGCTGGTCATGCTGCTGGGCATGGCAGGCGTGTTGTCGGCCGACGGTGAGACCTACAAGATCCTGAACACCATCGGTGATGCAGCCTTCTACTTCCTGCCGGTGATGGTGGCCGCTTCTGCTTCCAAGAAGTTCAACACCAATATGTTCATCGCCATTGCCATTGCAGGCCTGATGCTGCACCCGGATTTCCGCACCATGATGGAGGCAGTCACGGTCGGCGACACCGCCGCACACTTCCTGGGCATCCCGGTGGTGGGCGTTAAGTACACCTACACCGTCATCCCGGCCCTGTGCATGACCTGGATCCTGTCTTACATTGAGCGTGCCATCGACAAGATCACCCCGGCTGTCACCAAGAACTTCCTCAAGCCCATGCTGATCTTCCTCATTGCTGCTCCCATTGCGATCATCGTGGTCGGCCCGGTCGGCATCATGATCGGCGAGGGCATCTCCGCCTTCGTCTACTTCGTGCAGGCTAAGCTGGGCTTCCTGGCTGTGGGCATCATGGGCGCCCTCTGGCCCCTGCTGGTCATCACCGGCATGCACCGCGTGTTCACCCCCACCATCCTGCAGACCATCTCCGAGACCGGCATGGAGGGCACCGTTATGCCCTCTGAGATCGGTGCAAACCTGTCCCTGGGCGGCGTGTCCCTGGCCGTTGCCTTCAAGACCAAGAACAGCGAGCTGCGCCAGACCGCTCTGGCCGCTGCTTCCTCTGCTCTGATCGCCGGCACCACCGAGCCCGCCCTGTACGGCGTGGCCGTGCGCCTGAAGCGTCCCCTGATCGCTTCCCTGATCACCGGCTTTGTCTGCGGCTGCCTGGCCGGCATGGCAGGTCTGGCCAGCCGTTCCATGGTGTCGCCCAGCGTTCTCACCGGTGTGCAGTTCATCGACCCGGCCAACCCCGGTGTGAGCATCGCCTGGATCGCCGGCATCTCGGTGCTGTCCATCGTGCTGTCCTTTGTGCTGACGCTGGTGATCGGCTTTGAGGATCTCCCGGAAGAGGAGTGATTCCCATGTCTGATTACAAACTGCCCGAAAATTTCCTCTGGGGTGCTGCCATTGCGGCCAATCAGGCCGAAGGCGCTTACAACGAGGGCGGCCGCGGCCTGAGCAACATCGACATGATGCCCCACGGTGTCCACCGCATGGAGGTCAAGCTGGGCGGCACGCCCCACCCGACGCTGCAGGCAGGGGAGTATTACCCCAGCCACACCGGCGTGGACTTCTACCACCATTACAAAGAGGACATCGCCCTGATGGCAGAGCTGGGGCTGAAGGTGTTCCGCACCTCCATCTCCTGGTCCCGCCTGTACCCCCACGGCGATGAACGGACCCCCAACCCGGAGGGTGTGGCCTTTTACCGCAATGTGTTCCAGGAGTGCCGGAAGTACGGCATTGAGCCGCTGGTCACCCTGTGCCACTTTGATATCCCCATGGGTCTGGTGGAGCAGTACGGCTCCTGGCGCAGCCGCAAAACGCTGGAATGCTTTGCCCGCTACGCCGAGACCTGCTTCAAAGAATACTCCGGCCTTGTGCACTACTGGCTTACCTTCAACGAGATCAACATCCTGCTGCACAGTCCCTTCTCCGGGGCAGGCATCGCCTTCCAGGAGGGAGAGAACCGCAGTCAGGTGATCTATCAGGCGGCCCACCATGTGCTGCTGGCCAGCGCCACGGCCACCCACCTGGCCCACCAGTACGACCCCGCCAATCAGGTGGGCTGCATGCTGGCCGGCGGCAGTTTCTACCCCTACTCCTGCAACCCGGAGGACGTCTGGGAGTCGGTGCAGAAGGAGCAGGAAAACCTGCTCTTCATCGACGTGCAGGTGCGGGGCCGCTACCCCGGCTACGCCCGCAAGCTGTTTGCGGAAAAGCAGGTGCAGCTGCACACCGAGCCCGGCGATGACGCCCTGCTGCGGGAGAACACCGTGGACTTCATCTCCTTCAGCTACTATGCCAGCCGCTGCGTGGCGGCCAGCCTGGAGGGCAAGGCCGTGAACGACGGCAACGTGGTGCGCTCGGTGAAGAACCCCTATCTGCAGACCAGCCAGTGGGGCTGGGCCATCGACCCGCTGGGCCTGCGCATCACCATGAACCAGCTGTATGACCGCTACCAGAAACCGCTGTTCCTGGTGGAAAACGGTCTGGGTGCCCACGACACGGTGGAGCCCGACGGCAGTGTCCACGATGATTACCGCATCGACTACCTGCGCCGTCACATCGAGGCGGTCAAACAGGCTGTGTCCGACGGCGTGGACCTGATGGGGTACATCGCCTGGAGCGGCATCGACCTGGTGTCTGCCTCTACCGGCGAGATGAGCAAGCGGTACGGCTTCGTCTATGTGGACAAGCAGGACGACGGCACCGGTACGCTGGCCCGCAGCAAGAAAGATTCCTTCTACTGGTATCAGAAGGTCATCCGCTCCAACGGCGCAGACCTCTGAGCGTTTTCCTCCGTTTCATAAATGCAAAAAGCCGCCCCGCAGGCACCGGAATTTCCGGCCTGCGGGGCGGCTTTTGCTGTGCGCGGTGTGCTGGACCGCTGCATGGAACTGGAAGCCATGTACCGCAAGGGCTGGCAGGACGCCGAAAAGCTGGTACAGTGGTACCGCGCTGCCAAAGCGGAAGCATAAGCCGAACACAACACGAAAGGGCCTCCCCGGAATGGGGAGGCCCTTTCTATGCGTTTACGACTTGACGTGGATCACGTTGGAAGGGAAAAGCATCAGTGCTTTTCCTTGTACTTGAGGCTGGCGAATGCGCCTGCGATGGTCAGCAGCATGCCGCTGAATGCCATGCCCAGAGCGGCTATCCAGTTCACACCGGTCTTGGGCAGAGCGGCGGCAGCCTCCACGGCAGGCAGCTCGGGCTCAGCCGGGAGGACGACCTCATCCGGGGTGGCGTCCTGCACGGGCGGCAGCTCGGGGGTCTCCGGGGTCACGACTTCGTCCGGGGTCTCATCCTCCACAGGGCCGTCCGGGGTATCGGGATCCACCGGCGGAGTGACCGGCGGGACGATGACCGTCTCTTCGCCGTCCACGGTGACCGTGCGGGTCTCAATGGAGGTATAGTTGTAGTCCACATGGGCGTCGGTGGTGGTCGTGGCGGTCTTGGCCACGGCTTCGGTGTCCACATAGTCGGTGGTGCGGTGAGTGTAGGAAACTTTGCCCTCATCGTAGGTGGTCTCGCCCTTGCCGGAGAACAGCTTCTTCAGCACCTCGGTAAAGGTGGTGTAGTGGCCTTTTCCGGTACCGGATCCGGTAACCGTTTCGCTCTTATCCTGCGTATAGGCACCGTCGAAGCCGCCGGAAGTATTTTCGCCGTAAGCCGTAGCACGCTCACTGGTTTTATGCGTGGTGGTCTGCTTGTTCAGCTCCAGAAGGCGGTTGGCGAAGTCCTGAGAGCTGCGGATGCTCAGCGGGGCGGTGATGGTCTTGATGGTGGATTCCGTCTGGCCGACGACCTTGCCCTCGCTCACCTGGGTCAGCTTGGAGATCATCAGGTCATAGCCGCCGACGTAACCCCAGGTGCCGTCCTGGCGCTTGTAGGTGCTGTTGATGCAGGTGTTGGCATCGCGGGTCATATAGCCGTAGGCGGTCAGCTCAGAGGTCTTGAGATAGACCTGATAGCCGCTCTCACCGGTGCTGTTGGTGCCGGTGGTTCCAATCTTCACAACGTAGGTGCCGACGATGGCATCACGCTCTTTTTTCGTGAGGCTGGCGGCCGTCTTGTTGCTGCCAGTTGCCTTCAGGTAGGCATTGATGGCCTGATCTTCCGCACTGACCCAGTACCAATAATCGTCAAAGCCACCCTGATACAGCTTGATGTTTCCGTTCTCCTTGATGGGATCATAGGCGACAGTGCCGGTCAGCTTGTAGTAGGCGCTCTTGTCAGGGCAGTTGTTGGGATTGCCGCGGTCATACTCGTAGTGGCCGTTGCCCTTGCCGCCCTCATCGTCCCAGCTGATCTTACTGTCCAGGCCGACCGGCTGGTTGCCCTTACCGTTGACCAGGTTTCCGGCATCGTAGTTCCACTCCAGATTCTTGCTCACCAGCACACAGTCGGTCTGATCGACATTACCGTCCTTGTCCGGCAGCAGATCCAGCTTGGAGCCGGAAGCAAGATCGAGGTGGCCGATGTCGTCGCGCTGCTCTTCGTAGTGCACAGTGTTACTATGAACACGAACTTCCTGGCCGTTAGCGTCTGTATAGTAATAATAGCCGCCCCACCGAGTCCATTTCCAATAGACCTCAATTTTGGAACCATCCGGTGCCTTGCTGAAGGATTTGAATTCATCCGTCTTTTCACCGGAGTAGTAGTTCTTCTTGGTCTCTTCGTAATCAGAACCCTTGTTGGCAACGTAAGTGGAGCTCTTGGCGATCCGCTCCTGCTCCTGCAGAGCCTTGATCAGCTCATCCTTGCTCATATTTTCGGGCGAGATGGCCGTGGTGAAATACTTGATGATGTCCGTCTTCTCGGTCTTGTCCGTAACCTCCAGATTGCCGATCCAGAGTTCCTCGCCGGGCAGAAGTTTGCTCTGGATCTCCTGAATCTGCTTCCACAGCTCGTCGTATGCCTTCTCAAGATCCTTATTGTCCTTGATGATGTCGGTGACACTGGAGGAGGTGTGCACATCCTTCCGGACGGTGAGGGTCTCGCTCAGGGTGCTGTAATCCACGGTGATGGTTTCGTCACCCTTCGTGAAGGTCGCGGTCTTGCCGTCGGCGTTCGGTCGGATGCTGTCAGCGGGAACACTGTATTGGCCTGCCAGCGCGGTCTGGATCTCTTCAGGGGTCAGCGGAGCACCGGCCTGTTTGGTGAAGGTGTAGGTGGTCTTTACGCCGTTTTTGTCCTCGACCGTGCAGGTGTAGCCGTCATTGGTTTTGGTCACCTTGTCGTAGGTCTTTCCGTCCACCGTAATGGTGCCGGCCTTTTCGTCGATCGACCAGTTCTTGCCGCCGGGGATCACCAGCTTGTCGTTAAGATCCTTGGCGTCCGTCTTTGTGGATTCGGAAAGTTCGTCGATCGTCCATTCTACGCGCTTGATGCCGGAGAAGTCCATGCTGCTGATATTGATGTTATAACCTGCAGCTTTCAGCTCATCTTTGTTCTTATATTCGGGGTGCTGGTTCAGCAACTCCGCCCAGGCGATCTCTTCCTTCTCCGTATCGCTGAGGGAAGCGGACGATTCCGTGATCGTGCAGGTACGGGTGATCTTGGTGATGGTGCCGTCGGGCGAGGTCACGGTGTCTTCCTTTTTGTAGATCGTGGTGCCCTTCTCCGGGTCGTTGGTGTCGACTGTCCAACCATCGAGAGAGGGAAGTTCACCGCTGTCGGGCTTGACGTAGGTGCCGTTGAGGGAACCGCTTTCGGTCCATGTATTCGAGCCGTTCACATAAGCGGTGCCGGTGATGACGTTGTCCGTAACATCCTTACGGGTCTCGGTGTCCTTGCTCGAATCGGGAGTGCCCGGCTGAGGCGCAGAAACCGTTGCCCCATTATAGCGGAGGGTGACAGTATGAACATTGCCGTCTGCATCGGTATAGCTGAGATTGAGCTGGCCTTTGCCGGTGGGATCGATCGTATTCAGCTGGTTCTTGAAATCATCGGTCTCCACATTAATGCCGGCGTTCCGGGCGGCATCCGTCAGAGCGGCCTTGATGGCTTCCAGCTTGGCAGTTTCCTCGGCACTCTTGATGCTTTCCGGACCGCCTTCGACCTGGCCGGGGGTCTTGGTGACCTCGGTGACCTCCACGGTGTAGCTCAAAGTCTTGCGCACGGCTTCCATCTGGTCAAAGGTCAGCTTTTCGCCCTTGTAGTAAACGCCGTTGTCATCGCCGGTGAAGCCCTCGCCCAGACGTTCGGCCAACTGCGCGTTGGTGAGCGGCTTGGAGTCTTCCGTTTTCTTGACTTTATAGGTATATTCCTTGCCGTCCACGTTTTCCGTATAGACATACTCGCCGGTAACGTTGTTATAGTACTCGTCCTGGAGCATTTCGCCCAGCTTCTCCGAAGAAATCTCGATGACATCCGTCTTGGTCTCGTCGGTGTTCTTGGCAGTGATGCTTGGCAGTTCGATCTCGGTGGTCAGATCCTCATTATTAACATCAACGGTGCCCTTTTCCACCTTGAGCACCAGCGTGGTCTCGGTGGTGGTCTCGACCGTATTGCCGGTGATCTTGTAGTAGGTGACGCGGGTGACGGTGTTGCCGTTCTCGTCGGTGGAGGTCTCTTCCTTTTTCAGGATATAGGTGGTTTTGCCCTCGTCGTCAGTCTTTTTCTCCACGCCGTCCTCGGGGACATCCAGCAGCTTGGCAACGTCCTCAGCGGACATTTCCTTCGTTTCGGGCTCGCTGGTCTTTTTCAGGGTCAGGGTCTTGGAGTTGCCGTCCTTGGCGGGCTCGACCTTGTCCACGGTGTAACCGCCCAGCTTGGCATCCTTATCGGTTTTCCAGTCCGGGCGCACGTCCTTGCCAAGCTCGTCGTCGAGGTTGATCTCTTCGCCCTTCTTGGTGTCGGTGATGGTGGTTTCGGACTTTGCCTCACCGGTGCCGGTGGTGGTAGTGGTCTGGGTGCCGGTGGTCTCGGTGGGGGTGGTGATGGTGGTGTTGCCGTCCTCATCCTTGCCGACCACGGATTCGCCCTTCTTCACCTCGGCGTCGGGGTCCACAACGGTGGTGCTGGAAGAGCTGTCGGGGGTCTCTTCCTTGGTGGCCTCGCCGATCTTGCCGTCCTCGCCGGTGGCTTCGTCCTTCTTGCTGTTGTCGATCACGTCACCCTTCAGGTGGGTGTCGCCCGGGGTCTCAGGTTCATCGGTCTCGCCGGGCTCTTCCGGCTTCTCAGCAGGTTTATAGTCGATGGTGATGTCATCGGTCTTGGTGCCGGGGCCGAACGCGGGGGCCTGATCATCTTTCTTGGCCTCTTCGTTCATCCGGGGGGGGGGTAAACTCCTCCTGCTCTCCGGCTTCCTCCTGCTTTTCCCCTTCCTCAGCGACGGGGGCGGGCGTGGAACTCTCGACTACAGGTTCGGCCTGCGGGGCAGCGTTATCCTCGACAGAGTCGGGGCCTTCCACAGCATGGGCAGCCATGGGCTGTGCAGCGACACAGGCGGTCAGGGCTACGGACATGGCTGCGAGTTTCAGTTTTTTATTCGTCATGATTGATGGCTCCTTTCAAATGGTGTCAAGTCTTTTACGCATTACAACTGTCCCATAGGATGGACATATTTCGAGGCTTGCTATCCTGCTTCCTTTATACCATTTTCTGGTGCGGGTTGTCAAGAAAAAATGTGTAGAAACGCATGATTTGTGAAAATGTTCCAAAGCCTGAATTGGATGTTTTGCACAAATCACAAGAATTTGTTGCAGAAAAAAGAGAAACTGTTGCGGATGTGAAATGATGCGGTTGCGGTACTGGTGCAGAGTGTGCGGATTGTTGCGGAAAACCACTTTTTGAGGGACGGAATTTCTGGCAAAGAACCGGCTGGAATTTCTCCTGCCGCCCTGCTGCAGACGAAAAAGGCCCCCGGAAACCTGCGTCTCCGGGGGCCTTGCCCTCTACCTTATATAGGGCAGTCGGCGATCACTGCTTCTGCTTCAGCCGGGCCATGTAGCTGTCGGCGGCCACGGCGGCAGCGGTGAAGCTGTTGTTCTTCCACCAGTTGATCAATGCGGCCACGGTGGTGATGCCGGCGGTGACCAGCTGCTCCACGGTGGCGCTCTCGATGGGCAGCACGGGCTTGCCCATTGCGCTCAGCACCTGATTGGTCAGGGCCAGCAGGAGCACAGCGGTGCGGGCCAGGGTAGCGGCGGAGATCTTGTTGCTCAGTTCCATAAATCAGTTCCTCTCTTTCATTCGTTCGTGGTTCTCAAGGTCGGCGATGCGGTGGTTGGCCACCTTCATCTGCTCTTCCAGAATGGGCACGCGGCGGGCGAAATTGTTGTGCTCGCGCACCTCGCGGGTCAGTTCTTCCAGTTTGGTGTCGGTCACGGCCTGACTGCGGCTGTTGGCGATCAGCACCCCGATCAGGGTCACGGCACCGGCGATCAGGGCGGACAGGATGCTTTCCATTGGATTCACCTCCTTCTTAACCTGTCCAGCGGCTTTTGGCGGGGCGGGTGTCCACATGGACCCAGCCCACAGCCCGTCCGGCCCGGGGC
>UMJB01060665.1_pt1 | contig 25697 bp, 22 predicted proteins | sample 1965961 | NCBI WGS metagenome assembly UMJB01 (sample SAMEA4836139, study PRJEB28245) | human gut metagenome | biome: gut microbiome; material: fecal sample | place: Denmark | collected 2008
TTTCGACAATCAGATTAATCCGTTTCAAGCCATGTCCATGATTGCCCCGCTTGTGCGTAATATACTCCTCATCCAGCTTGCGCACGGTCTCATTGGTGGCATTGCTCACGGAAATATAAAGCTGCTCTTTGAACTGTCCAATATAAAGGCGGATGAACTGCTGCTCTTTTGGCACTTTCTCGCACGATTCCACTGCATTGTCGATCAGGTTTCCGATCACAACACATAAGTCTATGTCTGTCACTGTCGTTTCTTTCGGAACCGTTGCCTTGTAATCGACTGGGATGCCATTATGGATTGCCAGTGAGATTTTGGAATTCAGGATTGCATCCACACCGATATTCCCAGTATCAAACAGGAGATTGATGTCGTCTAAATCAGTCTCCAGCTTATCAAGGTACGCTCTTGCCTCACTGATATCGTCCATCGCAAGGTAAGCTTTTAGCGACTGCATATGATTGTGATAATCATGCCTCCAGCCACGCATGGTCATGTATACATTATTCACTTCTTCGATCTGATTCTTCACAAGCTTGTTCTGGTAGGCTTCCGTGCTCTTCTCATAGTAGGTTTTTATGAGAAGGCGGAACAGGATAGAGGCGGATGCCAAAAGTGCAGCTGATGCAAGAAAAATCAGAAAAATATCTTTGATTTCCAATGTTTGTTTCCTCAAATATGTTTTGTATTGAATGATTTTCCTGAAATGTGGTTGACAGAGTCTCTTTCTTCTTGTATTATTTTGTATAAGAAATGGGTTCTTTTACTGAGTACAACCATTTAGTTGGAAAAGTTTGCTCGTTTCTTTTTTTATTTCTATCACATCATATAAATACATCTTATCATCTCTGGCATGCCGTATCAACATGATTGCCTGAAACACGTTATATTTCTCAATTACTCCATCATCATTAAAAATTGGCAATGCAAAACGGGTTTCATAACGATACCACCCATATTTAGCATCTTTTGTGTGTTTTTCTTTTCGATTTTCCTCATACTTTTTATCAAATGCAATTTCAATCATTTCCGGTATTCCCTGAGCTGCATTCGCCTTCGCCTTTGCGCTTGCGCCCTTTAAGCAATGCGTATAATTAGAGTTTGCATATTCATCTGACAAATCATTTCCAATATAAACAATATCCTTCGTATCCGCTATCTCATAAAATTCGCCAACATATTTTTTCAAATATTTTTCTACATCTTTCCAATTAATATTTCTTTTTCCTTTGAAAATAATGTCGTTGATTAATACAACTCTTTTTCCGTCAAGATCAGTTACAATGCGCACATTTTTCTTCAAGTTATTTCGTTCTCCTTTTACATTTCGCTTTCGTTCTTCATTTTTTAACTTATAGGGGAAAATAGATAGATTAATGTTGAAAACTTATAAGATAAAATTTCTGAAATCTATGTTTTTATTAACTTTACCACATCATCGGCATATTGTAAATCCATTCTTTTCGCTCAAAATAAACAGTCCAATAATATGTATAAAAATAGCCGTACGAAGATATTTCTTTTCTCTATTCGTTAATATCTTCGTACGGCTATGTCAATTATATTTTTTATATCGTGATTTTTAATCCACAGTGTATACAAAAAAATCAGAGACTTTCCTCATTCTCTTCCAAGATGATACTTTATAAACGCTTCATTCACTTCCTTATAGAAACTCCGGCTGACAGGAATGACACTGCTATCCGATAGAACACACTCCGTTCTTCCAATCCTGACAACTTTCTCAATATTCACTGCGTAACTGCGGTGTGTTGTAATGAATTCCTTTGACTTTTCCTGCACACTTTGCAGTAACTCTGAAAATCCAGTCTTTACTGTCACACATTCTCCACTGATCAAAAATAGATTTACATAATGTTTCTGAGCTTCGATATAAATTATATCCTTCAGATTAACACGGACAGACTGGCTGTCCTTTTTCACAAGGATGTAATTCTCCTCCTCTACCTCTTTCTGCGTTCTGGCATAGTCGAGAATCTCCCACAGCTTCTTCTCATCCACTGGCTTCATCAGATAGCGGTACGCACCCACTTCATATCCATCGAACACATAACTTGCGTCCGATGTCACAAAAACAAGGATCACATCCTTCTCTTTCTCACGGATTTTTCTTGCAAGCTCCATGCCGTTCTGCCCTCTCATGGAAATGTCAAGGAAAATCACGTCATAGTAGTTCTGCTCTGCTTTGAACAGATATTCTTCCGCACACTCAAACAGGTCTGTGCGAACTTTCATATTTCTATTTTTTGCCCACTGGTCAATTTTTATCGCAAAAGCTTTCGCCTGTGCGGATTCATCCTCACAATAGCAGATTGTCATTGTATGTTCCATAATTTTTCTCACTGGTTATATTACCCCACTGCAACTTCCACTCTTTTTCCGCAGAATGCCACACCATATTTATAAATCACTTCTACCCCGGCTGCCCTCAGTTCTGTATCATATTGTTTTTCCTGAATCTGTTTTAGTGCAGTCTCTGACAACTGTTTCAGGCTCTCTTTCAATGTCATTTGGTTTATGGCAGCAAGAGCATGACCAATGCTCTATCCCAGAGTAGGTCAAGCATATCTTGATTGCTAACTAAATGACATTGTTTACTGAATTCTTACCATCTTAGGACTTGTCTTATAGTAAACTGCTCTCGAAACCTTGGTTCTCTCCAGATACTGATTTTCTGCCAGATTCTCCAACACCTGTTTTCTGAAATAAGTAGAATCGCTCACACCAAGATATTCTGCAATCTCCGAAACTTTATGTGCCTGATAATAGCAAAAAGACAATATTTTTGCATCATAAACTGTTCCATGCGGCACTGGCGTAAACACCAGATTCGGCATTCCACTGTTCTCTATCCCCTCCATGTAAGTCAGATCCGGCAATACTAAGGTAAAATGATCCGAAGAAGCATATATATATGGGCGATGTGTCTCATCCGCATGCTGATATTCTTCTGTTATCTTATCAAACCCGGTTCCCGCAGCTTCCATAACATTACAGCTTACCAGAACAGATGAGATCAGCTCATTTCTTCTTTTGGAAATTATGCCAGACAGATCATAAGTCTTTCCTAATTTCTCACCCCGGTAAAATCCTCCCGGAGAAGAAATTTCCAGTCTGTCTTTGAACATGTCTACCTGAATCTGTGTGCCATCCAGAAAATAATCCCGATGTGCGATTGCATTAATGACACCCTCAAACAATGCCCGCTTCGGATATGCATCTATATTTTCCCTTGTATCATCCAGCTTTATCATGGAATGGTTCATCCGTTGTTCTACAAATTCCATCATATAATTGAGCACCGCAATGATATTTCCATGGAAACGATTAATAGTAATGATACGTTCACTGCCTTTATTAAAACCGGAAAAGACAGAACACTGCACCTCCGTCTTTTTTCCCTGATAATCATCTGCAAAAAGTACTGCACCATTTGCAAGCATTCCGTCCTTATCATAGAATCCCATCGACTGCAATGCTTTCTCTGATAATTTTCTGCCATTATTATGTGATGCATAAAATTCCTGAAGCATTGTAAAATTCTCTGCCCTGTACAGTTCATCCGATGTGAGAATATCATATTGTGTGTTTTTACTCCTCACACTCATCTCAATAATTTCTTCATAGGTTGCCCCATTGGTAAATCCATCACGTCTCATAAAAATAGATGGGATATTTTTATATTTCAAAATAACAGGTTTTACCGCTGATTCCGGAATATGCACCTGTATGATAAAACGCTCTTTCTCCTTTATCATATAGCGTAGAAAAGATAATTTCATCTGCGGTCTTGGTGACAGATGCTCATTTACCTGATTGTTAAAATAATTGCGTTCATTGTCTGCCTCTGTCCGGTCAAACCCGATCAGTTTATTGGTTTTATCTTCAACACCTATATAAAAATCTCCACCGGAAGCATTGGCAAATCCGGCAATACTTTTCAGCCAGCCTACGACATCCTCACGATTCAGTCTGCTTTTGCATTCAAATTTATCACTTTCCAGTTCGACATTTTCTATTAATTCTTCCAGATACATTGTCCTGACCTCCTGTACTTCAAATATACTTCAATGTCACTTCAAAGTCAACTTCAAAGTCACTTCAATTAAATTTCATTTTACTTTGAAGTACAGTTCTATTCTTCCCATACCTGGTAAAATCGATTCTAATTGGTAAACTAATCGATTTTTCTCATCTTGTATTTTTTCATTAGCCTAGCACTTTTTTACTATAGAGAAATCCACCTCCAGACACAAGCAGAATGCCCGCCCCGATCACCGCAAACGCATAGATGCTGATGGAAAACGGAAGTGCTGTCATGATCGCAGTTGAAATCGGCATGAAGATCACCGCAACCGTAAAAATCGAGCTGAACACTCTTCCCAGCATGTGTTTTGGTACTTTTTTCTGCACCATTGAAAAAAAATGAATATTAAAAATCGTCAGGAAAAACTCAAAAATCAGATTTCCGGTTACTATGACCTCTGCCGGAAGTCCAAGCACTGCAAAAATTGTGATCGCAGCCAGTCCCACACCGCAGAGTGCCAGTGCGATCAGGATACTGTTGTATGAATTTTTAAATAATTTGTTTGCCAGAACTGCGCCTGCGATTGAGCCAGCCGCTCCCATCGTCAAAAGTGTCGCATAACTGGATGGATGCACGAACAGCTGATTCGAAATGGCGCCAGATAGTTAAACGCCGCGATGAAAAAGTTTACCATTGAAGCGATGACCAGCAGAAAGAAAATCTCCTTTTCCTTTACAATAAAAATCATTCCCTCTTTGATGTCCCGCAAAATACTTTTGATGCTTGTGTTCCTTTTTTCTGTTGTAATATGTTTTTCTTCCTCCCGAATCGAAAAAAGAAGCAGAAAAGAAAGGAAAAATGTCACACTGTCAAGAATTAACGTCGGTTTTAAGCCAAATCTATCCACAAATAAAAATGCAAACAGCGGGGAAGAAATGCTCACAATCTGAGAGATCACTTCCAGCCGTGAATTAAAAGCTACCAGCCGGTCCTCCGCTACGACCGTCACCACGTAGGAACGAAACGATGTTCCTGAAAATGCGCTCATGATCGCAAGTGCCGCATTCACAGCGATTAATCCATAAAGCATGATATTATCGTTTCCGATAAACGCAAGTACGGCACACATGAGTCCACCGATAAAATCCGTTACAAGCAGTATTTGTCTTCGCTTAAAACGGTCTGCAACCGCCCCTCCGATTGGATTTAAAAATAAGGAAATCACGTTTTCGGCTAATTGATAGTATCCCATGTATTTTTGTCCGATACTTCCCAATCCTGCAATCCATGTGCTGTTTCCATAGTCATACATGACATTTCCAATCTTGTTTACTGCCCTGCTCGCCAATAACTTTGTCTCATTTTTCTTCATAAATAAAACCTCCATCTGAATTTAGATACATTGTAACTAATTTCAGGCAGAGGCTTTTCATTTTTTGCATATATGCAATTTTTAACGAACAAAACGCTCAAAATCTTTTTTATAATTATTTGCCAGATTTTCACTTCCAACCCATTCAAAGATCTGGATCGCGTTTTTCATTTTCTCAATCCCAAATTGTTTTTCTCCTTGCTTGTAGTGTAGAAGTCCTGACAAAAAAAGGTAGATCGTCCTCTTATAAAGATCCGTTTCATCATTTAATAAAGGCTCTATTTTTTCCATGTAAAATAAAGCAACTGTAAGCGCATCCCTGTGCAGACAGGTTTCCCAGATATTTAAAAGTGTGATCGTGACAAGATTTTTGTGTGAACCAATCTCCCAATAATAATCTTTTCTTTTCAAAATCTCCTGCCCCATTCTGTGTAGCAGTGGAATATCAATGAACAGATATAGATTACCGATTAAAATTAATTCATACATATTCCATTCTTCCGTCGTAAACAGATAATCGGTCACCTCGTCAATGTACTCTTCCGGAAATGGAACCGTTGCATCGCATTTGCAGATAAAGCTCTGAAGCAGGATCACATTTAGGTGATGGCGGTAAATATCCGGATGTTCTGAAAACTCCCACGCCTCTTCCGCCTGCATTTTCTGGAATCCCGCGATATTCCGCTCATATTCCAGTGGAATTAAGGCACTCATAAAACGGATCTGTTCCGTGCGCTGATAGTTGTTCACCGCATCCATAAATTCGCTGACTTCAATATGCATGTTTGAAAGTGCGATCAGGAATTTTTCCAGTGAGATATCGGATTCCCCACGCTCAAACCGCGAAATCTGAGCTGCGGAAACCCGCTCATTTGAAATCTGTTTGAGGGAGATGTGTCTGTTTGTGCGCAGATTTTTAAATACTTCTCCTAAATTATCGTAATTTGGCAAATTTTATTCTGTTCCTTTCCAGAGATTTTGCAGCTATGTTTTCTATTCCATAACTGCCATCTTTGATAAGTTTTCTAGCTCGATTATAACAAGTATTTTATTTTGAGTACACCCTAACACATAAACGTTGAGAACACGCAACACCCCGGGCTGAAATCAGATACCTTGTAACTGATTTCAGCCCGGGGCAGTGAACTATCTTTTTATACTTCTAGAATAAACAGAACTCCCTCCTGTTTTCCAAACTCCTCAATGATCTGTTCATGTGAAACCGCTCTGGCAAAGTGTAACGTCATGGTTGCCGCCACTACCTTTTCACCATCTGAGTCTTTCTGCTTTGTTACCTGAATCTCATCTATGATACATGAAACTTCTCTTCCATAAGATAAAAATTTGCTTAATTCCCGAATTCCCGCAAATTCTACATAAATAGAAAACACTTTCACTGTCCGGCTCAGCAATTTATCCACTGAATGCAGAATGCGCATTGCACACCAGAGTGTGAAAAAGCCCACTATTGCTCCAGAATAAAATCCGGCTCCCAACGCAAGTCCCAGACAAGCACCTGCCCAAAGTCCAGCTGCAGTCGTCAGTCCTTTTACCTGATTCTGCTTTGTCACTAGAATAGTTCCTGCACCAAGAAAACTGATACCACTGATGACCTGCGCTGCAATTCTACTTGAATCTGGATCTCCCATATATATTTTGAGGTAAATTCCGGTCATCATTGCAATCTCCGCTCCCATACATACTACAATATAAGTACGAAATCCTGCTGGACGCCCTTTTTGCTCCCTCTCATATCCAAGGATTCCAGAAAACAGCATCCCAAGAATCATGCGGATAAGTATTTCTGTGATTGTCAGATTTTCCAATGCCGGTCATTCCTTTCTGTCTGACATCAGCCTTTTACTGCTCCGCTGACACCTTCTACATAATACTTCTGCGTACATAAGAATAAAATTGCTACCGGTATGGAGATAATAACCGCACCTGCTGCAAAGCTACAGAACCACTGATCAATATATTCCACATCTAACATCTGGTACAAGCCGACTGCAACTGTGTAATACTCCTGATTTGCACCACACAATACCTTTGCGAGCATAAAGTCTTTGAATGGTCCTGCAAAAGAAGTCAGCATCGTGTATACAACAACTGGTTTACTCAAAGGCATAATGATCTGTGTCAGGACCTGCCATTTGCTTGCTCCGTCTAATAGTGCCGCCTCATCAAGCGACATGGATATCGTATCAAAAAATCCTTTAGCTATATGATAACCGCAGCCTGCGCCTCCCGCATACACTGCAATCAATGCCACACGCAGCATTGGTCCGTCACTCCAGCCAAGCATTTTAATAATGTAATATACCGCGATCATCGACATAAATCCCGGAAACAGATGGATGATCATAGCTGCATTCATTAACGGTTTCCTTGCACGGAACCGCAGTCTTGAAAGAGTATATGCCACCGAAATCACAAAAAATGTGGATATGATACAGCTTACCGATGCTATGATAAATGTATTCCATACCATCTTGGGAAAATTAAATACGGAAAAATCGGTAAATAATTTTATATAGTTATCCAGTGTATAACGCGTCGGGAAAAAGGTGGAACTGTAAGATCCCTTTGTTCCGCGAAAACTTGTCAAAATAACCCATAATACAGGCAAAAGCCAGACGACTGCCAGAACAGCAAGAAATGCATGGGCTAAAATGACTTTTATTTTCTTGCCAGTTGAATATCTGTGAAATGTCCCTTTCATCGAAACGCCTCCTCATTCCTGTTTGAACCGCTAAATGTAAATGTTACAAGCGACACAATCGTCAATGTTACAAATGTCATAATACCAACGACTGCCCCTACATCAAAATACTGATTTTCGATTGTCAGTTTATACAGCCATGTGATCAACAGATCCGTCTTTCCTGCCGTAGAACCTACCGATCTTGGCAGACCTTCTGTCGTCAGGAAAATAACGTTGAAGTTATTTACATTTCCCGTAAAGGTCGTAATCAGATATGGTGTTGTGACAAAGAGCATGTATGGCAGTGTTATTTTCATAAAAGTCACAATAGGACCTGCCCCGTCCACTCTGGCAGCTTCATACAATTCTGTCGGGATATTCTGCAGAATACCCGTCACCTGAAGCAGTGTATACGGAACACCAACCCAGATATTGATTAAAATGACAACGACTCTCGCCCAAGTTGCGTCCGTAAAGAACGGCAGTGACTGTGTTGCTCCGATCAGTCCGAGATTACGAAGCAAGATATTCACAGCGCCTTCCGGCTGAAGCATGGACTTAATGATCAGCAATGTGACAAAATGCGGGATTGCAACCGTAAGGGCAAAGCAGAACCTCCACATTTTCTTTGCACGAATCTCTTTCCAGTTGATAAACAGTGCTAGGAGCATTCCCAGAATATAATTAGAAAAAGTCGCAACGACTGCCCACACCATTGTCCATCCAAAAACTGACCAGAATGTTTGTCCAAGGCTGTCACCAAAATCAAATATTTTTCGGAAGTTTTCAAGTCCGACCCAGTCAAATAAAACCAGCTTATTTCCTTCCACACTGTAATTCGTAAATGCCATACTAATCATAAAGACAAGTGGCAGGATTGTAAACATCAGTACGCCAAGTACTGGAAAAGTCAGTAGTGTGATATGCAGATTACCATTTAATAATTCTTTTAACTCCTGCTTTAACGTCAGGATCTGTTCTCCCTTTTTCGACTGACATTCCAGACGATATGCCTGTTTTAAAGAACTTTTGGCTATCAGGAAAAATACCAGAATCAGGGATAGTGTGACGATACCATACAATAAAATGATAAGGGAACGATCTCCATCCACATATTCATATAAACTTTTCGCTTCATTCCATACTTTCTGCTGTTCTACATCTCCCAACGTCCTGAATTTACTTAAATTGTAAAATCCTGTCTGCACCATATAAACGATCAGTAAAATTTCCGATGTCAGATAGAGAATCCCTTTTGCGATCTGTTTGTGTACCAGACAGCCCAGCCCAAAAACAATAGCCGAAAGACGCACGATGAAAGAACCGTTCTTTAATGCGTTCCGGGCAGTATATTCTGTATAAAACTCTTTTTTCTTTTTTCTGCTTTTCATCCTTTTGCAACCCCGCTCTTATTTCATAGATATATTTCGGAACATTAATTTACACCGGATGTATTGGAGCTTTCCTCTAATGTTTTTAATTTCTCCGCTGCATTTTCATGTGTCATAATGCCGTCTCTTAATTCATTACCAAAGCTTTCTGCCGCTGTCCAGAAATAAGACATCTCTGTGTAGTTCGCACGTGGCACGGCAATGTTTTCGATTGTCCAGGAATCTACTGCTACAACGGCATCTTTCTGGATCTCTGTATCGTTTACAAGCCCTTTATAGCATGGAACATATCCACGGGTTTCATAATGTAATTTCTGGCTGTCATAGCCACCAAGGTACATTGCAAGCTCAATCGCAACCTGCGGATAAGCAGTTGTGGATTTAACACCGATTGCTTTGGATGAAGTAAACGGTTTTAACTGTACTTCTTCTCCGTCAACTGTCATGGAAGGAAGCGGAGCAACGCCAAAGTTATCGCCTAAGATTTCTTCTGTCTGTGCTGCCTGCCAGGTTCCGCAGAAATATGCATTGACATTCCCCTCACGCATCATGGCAATCGCATCTTCCGGGGAAGAAACAACTAAATTCTCATTCTGTACCATATCGACCAGTGCATTGGTCATTGCAAGCGTTTCATCGTTATCAAGTACAATTCCTGCTTCACGCTCGTTACCTTCTTCTCCGAAGAAAGTTGCTCCTGCTCCAAGATAGAAGGAAGCCAGATAGAAACCATTGTTCAGTGGAATCGCTACTTTTCCTTTTTCTAACATTGTATCTAAAGATTTGATATCATCTTCTGAAAATACACTCTTATCGTAATACATAAAGTAAGTGTTTGTTGTCATTGGCACGCCGTAAACACCGTCATCATAAGTTAAGCCGTCTACTAAGACGCTGGAGTAGTTCTCACGAATCGTATCAAGATACTTTCCGCCAAACTCGGTCAGACTGTTTGCCTGACAGAGATTTTCCAGACCGGTAGAAGAATAAATGAATACATCTGCTGCCGCATCAATATCCTGTGGAACTAATTTCTTTGCATCAGATTCTGTGCAAACACCATAGTTAAATGTAATATCCCAGTTTGGATGCAGTTCATTAAACTGGTCACACATGGTATTTAACCACTGTCCATATTCCGGATCCTGATCCTCTGACGGTGACCATACGGTCAGTGTACAGGTGATCGGTTCTTCCTCCTGTGCATCCTGCTCGGTTGCTTCACCCTGTTCTGTTTCAGAAACAGATGCATTTGCTGATGCAGTGTTCTCTTTTGCATCACTTCCTCCGCATGCGGTCATGGATACTACCATAGCTGCACATAACATTACACTTAATACTTTACGTTTCATACCTTTTCCTCCTGTTTTTCGTTTCCGAAATATTTTCGTTTTGTTTCGCTATGAATCATAGCATTTTTGAGATATCATGTCAATATATAATTCATTTTGTACATATTATTTTTCTTATTGCGTTTTTCTTTGTACAATGTTATGATATTTTCTGCGAAACATTTAAGAAACATTTTGTAAAACACTCTGTTTCGCAAGAAGGGAGTTTTCATATTTATGAAAAAAATAAATTTTCACACACACACCAACCGTTGCCGCCACGCAGACGGGATTGCAGCCGATTATGTCCAGTCTGCACTGTCTGCCGGTGTTACACAGCTCGGTTTTTCCGACCACGCCCCATTTCCCGATTATGATTTTGGAATGAGAATGCCTTACTGTGAATTATCTGAATATATCGAGGATATAAATGCATTGACGGTACAATACCGGACTGATATAATTTTATGGAAAGGATTAGAAATCGAATATCTCCCAGAATACCGGGATTACTATGAAGCACTTCTCACCCGTTCCGGGATGGATTATCTGCTTATGGGAGAACATTTCTATAAAAATGCATCTGGAAAAACCACGAATTATACCGATGCACTTTCTACAGACGAATTTCCTGTCTACGCACAAAATGTTGCTGACGGAATGAAAACCGGACTATTTTTGGCAGTCGCACATCCTGATATTTATATGGCTGATAATTTTGTCTGGGATGACAACTGTAAAAAAGCGGCTGACATTATCATTGATACGGCTGTCACTACCGGCACAGTGTTAGAATACAATGCCAACGGCTTCCGGCGCGAAAAAAAGTTTTATCCAGACGGAACCAGATATCAGTATCCGCACCCTGCTTTCTGGGAAATGGTCAAAGGCAGCGGTGCCCGCGTGATCGTTGGTTCGGACTGCCACAATCCATCACAGGTCTGGGATGTAGCAATTGAAAAAGCATATCAAAATTTATATGCACTTGGAATCCATCCGATAAGTAGTCTCTTTGATACATCTGACGTTCCATCTGCACTTTGCACAAAATCACACGACGAGGAACATTCATGAATATCAGAGATATTGCCAGATTGGCGAACGTGACACCGGGAACTGTTTCCAAAGTTTTAAACAATTATCCCGATATCAGCGAAGCTACAAGACAACACGTACTACAGATCATAAAAGAGAATCAGTACACCACAAAAAACGGCGGCAGAAAGTTCAAACAGGCTGTTACACCACGTATTGGACTTGTCTCGGAAAATGTTTACAACTGGGTTTCCGAGACAATGCAGAACCTGCTTTCCGAGCGCTTTCACAACGCCGACTATACTGTTTTATCCTTTCAGGATAATTATTTTTCACAAAATAAAAATGAAAAATTTCAGGAATTATTAACTTATATCGACCGACACCAGCTTACAGGTCTTATTTACTTCGGTGGAAACTTTGAAGATGTCCCTGCCGATTCCTTTGCCGCACTCAACTGCCCTGTTATCTTCGTCAATACTGTCCTACCACCAGATAACATGATGACCGCCACAACTTACTCAAGCGTCCAGGTCAACCACTATGAGACTGCTTACTGGCAGATGGAATCCCTGATCAAAAACGGCCACAGCCATATCTGTATGCTGATTTCTTCTAAGATCGATACCAGTGTGTACCGCCTCCGCTGGCAGGCATACGAAGATGCGCTGTCTTCCCATGGTCTTTCCACGGAATATCTTGCAGAAAGCGGCTATCAGTGCGAACGTGCTTACCGGGAGCTGACAGAAGTTCTTACTATGCACCCAGAAATCACTGCCATCTGCAGTATTTCAGATATCGTAACGCCTGCCGCGATCCGTGCAATCCATGATCTTGGAAAGATTCCCGGAAAAGATGTTCATATTATCAGCTTTGACGGCATGCCTTCCATGCACTATTGCATCCCTTCCATTTCTACTTTTATCCAGCCACGAGATGAAATGGCAGGCTATATTTATGATTTACTGCTTGGGCTGATTAGTGACGAGCGCCAGCACCAGCATATTACGTTTCAGACACGTTTTTCACCGGGAGAGTCTGAATGATTTTCTTCTCAAATCAGAATATTGCCATATCACTTTGATTGATTATAAAAAGGCAGGGAGAAAAGAAAATTTTTCATTTTCTTCTCTCCCCGCTTTTTTATAATAATATCCACATTTCTATGAATTCTCAATCTTTCACACTACTTTGATTGCATTTTCCTTTCCTAACTGGTCAAATTACCCCACTGCAACTTCCACTCTTTTTCCGCAGAACGCCACACCATATTTATAAATCACTTCTACCCCTGCTGCCCGCAGTTCCGTATCATATTGTTTTTCCTGAATCTGTTTTAGTGCAGTCTCTGACAACTGTTTCAGGCTCTCTTCTGTACCATTTTTTTCTGCTTTCAATTCAATAATAATACCCGGAAGACCTTTCTTTACCGGTTTCAGCTGGATATCATAGCGTCCTTCGCCAGACTCCCTGTTCGATGTGACAAAAAATCCTCCCAGCAATGCACAAAGCCCAAGCATAAATCCATGATAAAAATTCTCTCCGGCTGTATCAAACGAGCTTGCCGATTCCATCAGCAATGTCTGTATCTGTGTCTTCAACTTTCTGTTATCTCCTGAAAAAATTGCTTCCTGTACTGCAATTGCAGTTGACTGCGGAATCATAGTTTCGAATTTCTGCAGGATTTCCTTGTGATACACAAGTGCTATCTCACGGTTTGGCAGTGCAACCTCACACATAAAATCCCCATTAAAGGATAATGTTGTTTTTACTGCTTTCAGATAACCTGTAACCAAAAGGAAACTGTAAATCGTTGACGGATTCTTTTTTATCTGTGGATAGATGACACCGGTATCGATATAAGTCGTAATCGTTTCCCCATTTACCAAGGATGCCAGACGATGATAGATTTCCTCATCTGCCTCCGCCAGAACCTCACCGATCACATCATTGCTTCCGGTAGATACCCAGAACGCCCGCGGTTCACATTCATTACTGAAATAGTTCACAACTGACCACGGATTAAATATTTCTGTTTTTCCAAATCGATAACCATCATACCATTCACAAATTTCATCATATTTATCGGATGCTCCATAATATGCTGCCATCTCTCGCACTTCATCCGATGTGAAGCCAAAATAAGCACTGTATTTATGGTCTAAAACCGAATTAATGGACAGATTGTTCATTCCACTGAAAATACTTTCTTTTGCCACCCGCAGAATTCCGGTAAGAAAGCCGAATGTCAGATGCTTATTATCCTTAAATCCGCCCGAAAACAGGTTTCTCATAAACAGAGTGATTTCTTCATAATAACCTTTCATATATCCCTGCTGGATAGGCGTATCATACTCATCAATAATAATCACCGGAGCGGTTCCATGATGTTTATGAAGCATTGCCGAAAGATCCGCCAATGCACTTGAGAGTTCTACTTCCGTCACATTTCCCTCCGCTAGCCTTGCATATTTCCGCTCATCATATTCATCACACCGGTCACTCGTCCGAAGTTCTTCGTGTCTCTGCGTCTCTTTTGCAAAAATATCCCTGACTGCGGAAAATGTCTCCTCCCAGGTATTAAATTTCACATCTTTAAACGTCAGGAAAATAACCGGATATTTGCCCTGATACGACCGGTATTTCTGACCGCATGCCCATATTTTCTTATCCTGAAAATATACCGATGTATCCTGCTCTGTTTTTTCAAAAAAAGTCCGCAGCATATCCATATTCAACGTTTTTCCAAATCTGCGTGGTCGTGTAAAAAGTGTTACCATCGGACGTTCATCAATGAAATCTTTTATCAGCATCGTCTTATCAACATAGTAATATTCCGCCTGTGCCAGCCGGAAATCTGACACACCGATTGGCAGAGGCAGGCAGGATGATCTCTGATTTTTCCGGTAAGAACCAGAGCGTATTCTTTTATCTGCTGGTTTAGACGCATCTGCTGGAATCTGCCAACTGCGTCCCTGTCTCACAGTTCCCTCGATTCTTCCACTTCTGCAAAGTTCCGCTACTCTCCGCTCTGTGATATTCCATTGTCTTGCAGCTTCTTTTACTGAAATCATTTTTATCATTTTGCGCTTCCTCCACCTTATTTATATATAGTATATCCATATGTGCTTATTTCTGCAACATTTAGTGGAATTATTCCGTATATTTTTCGATATTATTCCGAGTATTTTTTACATTATTCTGCTATTATCAAAACAAATAAAATACTTTTTTACTTTGCAGGCACAGAATTTTCTGTAAAGTAAAGGGACATGAAAAATGAGATAACCTCATAAATCCATGTCCTTTTCTTTTATAGTTATATGAACCTATTTATTTTTGCTAATATCGATTGTGCAGCTCCAAATTTGTCCTGTTCTGCACCTATATGTATTATTCGTATTGTACGTATCCTACAATTCCACAATAAACTCTTCCACAAGTTTCGCACAATGCTCCGCCGCTTTTTTCTCAAAAGTAGGATAATCCATCTCCGCAGAATTATCTGCCTTATCAGAGATCGCACGCAGGATCACAAATGGGATTTCATTTAAGTATGCTGCCTGTCCGATCGCAGCCCCCTCCATCTCAGTGCAGAGTGGGTGGAAGTTCTCGACTAATTTGTCCTTCACTTCCTTATCACAGATAAACTGGTCGCCGCTTACGATCCTGCCGGAGAACACTTTCACTTCCGCATTGACTTTCTCGCACACACTCTTGGCAAGGGATGCCATTCTCTCGTCTGCCGGAAAACTTAAAGTTCCAAGCTGTGGAATCTCGCCTAATGGATAACCGAATACACGCACATCCATGTCATGCTGAAGGACATCTGTGGAAACAACGATATCCCCGATATCGATCTGTGCGTCCAGAGAACCTGCGATACCGGTGTTGATGATATGTGTCACGTCAAATAAATCTGCAAGGATCTGTGTGCAGATACCAGCATTTACTTTACCGATACCACTGCGCACGATGACAACCTCAACACCATTTAATGTTCCCTCGAAAAATTCCATATTTGCTTTTTTTGTTGTTTTTGCAACATTCATCTTTGATTTTAAAGTTTCTACTTCAAGCTCCATTGCTCCGATAATTCCGATTTTTTTCATCTGTTTCTGCTCCATTCTTTTTTTCATACTGTTGATATTCTAACATAAAAATGGAAATTTCGCTTTATTTTTGCGAAATTTCCATTTGTATTTCTCTTTTTATTCACTTGCAGTTCACCAAATGCAAATAAATTTGTATTTCTATATCTTTACGCTACACGGATCTTCTGTAAAACATTTCCAAGTTCGGCTTCCTTCTTCTCGCAGTCGCTCTCAGAAATCTTCTCTGTCACAAAGCCAAGCTCTCCGGTCACGCCTTCTGCCTGTACATACGTAACAGTTCCAAATACTCTTTCTACAGCTGCTTTGTCTGCTGTTGTGCGGATGAAGAACCGGTTCTCCCACTCCTTGTAATCTACAAGTTCCAACTTCTGGGAGCTCCACTCGATTGGAATATTTTTGTCCAGATTTTTTGCCATCTCAACGACATCGGCAACCACTGCACTAGCTGTTGGGAGTTTTCCTGCACCACTGCCGTAAAACATTGCATCACCTAACACATTGCCATGTACAAAAATTGCATTGAACACGCCGTTTACTGCATAGAGCGGATGAGATGCCGGAAGTAAGAATGGAGCAACAATTGCTGTGTAACCTTTTGGTCCTTTTTTGCTGGTTGCGAGCAGTTTGATCGCTCTTCCCATCGCCTGTGCGTATTTGATATCCGTCGGTGTGATTTTAGTGATTCCCTCTGTGTGAATGTCCTCAAAGTCAACCTGCTGTCCGCATACTAAAGATGTTAAAATAGCAATCTTACGGCATGCATCATAACCTTCCACATCGGCAGTAGGATCTTTCTCTGCATACCCCTTTGCCTGCGCATCCTTTAAAACTTCATTAAAATCAGCACCCTTTTCTGTCATCTCAGTCATCATATAGTTCGTTGTACCGTTTACGATACCAGTGATCTCTTCGATCTCATCTGCAGTAAGACAGGAATTTAACGGACGGATGATCGGAATACCGCCGCCGACACTCGCCTCAAACATGAAATTCACATTTTTTTCTTTTGCAAGTGCGATCAGTTCTGCACCTTTTGCAGCCACCAATGCCTTATTGGAAGTTGTCACATGTTTTCCAGCCTCTAACATTGTTTTTACAAAAGTATACGCTGGCTCCACGCCTCCCATTGTCTCAACTACGATCGACACTTCCGGATCTTCGGCGATCACTTTATAGTCATGCACGATCTTGCTCTGAATCGGATCTCCCTCAAAATCCCTTAAATCCAGAACATACTTTAATTCCACTTCATCGCCGACGCGTGCCGCAATGCTCTTCTTATTGATGTCTAAAACCTCTGCCACACCGGAACCGATCGTTCCAAAACCCATAATTGCTGCTTTTATCATTTTTATTCTGCCTTTCTGTTTTTGTATTATGTAAACTATTCTGTTCTGCCAGTCTGTTTTTATTCTCTCGCCAGAATTTTCACATACTGAATGCCGCCCACACTCTCAATCTTTGTGACCATCTCTGCAACATCCCCCGTCTGCGGTAAAATATCAATACTGAGCGTCAGCGTTGCGATTCCATTGACCGGTATACTCTGATGAATGGTAAGGATATTGGCATGAAAATCAGCAATCGTTTTCAATACCCCGGACAAAAGTCCCGGCTCATCATCCATCTGAATGACCATCGTAATGGTCTTTCCCTTTGTTGTCTCGTGAAAAGGAAAAATATCATCTTTATACTTGTAAAAAGAACTGCGGCTGATCCCTACACTCTCTGTCGCCTCCTGCACCGATGCGATCTTACCGGAATCGATCAGCCTTTTTGCCTCCACTACTTTCAGCAGTACTTCCGGCACTGCCTTCTCTTTCAAAACATAATATTGCATTTTGTCTTTCATGGAAATGAATACCTCTTAGTTGCCAGATTCAACAGATTCTCTTTTGTATATAGAATCCATTCTGTTTGTTTGGGACTTACATCTGTCCTCATGAGGAAGATAATAACACAAAGAGGCTGCCAAAGCAACCTCTTTTCCAGAACATTTCTATATTTTTGTTTCTTATTCACCAAATTTTTGATATTTAGAACTTGCGGCTTCCGCCTCCATGACTTCTGCCAGAACTGCTGGTATGTACCGTTGATCTGCCGGAATGGCTGCTGCCACCTCCGCTGCTTCCACTATCAGTCTGGATTCTCCGATGCGTCACCATCTGGTTGACAAAACGGTCTTCCTGACCGGTCAGGTTAACTTTTCCGAACGCATGGTAATCATACTGGTATCCACCGCCAAATTTCAGACGGTATTTTCCGGTAATTCCAAAAAATACAGCGGCAAACACAGCTGCTGCAAGTACAACTGCAAACAGAATTTCGCCCATCGTGAGTACATGGTAATAATGGATCTCGCCTGTTTCTTCATCATAGGTATAAGCGTCAAATGGGACTCCCACCTCATAATAGTACTCTGCATCACTTAACATGGAAGAAAAGCAGGAAGCATATTCCCCATCCACAACATAATCATAACAGTTATCCAGAATATCATCGATCCTGTCGTCATTCAGATAGTAAATGGCTTCTCCCGCAGTCGATATCGTAACCTCTCTGTTATCCATGTCAATGAGGAACACCACGCCATCATCGCCTGTTGCTGTCGTGTCATAAAAATCATCCGCATACTCTCTCGCTGTCTTTCCCTGTGCATCCTCTGTCGTCAGGACAAAAATCTCCCAGCCTGTGGTCTCCTGCAGATTGGTGATTTCTTCCGAAAGCGACTGCTGTTCCTCATCTGAAAGTAACGCTGCATCATCATACACCGCATCATAAGTATCCGCATAGACCGGTACAGCCGCAAAAAGTGTCAGTGCAGTTACTGCGGACAGAGCAATTCTTTTTCTTAATTTATCTCTCATAAGAAATACCCTCCGATCAATGCAATGATTAAGACAACGACTGCCGAAATAATACCCGTCAGCGTGACTTTTCCGTAGTCTACCGGAAGTTCTCCGAACACTTTTCCTGTCTGCCCGTTCATGGAATAATAGTAGATTTTTCCATCTTTCCCCTTATAGGTAACAGTCCAGACCGGAAGCAACGCATAAGACCAGTCCTCCTTCTTCGGGATCACCCCGAATGAGTTGACCGATAACGCATTGTATCCCTGAACAGATTCCCGCATGAGTTTTTCTGCTGAGTTTTTCATCGTAGCCTGCATATTTCCTTCCACTGCTTTCTGCTCGATGTCACGTTTCTCTGCCATGAAACCGGAAAGATATCCCATATTAAAATCTTTCATCTCATTGAACTGATACGGCAGTACCCCTTTCACAAGCTGCACATTTGCCTTTTGCAGTGCGTTCTCTGCAAGATTCTTCAGATTAACCTCACCCTCACGCTCCACATGGTAAAACTTTGTCTCTGTGTACTCGGTATCTCCGGTTCTCCACACACGGATTTTCTTGCCTTCGCCCTGCAGTTTTCCCTGCAATTTTGCATCATAGATCCAATATGGGAAATAGACACCACTCAGACATTCGATCTGTTTCTTATTAAAAAATGCCTTTGGAACAAATTTTTTCTTTCCAACATATTCTAAGAAACGTTTTTCCGCTTCCTTTTTGGAAATTTTAAAAGGAATGACTTTATTTGGAAGATACTTTCCTTCCAGCCGTTTTCCAAGCACGACCGGATTGTGACAATAATAACAGAACGTGGCTGCTGTCGTTGCATCTGTCACGATTTCTGCTCCACAGGAAGGGCAGTTATAAATGACTGCCTCTGCGCCGCCGTCCTCCCCTTCTTTTTTCTTTGTGTCCGCACTCTGCTGTTCGGTTGTTTCCTGCTCTGCTTCATCAGAACCATCCGCTGCACCGGCATCCGTTTCCTCAGACTCTGCCGGCTGCAATGCATCCAATTCCGCCTGGGTAAATTTTGAACCACAGTACTCGCATTTATACTTCTGTGTTTCCGGGTCAAAAATCAGTTCTCCGTCACAGTTTGGACACTTAAAACTGATAACTGCCATAGTTAGCTCCTTGCCTTTCCGCAATTGCTGCAGAATTTACCTTTGTTGACGGTTCCACACTCACAGGTCCACTCCGCTGCCGGTGCAGGTTTTCCACACTCACTGCAGAACTTTCCGGTATTCACGGTTCCACATTCACAGGTCCAGCTATTTGCCGGAGCCGGTGCAGGTTTTCCGCACTCACTGCAGAACTTTCCGGTATTTGATGCTCCGCACTCACAGGTCCAGCTATTTGCCGGGGCTGCTGTCTGCTGTGGTGCTGCTGCCTGCTGTGGTGCTGCCTGTGGCTGTGTTCCTGCCATGCCTGCTGTCATGGCGTTCAATCCTTCCATGGAAGTGTTAAACTGCTGCATTCCCATGCCGACGCCCATGAATCCTGTCATCGCACCGCCTGCATTGGAACCTGCGTCACGCACACCTTCTGTTAAATTCTTAACAGCCATACCACGGAGCACACTTGCATCTCCACCTAACATTGCACCTTCATTTCTCATGTTGATGAGCTTCTGGGATTCCTCATCATAAGAAACGCTTGCAATACCGACTGCCTGGATTTCCATACCACGTGTCTGGTTCCACTCTTCATCGAGTGTAGTAGACATATATTTTCCGAGTTCTCTTGCTTTGGATGTCACATAGGAAATACGTGTTCCGTCTGCGGACATCTGGTTGATGGAGGACTGTAATGCCTCTAAGAACTCTGACAGATACTGCTCGTTGATCTCATCGATCTCCACTCTGTCTGCGTTTCTCGGAATTACTTCTGCATAGAACTGGAGTGGATTGGTGATCTTAACGGAATATGTACCATGCGCTCTTAAGAAAAGCTCGGCATTATAAAAATTATCAAAGTAATTGATCGGATTTCTCGTGCCAAACTTGATCCCTTTAATTTCCTGCAGATTGATAAAGAATACTTTCTGCGCAGTTGGTGTCTGACCGCCATATTTAATACGGTTAAAAGAATCCTTTAATGAATCTCCAAACTGTCCGTTAAACAATGATGGCAGGGAAGAGTTATCCACTTTGTAATATCCCGGTTCTGCCGTGTAATCGACTACCTTGCCGCCATCCACTAACATCATGAACTGATTGTCATAAACATGGATGATCGAACCATTGGAAACTGTGTTGCCTGTTCCCTTGGTATTCTGTCCTTTGCGGATCAGCACACCGCTTGTAAAGACGGTTTTGTCGCTCATGTCATCTGCTTCGATGACTTCTAACCACTGATCTGCAAGTGTTCCTCCGATCGCCTGTCCAATTGCCTTAATAATTCCCATAACATATCCTCCTATACGTGATTGTAATCTACTTCATAAAAACGATGAAGCGTCCAAACTTTTAAATTGATCGGTGTGATTGCAAGCCCGCAGTACTCGCAGTACATTGCCCCCAGATTGGTGACCGGTGCACCGCAATGCGGACAGGTTGTTCCGACAGCATTGTCGATTTTTGCTATCTTCTCATCCTGAATATACATGACCTCAACATTATACTTTGTCTGCTCCAATCGGTTTTCATCCCCTGAAACCACTGTTCCATCTTTCTTTTTATAATGAAGATGTTCCACAGCACTCTGAAATGTAATGATACATTTTCCCTGTTTTTTTTCATAGTTGGAAATCTCCGTCCGGTGAATCCGGATCTTTTCGTATACTTCCCGGATTCCTTCCGACCGGTTCATTTCAATTCTATTTTCTACCTGCGCTTTTAATTCCTCTGAAGCATCCCGGATCAGCGAAACATTCCCGGAATCAATTGCCTGCAAAGCGGAAACCAGCATATTCTCAGCCTTATTCTTAAACTGCACCAGATTAAAATCCGGAAAATCCCTCTGGATCTGCGGTTCAAAGATCCGCGTCATCCCGGACACGGATTTCGGGGTGGCTGCAAGCTCATCTGCCTGCTTATTCCATCCCTCCACCAATGAATCTGTCCCGAATAAAGCCTGGGAAACATCCTCTACTTTTCTTTTGATTTTCCGGTATGCATAATAACCGCCACCTGCGAGCACCGCCAGTATGACGATCACCGGAATCCAGTTATTCATCGTCGCCACCTAATCCCTTCGGACATCCCAAAGATAACCACTTTAAGTATCCGTTGATAAATAAATCTATTTTTCCATCCATTACGCTGTCCACATTTCCGGTTTCCACACCTGTACGATGATCTTTGACCATCGTATATGGCTGCATGACATAGGATCTGATCTGGTTACCCCAGCCGATCTCTGTGACCTCACCGCGGATACCGGCTGCCTTCTCTGCATTTTCCTGTTCCTTCAACAGATACAGTTTTGCCTTTAACATCTGCATTGCCTTATCCTTGTTCTGGTGCTGGGAGCGCTCATTCTGGCACTGCACGACAATTCCGGTCGGAAGGTGCGTGATCCGGATTGCAGAGGAAGTCTTGTTGATATGCTGTCCACCGGCTCCGCTGGAACGGTAAGTATCAATTCTTAAGTCATCTTCATTGATCTCAATGTCGAGATCTTCCTCGATATCCGGCATAACATCACAGGATACAAAAGATGTCTGGCGCTTTCCAGCCGCATTAAACGGAGAAATACGGACCAGACGGTGTACGCCTTTTTCCGATTTCAGATATCCATACGCATTCTCTCCATTGATCTGGAATGTGATGGACTTGATGCCTGCCTCATCTCCATCTAACGAGTCTAAGACAACCAGCTCATATCCCCTGCTGTCTGCCCATTTGGAATACATGCGGAACAGCATCTGTGCCCAGTCACACGACTCGGTTCCACCAGCTCCGGCATGTAATGACAGGATCGCATTATCCCCATCATATTCACCGGAAAGCAGTGTCTTAATACGGATATTGTCGAAAGTCGTAACAAATTCACTCAACATCTCCTCGATTTCCGGGATCAGGGAAGCATCATTCTCCTCATACCCCATCTCGATGAGTGTCTCTATGTCGTCAAACTGTGTTGCAAGCTTCTCATAAGTTGCAACATCATCCTTCATACTCTTTAAGGTTTTCATTTTATTCTGGGAAACGACCGGATCATTCCAAAAATCGCCGTCTTCCATTTCCCGCTCTAATTCCTGGATTTTCTGCTCTTTGTCAGCCAGGTCAAAGTGAATCCCTCACTTCCTGCAGCGGTCCTCTGTATGAATTCAGAGTCACTTTAAATTGATCAAGTTCTACCACAGTATCACCTCTTTCATTTTTTATCTGACAGACTCTTTTATCTGTCTGTTATTTTTATTGTAAAGTAAGCTTTGATTTTTGGCAATGTTTTCGCACTACTTTTAAGGTAAAAAAAAGAATTGCAAGTCCGATCGACGCGCCGAGCGTGTCAATGCACACATCCATCACCTCTGCCGACCTTCCCGGTATAAAATACTGATGAAACTCATCTGTAGCCGCATAAACTGCCGCCGTGAGCAGCGCCGCAAGAAACTGTCGCTTTTCTTTTTTCAGGATTCCGCGGTAAAATGTAAAAGAAAGCAGACCTAATATGGCATACTCTGTCATATGGGCTGCTTTTCTTACCGGATATTCGATTTTTTCTGCCATGGCCAGCTGCTGTTTTTCGGTCATATCCAGATGGAGCGTATCATTGGCACACTCCACCAGACGATGACACAATCCGCCACTCACTTTACTCGATTCCGTCGCAGGCTGATTGGAAAAAGAAAAAATCAGACACATCCATGCTACTGCCAATATCCCTGTAACGATCCGATAAAGTTGTTTTTTCATGCTATTCTCCTGTTATTTACTGGATTTTATCCTTTAAAACCTCTATCGCCTTCTGAATCTGGTTATCATATGCCTCGTCATAAGAAGTTGCATCTTTGTCGAGATATTCGTATTCCAGTTCAATATCCGGCCCAATTCCGACACCGTGAATATAATTTCCGTTCGGAGTAAAATATTTGGCAGTCGTAAGCTTCACTGCGTCCCCATCCTCCAACGGGAAGATTGTCTGCACAATTCCTTTTCCAAAGGTTGTCGTTCCGATCAGTGTGCCATACTGATAATCTTTGATCGCACCCGCCAAAATCTCGGATGCACTGGCACTCTCCCCATTAATCAATACCGCAATTGGATAATCCAGATAGGTATCCCCGCTGGAAGTGTAGTCCTGACGGTTTCCGTTTTTATCTTCTGTATACACAACTGTTCCCTCCGGCAGAATATCATCCAGGATCTGGACAACTGCGGTCACCATACCACCGGGATTATATCTCACATCAATGATCAGTGCTTTCATTCCCTGATCTTCAAGATCTTTTACTGCCTCCTCAAATTGTGTTGCCGTCTCTGTCTCAAAGGAATCAATATGTACATATCCGATACCATCCTCGAACATCTTGTGGGACACACTTGGCAATGTAATGTCCTGTCTTTCTACATCAAAGGAAAGATTTTCCTCGGTAGACGGACGGTAAATCTCCAGATGGACAGTCGTTCCCTTCTCTCCACGAATCAGTTTTACCAGTTCCGAAAGTTCCATGGAAGCAGCCTCTGTTCCGTCCACGGAAACGATCACGTCATCTTTCAACAATCCTGCTGACTCAGAAGGGGTTCCCTCATAAACCTTGTTGACTGTTACCACCATGGTATCCTTATCCTGGCTTAACCCTGCACCGATTCCATAGTACTGGCCTGTCGTAGATATCTGAAGCGCCTGATAATCTTCTGCATTATAGTAAACAGAATATTTATCTCCCAATCCATCGATCAGACCTGTATACAGTCCATCCTGCAGTTTCTCATTTTCAATGTCATCATAATAATAGAGCTTTGTGTATGCAGTCAGTTCATTGATCTTGCTGACCGTATCTGCGTTGAGCACTGCGCCCTCTCCGTCATCTGCACTTTCCTTGTTCGTGATCAGGATCTGTGAATTTGTTGCCAGACATGCCACATTGATTCCCGTCCAGCTTATCAGAAGTGTTCCGATCACACCGATCACGATCCCTTTGACTGTGCTTCCTTTTTTCTTCTTTGGAGTCTCTTCCGCTCCAGTTTGATCCAGTTCATAATTCTGCTGATCCATAAATTTCCTTTCGCAGCAATTTTAAAACATTTTTGCTGCATCCTTTCCATGTAAACATATGCATAACCGCACCTCCACTTTCATAGCAATTGAGAAAAATGCCGAGGTGCCGGTTTTATTTTCCATAACCTTTACAAAACAGAAAAAAGAGATTGTACACAAAATGCCGTTTCTGATTTCCGGCTTTCGTGTGGCAACCTCTTTTTATATACTTTATCTGCCTGATTCCCGGAACGCTTATCAGCCCTTGAGATAACTCCACGGACTGACATAACTTCCGTTTAATGATACACCAAAATGTAAATGATTTCCAGTAGAAATACCTGTACTTCCAACGTAGGCGATCGTCTGGCCTGCGGAAACTGCTGTTCCTTCTGAAACTGCAAGCGAGGAACAATGCATGTAAACGGTATAAAGTCCACCGCCATGATCGATCATCACGTAGTTTCCGGCTGCACTGCTGTAATTTGCCGCCTTTACGGTACCGTTTGCCGCTGCAACGATCGCCGCACCTGCTGAGGCACCGATATCAATTCCTTTATGGTTTGAAGACGCTCCTGAAGTCGGTGAAACCCTCGTTCCATAATCACTGGTAACCCTTGTACTTGACGGACACGGCCATGTGAAAGCTCCACCTGTATAAGGATTGTCTGCTACCTCTTTTCCCTCTGCAGCCGCTTTGGC
>UMJB01048166.1_pt1 | contig 23998 bp, 20 predicted proteins | sample 1965961 | NCBI WGS metagenome assembly UMJB01 (sample SAMEA4836139, study PRJEB28245) | human gut metagenome | biome: gut microbiome; material: fecal sample | place: Denmark | collected 2008
GAGCTTTTGGGCCTTCAGCCCGTACTTAAGCCACATGCGAAAGTTCAGTATGCAATATTTTGTGCAAAGATATTAAAAATTTTATAATAAACCGCGATTTATCCGTTTTTTTTTATATATTTGCAGAATGAATCGACTAAAAGCAAACATTTTAGGTCTCGCTCTCCTCTGCTACCTCCCGATGGGCGCACAGATGAGATGGAACCAGACCTATCAGACATACATCAACCAGTATAAGGATCTTGCCATCGAGCAGATGCTTCGTTACCGCATTCCAGCCAGCATCACCCTAGCACAGGGACTGTTTGAGAGTGCGGCAGGAAGGAGCGACCTCGTACGCCAGGGCAACAATCACTTCGGCATCAAATGTCACAACTGGACGGGACCTACCCAGTATCACGACGATGATGCCCGGGGCGAATGTTTCCGCGTATACCAGGACGCAAGAGACAGTTATGAAGACCACAGCAAATTTCTGGCACGCCAGCCACGCTACGCACGCCTCTTTCAGCTCTCGCAGCGCGACTACAAGGGATGGGCACGCGGACTGAAGGCCTGCGGCTATGCCACCAACCCGCAGTATGCCAGCAAGCTGATACAGATTATAGAGCTCTACAAGCTCAACGAGTATGACAAGGCCAAGCGTTACGACCGCTTCATGGCTACCCACAGCGGTACCGACCAGCCTGTAAACGCCGAAGGATTGCTGCACCCTATCCACATCTTCAACAAGAATTACTATCTCTATGCCCGCGAAGGCGATACCTTCAAGAGCATAGGCAAGGAGGTGGGCATCAGCTGGCGCAAACTGGCACGCTACAACGAGCGCGACAAGCACACCATACTGCGCAAGGGCGACATCATCTATCTGAAGAAGAAACGCTCTAAGGCACCAAAGCAGTACAAGGGGCGTCCTCACGTAATAAAGCCGGGAGAAAGCATGTACGTCATCTCGCAGAAGTATGGCATCCGCCTGGAGAAACTCTACAAGATGAACCATCTCGACCCTAACATACCGGTAAGCATCGGAACACGACTGAGAGTAAGATAGTGATTAGTGATTAATTATTAGTGATTAATTATTAGTGATTAGTGATTAGGTCACTTGGTGATTCGGTGATTTCATGGCACATGCCACCTGCCGGAAATGTGAATGAAATGTGAATGTGAATGTGAATTTTAAATGAAAATACAATGAAGAGAATGATATTATCCCTCGCCGCCATGGCGATGCTGATGGCGCCCGGCACAATAAAGGCGCAAAACTTTGACGACTATTTCACAGACAAGACGCTGAGAGTAGACTATACCTTTGCCGGCAACCAGAAGCAGCAGATGATAGCCGTAGACGAACTCAACGTGATGCCACGCTGGTACGGCAAGCGGCAACGACTGGCCGAACTCCCGGTAGAGGGCAACGGACAGATAACCGTACGCGACCACCGCTCGGGCAAAATCATCTACCGCAACTCCTTCTCAACCCTCTTCCAGGAATGGCTCTCCTATCCTGAGGCAGAGAAGAACACGCAGAGTTTCGAGAACGTTTTCCTCGTTCCGATGCCGAAAGATACCGTAGACATCACCCTCGACCTGCGCAACAACCGCCGCGAGATAACCACAACGCTCACCCACCAGGTAGCGCCGAAGGACATTCTGATTCATCAGAAAGGCAACAAGCCTACACCATACGTCACCCTGCAGCAGGCTGCCGACACCACCCGATGCATCCACATCGCATACGTGGCTGAAGGCTATACCGATGCAGAGATGCCTGTCTTCCTGAAAGATGCGCAGGAGGCTACAGAGGCCATCTTCGCCCACGAACCCTTCAAGAGCATGAGAGACCGCTTCAACATCGTAGCCGTAAAGTCGCCATCCAAGCAGAGCGGACCTAGCATCCCAGCCCAGGGCATCTGGCACGAGACCGCCCTCAGCTCTCATTTCGACACCTTCTACAGCGACCGGTATCTTACCACCCTGCATCTCAAAGACCTGCACAACTGGCTGGCAGGTACCCCTTACGAGCACATCATCGTGCTGGTAAACTCGGATAAGTATGGCGGTGGCGGTATCCTCAATTCATACAATCTCACCACCTGCCACCAGAAATGGTTCAAGCCGGTAGTGGTGCATGAGTTTGGCCATTCCTTCGCCGGACTTGCCGATGAATATGCCTACGAAGAGGAGCAGATACCGATGTATCCTCACGATGTAGAGCCTTGGGAGAAGAACATCACCACCCTTGCCGATTTCCACGGCAAATGGGAGAACATGATAAACAAGAAGACCAAGATTCCTACTCCGCTCTCAAAGAAAGAGAAGGAGGCGGTGAGCAAGGTGGGTGTCTTCGAAGGTGCCGGATACAGCGTGAAGGGCGTTTACCGCGGTGTACAGGACTGCCGTATGCGCATCAACGAAACACCGGAGTTCTGCGCAGTATGCAAGAAGGCGCTGCAGGACATCATCGACTTCTATACGAAATAAATAAATCATAAAAACATTATATCTATGAAAGAGCAAACCCTAAACATCAGATACATGGTGGCTCAGCTCTCAGAGTTGAGCCAGCAGGAGCAGGAGCTCGTGAACAAGGCAAAGGCTGCCACCAACAATGCGTATGCTAACTACAGCCACTTCTACGTGGGAGCAGCCCTGCTCCTGGGCGACGGCAGAATAGTGATTGGAGCCAATCAGGAGAACGCCGCCTTCCCATCGGGGCTCTGTGCCGAGCGCAGCGCCATCTTCGGTGCCCAGAGCAATTATCCCGACCAGCCTGTACTGACGCTCGCCATTGCTGCGAGAAACGGGAACGGTTTCCTCAAGTCGCCTATCTCGCCATGCGGAGCCTGCCGCCAGGTGATTCTGGAGATGGAAGACCGCTACCAGCGCCCCGTACGCATCCTGCTTTATGGCGAGAACGAAACCTACTGCTTCGACAGCATCAAAGACCTTCTCCCCTTCTGCTTCGTAGATTCGAACATGAAGGAATAAGAAAGGTAAAGAACCAAAGTTCTAGAAGCAGCACGCCCTGAAAGGGCAGAAGCTCCTAGCCCAGGGCAACGCCCTGGGTAATTACGGACGCAAACCTGTCGCCCTGTAAGGGCAAAAGCTTTAAAACACCGGAATTAATAAAGCTTTTGCCCTTACAGGGCGACTTGCTGATTGCTATTACACCCAGGGCGATGCCCTGGGCTAGGAGCTTCTGCCCTTTCAGGGCGTGTGGCGAAAAAATTCGAAAGTTCAGTCATTATTTCGCCTTATAATCATTATTCCTCCTTATACTCATTATTCCTCCTTATACTCAAAGCATCCTGCGGCAGGCTGCTCTTTCTTTCTCGGCAAACCATCACGGTCGGTTGCAGGCAGCGTTTCTGCATCTGCCTTTCCTATTGCTGCCGACTCCTTGCGCAGATGGAAATCATACATCAGATTATCGGTGTCGAAAAGGCGGAAATGCTTCTCGGCAAACACCGTCGTATCCTTGATGTCCTCATAAACCACATGGGTGAACTTCAGACTGTCGTCCGTCTGCATCTTCTCCGTGCGCAACACACAATGGTCGAAGAGGAAATTGAAAGCATCCTCCTCTTTCGGAGCCTCCCAGACCACCTCATCATCATGATAACCCGTTACGAGCGAATTTCTCACCTCGAAACGAGGCAGCGGAGAGGCAAAACCGATGGCCGACTCCCTGCGCCCGTCAAACGGATAGAACTGGGCAATGGTACAGCCGTTTACCTCAACATCGCCACCCTCTACATAGAGCGGATGCTTCAAGCAATTGGTTATCTGCGAGTTAAGAATCTGCACTTTGGCAGAATCAACCCTCACTCCGTAGCCCTGACTGTTATGAACCGTAGCATTCTCGATAAGCAGCTTCTGCTTCGTAGCATCGCCCGGTTCTATCATCACAGCATCATAGGCACTATGAATATCAGCAAACGAAAACTTGCAGTCATGAGCCGAAGACATCAGTCTGATGCCCTGCCATTGTCCCGGCGTGCGGTCGTAAGGCAGATAATCGAACATGTGGTCCAGTCGGTCGCCCCGCATCACCACTTCCCTGTCCTTCTCGCCCTCAATCTTCAGCGAACCGAACACCTGCAAGCCCGCATTCTCGTGGAAATAGAGTTGGGTGCCCGGAGCAATGGTCAGCGTAGCAGCCGAATCAACCCTAATGCCCCCATAAACCACAACCGGCAACGTGCTCTCCAGAAGCTTGTCTTCCTTCACCTCGAGCGAATTGAGTTTCATCGCATCCCATGAAAACGCCCTCAGATTCACCTTCTGCTCCACGCCGCTTTCCAGCGCAAACACCAGGTTATCGCTTACCAGCTGCGGCTCTTCGCTGTTCTGCATCGCCGAAGTCAGCTCTACAAACACGCGTATGCTGTCACCCTTCCTGATCTCCACATTCTGCGTCTGGAATCCCGCTTCGCTGCCCAGATAAGATCCGTCAACATTCACCCGGTAGCCCTTCTGGTTACCGTTTTCCAAACGTACCGACTGGCAGCGCAGCCCCTTGCCCGTACGGTTGTAAACCCAGAAGCTTCGGGTAGGCGTAGGCACATTCGAGAAGGTGGTGTCCATCTTCAGCGTATCTACCGAAAACGACAGCACATCTCCCCTCGACGTTGAGAAACTCTCATCGTCGGCACAACTGGCAAGCAGGATGCTCATCGCCATCCCTACACCCATTATATACAAAAATCCCTTTTTCCGTTTCATATCTATAAAAACGGAAAAAGGGAATTATTATTGTATCAGTCTCTACATAAACAGAGCAAAGATGGATGAGCCAACAACCGTCATCACACCGCAAACCACGATGCTCAGACTGCTCATGGCTCCCTCTATAGTACCCATTTCCATCGCCTTTGCCGTACCCAGCGCATGGGAAGAACAGCCGATGGCAATACCTTTGGCAATAGGCTCTTTGATGGAGAGAAGCTTCAGGAACTTCTCGGCAAAGATGTTGCCCAGCACACCCGTCACGATGATGACAACCACCGAAACCGAAACATGACCGCCCAACTCCTCAGAAACGCCGATACCGATGGCGGTAGTGATGCTCTTAGGCAGGAAGGTGACGTAGGACGCATGGTCGAAATGGAAGATGAGGGCGAGAATGAGCACGGAGCAGAGACTCGCCAGCACGCCCGAAACGATGCCGATCAGCACAGCCCGATAATTCTTCTTCAGAAGCTCAACCTGCTGATAAAGCGGCACAGCCAGACAGATGGTGGCTGGTGTGAGCAGATAGCTGATGCTGTTGGCGCCCGCCGAATAGGTCTTGTAATCTACACCCGTCAGCAGGAGTGTGATGATAACGAGGATGATGGAGATGAGCAGCGGGTTCATCAGCGACCATCCCGTCTTCAGCTTCAGCAGCATGCCTATGCCGTAGGCAGCCAGACTGATGAGAACGCCGAAGAAAACCGAATCCTGGAACAACTGGTTCATTTCTTAGCCTCCTTTCCTTTTCTGATTACCAACTGCGTAATCCAGCCCGAAGCACCCATCACTACGAAGGTGCTGACCACCGTAACTACGATATACTGGAACCATGCATTGCCGATATCCTGATAGGAATCAATCAGTCCTACGGCAGCCGGAATAAACATCACAGGCATGATGGCAATGAGGAAACTGCTGGTTTCGCGGATATGCTTCACCTTGATCAGTTTTGTTTCCAGCGCTAGAAAGAGCAGAATGATGCCATAGATGCTTGCCGGAATAGGCAATGGCAGCAAAAAATGAAGCAATTCCCCTGCAAAGGAGAAAGCTATGATTATCAAAAATTGAATTAAAAACTTCATGTTGATCTACTTTGAATTTATATCAAGCTAACGTACTGTTCAATGAGGCTTGCAGTCTCTTCTACTCCCAGGCGCACAGTATCCAGGCAGATGTCATAATCATCGGCATTTCCCCAGGTAAGGCCTGTATAATACTTATGATAAGCCACTCTGCAATCCTCGGTATGCTCTACAAACTCCTCAGCCTCATCATACGAAAAGCCCTTCTCCTCCTGAATACCCTTGATGCGAGCCTCCAGACTGCCGCTCAGGAAAACAGAAATCAGGTCTTTGCGCTCGCGGAAGATATAGTTGCCGCAACGGCCGATGATGATACAGTCTTCATCGCCTATCATATCGGCAAGGGTATGGAGCGGTTTCTCAGTCAGCGACCTCTGCGTTTCGCCAAGCGACGACATCGAGAAGAGCAGTTCATCTACCGGCCGCTCATCGAAGAAAGCCTCCATCTCGTCGAGCACTCCTCTCTGTTCAGCCATTTCCATCAAATTCTTACGGGTATAAAAAGGAATACCATACTTTTCGGCGAGCAGCTTGCCCACGCGAATAGCGCCACATCCACACTGGCGCGCTATCGTAATAATCATGATTCTATAAAATTAAAACGTATATAATAATTACTTTGTTGCGTTATCCCTCTCCAGCCCATCCAGGGCAGGAGTTTTATATAGCAAAAAAGCTAAGAAGATTTGACTCTTCTTAGCTTTCTTGTGTCGGGGCGACAGGATTCGAACCTGCGACCACCTGTTCCCAAAACAGGAGCGCTACCGGGCTGCGCTACACCCCGCTTGTGCTTTGCTAAATTGAGTGAGAGAGAAATAGAGTCGGGGCGACAGGATTCGAACCTGCGACCACCTGTTCCCAAAACAGGAGCGCTACCGGGCTGCGCTACACCCCGCTTACTCATCTCAACGATACCTCTTAAGCATTGCTTTAAGCATCATTTCTGAATTGCGAGTGCAAAGGTACTACATTTTTTTGATTCCACCAAATTTTTCCGTAACTTTTTTCAAAAAAATATGCATTTTAATGCAAAATGGCTGAAAAACGGGCAAAAACAGGCAAAAACAGGCAAAAAAATAAGGGCACCCCCTATCTGGGAATGCCCTTATACCTTATTATATATATATAGTAGCGGCTAAGAACCACAACCATACTTGCTGAACTTTTAAATCAGAAACCGACTGCCCGAATCTGTCAAACCGAGAAGACCGGCAAATCTGATTTTACTTGATGATTCCCTCTTCTACGAAAATCTTCTTCAAGATCTGGACAGCCTGCTCAACCTGCTCTCTTGTGTGAGTAGCCATGAGTGCGAAACGTACCAATGTATCCTGAGGAGCACAAGCTGGAGGAATAACAGGGTTGATGAACACACCTGCATCGTAAGCCATCTTGGTAACAACGAATGTCTTCTCAGCATCGCGCACGTAGAGAGGAATGATAGGACTCTCTGTCTCGCCAATCTCGAAACCTTCCTCGCGGAAACGCTTCAAGGCATAGTTGGTTACATCCCAGAGATTCTCGAAACGCTCTGGCTCATTCTGAATGATATGGAGAGCCTCGAGAGCTGCTGCTGTGGCAGCTGGAGTGTTAGATGCGCTGAAGATATAAGTACGGCAGTTGTGACGGAGGAAGTTGATAGTATCCTTGTCTGATGCGATGAAACCGCCGATAGAAGCCAGACTCTTAGAGAATGTACCCATGATGAGGTCTACCTCGTCGGTCAGACCGAAGTGGTCGCATACACCACGACCCTGCTTGCCGAATACGCCAAGACCATGAGCCTCGTCTACCATGATAGAGCAGTTGTACTTATGCTTGAGCTTTACAATCTCAGGCAAGTTAGCCAAGTCGCCCTCCATAGAGAATACACCATCAACAACGATGAGCTTGATAGCCTCCTGAGGCAGCTTAGAGAGCACGCGCTCCAAATCTTCCATATCGTTGTGCTTGTAGTGAAGCTGGGTAGCAAACGAGAGGCGGCGGCCATCTACGATACTTGCGTGGTCGCGGTCATCGCAGATAATATAGTCGTTACGACCTACTACGCAAGCTAAGACACCCTGGTTAACAGAGAATCCTGTAGAGAAACACAAAGTTTCATCCTTGCCCATAAACTCAGCAAGCTCCTTTTCGAGCTGCACGTGCAAATCGAGCGTACCATTGAGGAAACGGCTTCCTGCACAACCAGAACCATACTTGTCGAGCGCAGCCTTAGCTGCATCAATAACACGCTGGTCGTTAGTCAAACCCTGATAAGCATTAGAACCGAACATCAGGATTTTATGACCATCGATGTCGGTTACCTCTGTCATCTGCTTACTTGTGATCTCGCGGAAATATGGATACACACCGGCAGCCATATACTTCTGAGGTTCACGATAATTCTTGTATCTTTCTTGTAATTGTCCCATTATTAATAGGTGTACTTTATTTTCTTTTTTTATACTTTTCTAAGTTTCAGGGTGCAAAGATACAAAAAAGAACTCAATAAACGGCTTTTTTTATAAGAAAGTTTACTTTTATAGTTTTTTTAATCGATATTTCTTGTTATTTTGGGTATTTTTATTACTTTTGTAGCCTAATTTTTACAAACTCTTGACTATATAATGAAGAAAAAGATACTTTTCATCATGAATCCGATTTCAGGAACAGCCAGCAAGGCGGCAGTTCCTAGTCTGATAGATTCTGTTTTGGACAAAGAGCTTTTTGAGTACGAGATAAGAATGACTGAAAGAGCCGGGCACGCTTCGGAGATTGCTACCGAAGCGAAGAACAACCATATAGATGTGGTTGTAGCGGTTGGCGGTGACGGCACCGTCAACGAGGTGGCCCGCTCACTGGTTCACTCCGATACAGCCCTCGGCATTCTGCCTTGCGGTTCGGGCAACGGACTGGCGAGACATCTGCTGCTCCCGATGAACCTGAAGAAATGCATCGAGGTCATCAACCAATGCCAGATTAGAGATTTGGATTATGGTGTCATCAACGACCACCCGTTCTTCTGCACCTGCGGCATGGGCTTTGACGCTTTCGTCAGCATGAAGTTTGCAGAGAGCGGCAAGCGCGGTCCTATCACTTATGCCGAAAACATCCTGCGCGAGGGATTGAAGTATAAGCCTGAGACTTACACTCTTGAAGACGAGACCGGCACCAAGCAGTACAAGGCGTTCCTCATCTCTTGCGCCAACGCATCGCAATATGGCAACAATGCCTATATTGCCCCTCAAGCATCCATGAGCGACGGTCTGATGGATGTCGTCATCATGGAACCGTTTGATGTAATCGAGGCGCCTCAGGTGAGTTTCGACATGTTCAACAAGACGCTGGACAAGAACTCGAAGATCAAGTCGTTCCGCTGCAAGAAACTTCATATCACCCGCAGTCAGCCAGGCGTAATCCATTATGATGGCGACCCTATAATGACGGGTGCAGAGATTGATGTTCATCTGGAAGAAAAGGGCATCAAGATGCTGGTGAACCCGTTTGCGAACAAGAACGACCGCAAGCCGAACATGATTCAGTCAGCCTTTGCCGATTTCTTCAACGACTTCAATGCCGTGCGCGATGATATCCATAAAGACATCCAGCGCCAGAGCAAAAGAGTAGAAGCCATCAGCAAGCTGGTGCAGAAGAAGCTGAACCTTTAAGTAGTGAGTAGTGAGGGTGTGTCATAAGCCACACCCCACACGCCCTGAAAGGGCAGAAGCTCCTAGCCCAGGGCAGCGCCCTGGGTATAATGGCAATCAGTAAGACGCCCTGTAAGGGCAAAAGCTTTGTACATTGCCCAGTATTTTGAAGCTTTTGCCCTTACAGGGCGACAAGTTTGTGTCCATAATTACCCAGGGCGCTGCCCTGGGCTAGGAGCTTCTGCCCTTTCAGGGCGTGTGGAGCTTATATGCGAAACTTGAGTTCATTAATCACTAAGATAGAATTCTTCCGTTATTTTCCTATACCATTCCGAGCGGTTCCCCTGCGAATCCATCATTGTTTCAACATGCTCTTCATAAGGCGAAATACGATGCTTGGCAAAACTCAGCATAAAACGTTTTGGCTGTTTGCGTTCCACCGTCTTTACACCACATTTCCGAATAAGATAAAAGCCTAACATACAAGACTCTGCAACAAATTGTTCCACTACTTCCACAGGAACTATTGCAGAGAAGACACCCTCATCAGAAAGCAGCCGTTTTACACCTGCAAACAAGTCGCGAAACGGAAGACTGTCCGTGTGTCTCGCCATAGTCCTCTTACTGTCCGGATTTTTCAAACTATCTACAAAAAACGGAGGATTGCTCACTATCGCATCAAAAACACCGGCAGCCTTCAAACCTTCAGCAGCTTCCGAAGCCTCAGCAGTTTCCGAAGTTCCCCCGAAATCCTGCAGTCTACAGCATTCTATTTCCACCCTGTTGCGAAACGGACTGGTCATCACATTCTCCCTCGCCTGTCCGCACGCATCAGCATCCATATCAATTCCCACGACCTCAGCCTCAGGAAAACGCTGCGCCATCATGAGCGAAATCAGCCCCGTTCCGGAACCGATGTCCAGAATCCGGCAGCCACCTTGCGCCCATGCACCCAGCAAAACGCCGTCAGTTCCCACTTTCATGGCACAACGATCTTGCTCTATTTCAAACTGTTTAAATCGAAAATTACCCATAAATTCTTCTGTTTCTATACAGAAGAAAACGAAGCCGCCGCCGATTTATTTTATCGCATACAGCAGAAAATTGCCACTTCTACCTGCAAAAAGCAGCTACCCACATCTATAAAAACGGGTACTTATTTATAGAAAAAGCTATTTTATTATTAAATAATCTATTATCTTCCACGATATTTCATAAAAAATGAGTACCTTTGCACGGAAAATAGAAATCATAACAAAATGAACAACAGAAGAACAAGTACCCAAATACAAATGATTGCAGATTACGAGGGCGACCCAAGAACTCTGATTGAAGACCAGGAAGAAGGTTTGTACCCTACCCTCTGCATGCGAGATATTGTAGTTTTTCCTACCAACATGACCCCTATCGTTGTGGGCAGAAAGGAAAGTCTGAATCTCGTCAGGATGCTGGAAAAGAAGCCGGATACAACATTCTGTGTATTCTGCCAGAAGAATAAAGACATAGAATCGCCTAACGAAGAAGACCTTTACCCTGTAGGCGTCTTCGCCAAACTGATTAAGGTTATCAAGATGCCTGGCACTGACCAGAAGAGCATCATCATTCAGGGTCTGGGCAGATGTCAGATGAATCATCTCGTTCAAAAAGAGCCTTACACAGTAACTGATGTAAAAAGTCTTCCGGAGAAATGGCCTGATGAGAACAACGATGAACTCTTCAGAATGCTCTACGAGAACTTCCATTACGAAGCGACAGACTATATCAAATCAAGCGCCAACTATTCTGATGATGCCATCCAGGCAATCAACGAACTGTCGAGCATTCACATGCAATGCAACTTCATGTGCTCCCTCCTTCCTTTCAGCATTGAGGATAAAATCAAGATGCTGAAAGAGGAAAAACTCAGCGAGCGCATCATGATTGCCATCAGATCCCTGAACAAGGTGCGCCATCTGCTCCGCATACAGACAGAGATTGAGAACAAAACCCACTACGACCTTGATGAGCAGCAGAAGGAATACTTCCTCAAGCAGCAGATCAAGAACATCAGGGAAGAACTGGGAGAAGGAAACGCCAGTCCGGAGAAGAAGGAGATTCTGGAGAAGGCGAAACAGAAGAACTGGAGCGAAGAGACAGCCAAGATTTTCAAGAAAGAAATTGCCAAGCTCGACACCATGAACCCGCAGAGTCCTGACTATCCGATACAGATAGGATTCCTACAGACCATGGTAAATTTGCCTTGGAATTTCTACACCCAGGACGACCTCAGCCTGACCCGTGCCAAGCGCATTCTGAACCACGACCACTACGGCATGGAGAAAGTAAAGGAGCGCATCCTGGAATACCTCGCCGTAAGAGCGCTGAACGGCGGCAAAAAGAGTCCTATCCTCTGCCTCTACGGTCCTCCGGGCGTAGGAAAGACCAGTCTGGGCAAGAGCATCGCAGCAGCCATGAAGCGCAAGTACGTACGCATGTCGCTGGGCGGTCTGCACGATGAAGCCGAAATCCGCGGTCACCGCCGCACCTATGTGGGAGCCATGCCGGGCCGCATCATCAAGAACATACTGAAGGCAGGCAGCAGCAATCCGGTCTTCATCCTCGACGAGATAGACAAGGTGGCGCAGAGCAATTTTAACGGTGACCCAGCATCAGCCCTGCTCGAAGTGCTGGACCCGGAACAGAACAATGCCTTCCACGACAATTATCTCGATATGGATTACGACCTCTCCAAGGTGCTCTTCATCGCCACAGCCAATGACCTGAGCGTTATTCCGCGTCCGCTCCTCGACCGTATGGAGCTGATAGAAGTAGGCGGCTACATTACCGAAGAGAAGACAGAGATTGCCAAGCGCCACCTCGTACCGGAAGAGCTGGAAAACACCGGACTCGACAAGGTTTCGCCGAAGGTAAGTTTCAACAAGAATGCCCTCGAGTTCATCATCGAGCACTACACCCGGGAGAGCGGCGTAAGACAGCTGAAGAAACAGATTGACAAGAGTCTGCGCAAGATGGCTTACAAACTTGCCTGCAACCAGGAGTTGGAGAACTACACCATCACCCCTGCCGAAGTAAAAGACCTGCTGGGCAATCCGCCGTTCAACCGCGACATCTACCAGGGCAACGACTATGCAGGAGTGGTAACCGGACTAGCCTGGACCTCAGTGGGCGGCGAAATCCTCTACATCGAAACCTCGCTCAGCAAGGGCAAGGCAGGCAAGCTCACCCTGACCGGAAATCTGGGCGACGTGATGAAGGAATCAGCCATTATCGCACTGGAATACGTCAAGTCGCACATCGACCTGCTCCAGGTAGACTACCGCATCTTCGAGCAGTGGAACATCCACATCCACGTGCCTGAGGGAGCCACCCCGAAAGACGGTCCTTCTGCCGGAATCACCATCGCCACCAGCATCGCCTCAGCCATCACCCAGCGCAAGGTGCGTGCCAACACAGCCATGACCGGCGAGATAACCCTCCGCGGCAAAGTGCTCCCGGTAGGCGGAATCAAGGAGAAGATTCTGGCAGCCAAGCGGGCAGGAATCAAGCACATCGTGATGTGCAGGGAGAACCAGAAGGACGTAGAGGAAATACCAGAGAAATATCTCAAGGGCGTAGACTTCCACTATGTAGAGAATGTAGCTGACGTCTGGCAGTTCGCGCTGACCGATGAGAAGGTGAAAAACCCGACAGACTTCAGCATTCAGGAAAATGATAAAAAAGAATAAAAATGAAATTTGAATTACAAGTAACAGATAAAGCAAGCGATGCACGTACAGGCATCATCACCACCGACCACGGACAGATCAAGACCCCAATCTTCATGCCCGTTGGAACCGTAGGAAGCGTGAAGGGCGTCCACTTCGAGGAACTCAAGAAGCAGGTCATGGCACAGATTATCCTCGGAAACACCTATCACCTCTACCTGCGCCCAGGTCTTGACGTCATCAGGGCAGCAGGCGGCTTGCACAAGTTCAACGGCTGGGACCGTCCTATCCTCACCGACAGCGGCGGCTTCCAGGTCTTCTCGCTCACCGGCATCCGCAAGCTCAAGGAAGAAGGCTGCGAGTTCCGCTCCCACATCGACGGCAGCAAGCATTTCTTCACACCGGAGAACGTGATGGACACCGAGCGCATCATCGGAGCCGACATCATGATGGCCTTCGATGAATGTCCACCGGGACAGAGCGATTACCAGTACGCCAAGAACAGCCTCATGCTCACCCAGCGCTGGCTAGACCGCTGCATCAAGCGATTCAATGAGACCGAGCCCCTCTACGGCTATCAGCAGAGCCTCTTCCCTATCGTTCAGGGCTGCACCTTCCCGGACCTGCGCCGCGAAGCAGCCAAATACATTGCCGATAAGGGAGCCGACGGAAATGCCATCGGCGGACTTGCCGTAGGAGAACCTACCGAGGTGATGTATGAGATGATAGAAGTAGTGAACGAAATCCTGCCGAAAGACAAGCCGAGATATCTGATGGGCGTAGGAACCCCGCAGAACATCCTCGAAGCCATCGAGCGCGGCGTAGACATGTTCGACTGCGTAATGCCGACCCGCAACGGCCGCAACGCCATGCTCTTCACCTATCAGGGCACGATGAACATGCGCAACAAGAAGTGGGAGAAAGATTTCAGTCCGGTAGATCCAGACGGCTGCGACATCGACCTCGTAACCACGAAGGCCTACCTCCACCACCTCTTCAAGGCACAGGAGCTGCTGGCGATGCAGATAGCCAGCATCCACAACCTCTCTTTCTACCTTCGTCTCGTGACCGATGCCCGCCATCATATCGAGCAGGGCGATTTCGTGGCATGGAAGAATTCCATCATCGACCAGCTTGGCCGAAGAATTTAAGTAAGAAAGCATAATGAAAGATTTTAAGCAAATAAGAAAACACCGCCGGCTCTACCGCACCGGCCGCTGGGCTGCCCGCAAGTTCGGGTGGCTCATCAGGGCTGTGCGCTGGCTGGCACACAAGCTCCGGTTCCTGCGCATATTCCGGGTTCTCAACCCGTTCAGGTACATCAAGAAGCTCGACTGGTACATTATCAAGAAGTTTCTGGGCTACTATTTCTTCTCCATCGCCCTGATCATCTCCATCGCTATCGTCTTCGACTTTAACGAGAACCTGGCAAAATTCTCAGAGCACCATGCACCGGCGCGCGCAATCATCTTCGATTACTACGCCAACTTCGTGCCCTACTTTGCCAACCTCTTCAGTGCGCTGTTCGTGTTCGTGGCGGTCATCCTCTTCACCACCAAGCTGGCAAGCAATTCCGAAATCATCGCCATCCTCGCATCAGGTGTTTCATTCAAGCGGCTTCTGCGCCCTTACATGATTACCTGCGTGCTGCTCTCAGCCCTCTCCTTCGGACTCTCAGCCTACGTCATTCCCCACGGAACCGTCATCAGGCAGAACTTCGAGACGATGTACAAGAACAAGAAGAAGAATACCAGTGCCGAGAATGTACAGCTGCAGGTAGACAAGGGAGTGATTGCCTATATGCAGCATTACGACAACAACATGAAGCACGGCTACGGATTCTGCCTCGACAAGTTCCAGGACAAGAAACTCGTCAGCCACCTTACAGCGATGGACATCCAGTACGACACCATTTCCGACAGCAAGTATCACTGGAAGCTGAACAACTGGAAAATCCGCAAGCTCCAGGGCATGAAGGAGCATATTACCAGCGGAGCGCAGAAGGACACCATCATCGCGATGGAACCTACCGACCTGGTCTACTCCAAGGGTCAGCAGGAAACCTTCACCAGTCCTGAGCTCCGCGATTACATCTCCAAGCAGATCAACCGCGGTTCGGGCAACGTAGTGCAGTACGAGGTAGAATACCACAAGCGCATCGCCTCATCCTTCGCCTCGTTCATCCTCACCATCATCGGTGTCTCCCTCTCAGCCCGCAAACGCAAAGGCGGCATGGGAGCAGCATTGGGTGTTGGTCTTGCGCTGAGTTTCGGCTACATCATGCTCCAGACGGTTTCTGCCACCTTCGCCATCCAGGCCAATTTCCCGCCTGTCCTGGCAGCGTGGCTTCCAAACATCCTCTTCGCCATCGTAGCCTACTTCTGCTACCGCAAGGCACCGAGGTAATTATCAATTAACTGAACTTTCGCATGTGGTTCAAGTACGGGCTGAAGGCCCAAAAGCTCCTAGCCCAGGGCATCGCCCTGGGTATAATGGCAATCAGTAAGGCGCCCTGTAAGGGCAAAAGCTTTATGTTTTGTCTGGAGTTTTAAAGCTTTTGCCCTTACAGGGCGACAGGTTTGCGTCCGTAATTACCCAGGGCGCTGCCCTGGGCTAGGGGCTTCTGCCCTTTCAGGGCGTGTGGAACTCACTTGCGAAACTTGAATAAACTATAAACAATAGAAGAATGTATTTCGACGAATTAGATTTAAACGACAACGTGCTCGACGCATTATATGACATGCGCTTCGACACATGCACTCCAGTACAGGAAAAGTGCATTCCAGAGATATTAGAAGGTCACGATGTCTTGGGTGTAGCCCAGACCGGAACCGGCAAAACCGCAGCTTATCTGCTCCCAGTATTGAGCAAGCTCGATGACGGCGGTTATCCTAAAGACGCCATCAACTGCGTCATCATGTCACCAACCCGCGAGCTCGCCCAGCAGATAGACCAGGCGATGCAAGGCTTCGGCTATTACCTGCAGGGCGTGAGCAGCGTAGCCGTATACGGCGGCAACGATGGTAACCGTTACGATCAGGAGTTGCGCAGCCTCCGCATGGGAGCCGATGTAGTCATCGCCACCCCGGGCCGCCTTATCTCCCATATATCTCTGGGCAATGTAGACCTCAGCAAGGTAAGCTTCTTCATCCTCGACGAAGCCGACCGCATGCTCGACATGGGTTTCTCAGAAGACATCAAGACCATCGCATCAAAATTGCCTGAGACCTGCCAGACCATCATGTTCTCGGCAACCATGCCTGAGAAAATAGAAGAACTGGCTAAGACCCTGCTCAAGAATCCGGTAGAAATCAAACTTGCCGTCAGCAAGCCAGCCGAGAAAATCAAGCAGGAAGCATACGTATGCTACGAAACCCAGAAGATGACCATCATCAAGGACATCTTCAAGGCAGGCGACCTGAAACGTGTCATCGTCTTCAGCGGCAGCAAATTCAAGGTGAAGCAACTCGCAGCTTCCCTCCAGCAGATTGGAGTAAACTGCGGAGCCATGCACAGCGACCTGGAACAGGCTGAACGCGATGATGTGATGTTCAAGTTCAAGAGCGGACAGTATGATGTTCTCGTAGCTACCGACATTGTGGCGCGCGGAATCGACATCGATGATATTGAGATGGTCATCAATTACGATGTTCCTCACGATACAGAAGATTACGTTCACCGCATCGGCCGTACAGCCCGTGCCAACCGTGATGGTAGAGCCATCACCTTCGTGAGCGAAGAAGACCAGTACTGGTTCCAGCAGATTGAGAAGTTCCTGGAGAAGGTGGTAGACAAGATGCCTCTCCCTGAGGGATGCGGCGAAGGTCCTGAATACATCAAGCTTAATAAGCCGAAGAAGAAAGGCGCAAACGGAAGAAACAACAGACGCGGTAACGGCGGAAACGGCGAGGGCGGAAAGAACAGCGCCAAGAACCGCCGACAGAAAGACCGCGACCAGACTTCTCACAAGCGCAAGCCAAACAAGCCAAACGAGCGTCAGGAAAAAGCACCACGCAACAACGAGCAGCAGCCTCAGCAAGGTAACAAGCAGCAGAACGCAAAGCAGCAGCCACAGCAGGGTAACAGGCAGCAGAACGCAAAGCAGCAGCCTCAGCAGGGTAACAAGCAGCAGAACGCAAAGCAGCAGCCTCAGCAGGGTAACAAGCAGCAGAACGCAAAGCAGCAGAACAGAAAGCCAGCCCAGCCAGGCGAGCAGCCAAAGAACAGCAACAGCCAGAAGCGCCGCAATAACAGCAACCAGCAGCGCCCGGGCACCGAGAACAATGTTCGTCCAGGCAGCAACGGCCGTGGCAGAGGCGTAGCCCAGAAAAAGGGCGACAAGCCGGCTGCACACAAGCACACCCCTATCGTAAATCCACAGAAGAAAGAAAACGCTGTGAAGAAATTCATCAAGCGCATCTTCGGATTCAAGAAATAGGTAAATAAATCATCTTTTTAAAAAAAGGAAAGAGGAACGATGAAAGAGCTACACATCACCCCGCTCATGACCATCAGCCTCACACTGACGATCGGAATCATCATAGCCAAATGGGGCTATGATGATTTCAATATGCGCTTCTGGCTCATCATCTCCATCATTTCATGCGCCCTTGGCAGCATCATCTTTTTCCTTACTAAGTTCTTAAGCCAAAAAGCTTACTTCAGCAGGAACCACCTGTTTCTCATCTTCTCCCAATGCGTGATGATTCATTTATGCATCCTGAGCCTTGGGGCTTTTCTTACCTGTAAGCAAATAGCTGATACCCAAGCCTCTACACAACTGAAAAACTGGCAGGAACTGTCTTACCTCACACGGGCAAAAATCAATACCGAACGCTATAAAAGCAATATTGAAAGCAAACTGATTTCCCTTCACGTAAAACAGCAAGACTATGCAGTCATCGCAGCCATGGCGCTGGGCGACAAGAGCGCACTCGACTCGAACACCCGCAACAGTTACTCCATTTCCGGAGCCAGTCACATCCTGGCAGTAAGCGGACTTCATATAGGCATTATCTTCCAGCTTTTCATCTTTCTGCTTGGTGGCAGAAAGTACTCAGTTTACACCATCATCCTGTCCCTCATCTCCATCTGGACCTACGTTTTTCTCATAGGATTGCCGGCAAGTGCAGTCCGTGCAGCCATCATGCTTTCAGCCTACAGCTTAAGTTTAGCTTTTCATCGTACCGGTCTGCCGCTCAACACCTTAGCCTCAGCTTATATATTTATGCTTTTCATCAGTCCGCTCTATCTTTTCGAGTTGAGTTTCCAGCTTTCGTTCCTGGCCGTAGCCTCCATTCTACTGTTCTTCACACCCCTTTACTCCCTCCTCCCCATCCGCAGCCGTTTCATCCGTTGGGCATGGGGACTCCTTTGCGTTTCACTGGCAGCCCAGATAGGAACCCTTCCGGTCATCGTCTACTCCTTCGGCAGAATATCGTGCTATTCACTTCTCACCAATTACATCGCCATTCCCGCAGCAACCCTCATCCTATATCTTGGAGCAGCATTAATCCTGTTCTCCCCACTCACGTTATGGGCGCCCATAGCATCGGTTGTCGCCCCACTCATCAGCCTTACATCAGGCGCCCTGACCAGCATCACCCAGTTTTTGAATACAGCGATAAAACTGATCAGCATGCTGCCTGGAGCCAGCATCGAAAACGTAAGAATCAGTCTGCCTCAGGTAATCGGTCTCTACGCTATCATCCTGCTCATTTATGCCCTATGGCGCAGGATAGATAAACTGAAGTCGTCAGAATGCAAAATTCCCTGAACAGAGATAAAGGCTTAAACCCCGAAAAACATCTCTTATATAATAAGGTGTGCGTACACAAAAGGGCTACAAATCGAGATTAAGAATGTTAAAAAATATCTTTTTTCTACTTTTTCTGCATTTTTTCTTTCTTTTTGTTGGTGTTTTCAAGAAAAACATGTATCTTTGCAATCAGAAATAAAAAATAAGAATTTAAACACAATAAAAGATTAAAGATTATGAAAGCATCTGAAGTAATCGCGAATCTCCAAAGAAGATTCCCAAATGAGCCTGAGTACATTCAGGCAGTTAGTCAGGTTCTCGGTACTATCGAGGAAGAGTACAACAAGCACCCAGAGTTTGAGAAGGCAAACCTCATCGAGCGTCTCTGCATTCCAGACCGCATCATCCAGTTCCGCGTATCTTGGGTAGATGATAAGGGCAACGTACAGACTAACATGGGTTACCGCGTTCAGCACAACAACGCGATTGGCCCTTACAAGGGAGGTCTTCGCTACCACAAGTCAGTAAACTTGGGTATTTTGAAGTTCTTGGCTTTCGAGCAGACATTCAAGAACTCTCTTACAACTCTCCCAATGGGTGGTGCTAAGGGTGGTTCTGACTTCTCTCCACGTGGCAAGAGCAACAACGAGGTAATGCGTTTCTGCCAGGCTTTCATGACAGAGCTTTACCGTCACATGGGTCCAGACGAGGATGTTCCAGCTGGTGACATCGGTGTAGGTGGCCGTGAGGTAGGTTACCTCTTCGGAATGTACAAGAAGTTGACACACCAGTTCCAGGGCGTCTTGACCGGTAAGGGTCAGGAGTTCGGTGGTTCATTGATCCGTCCTGAGGCTACAGGTTACGGTAACGTATACTTCCTCTGCAACATGCTCGCTACCAAGGGTATTGACATCAAGGGCAAGACTGTTTTGGTTTCAGGTTCAGGTAATGTAGCGCAGTACACTATGGAGAAGTTGCTCCAGTTGGGTGCTAAGCCAGTTACATGTTCAGATTCAGACGGTTACATCTACGACCCAGACGGAATCGACCGCGAGAAGCTCGATTACATCATGGAGCTCAAGAACGTAGAGCGTGGTCGTATCAAGGAGTATGCAGAGAAGTATGGTGTAAAATATGTTGCGGGTGCTAAGCCTTGGTTTGAGAAGGCAGACATCGCTCTCCCATCAGCTACTCAGAACGAAATCAACGAGGAGGCAGCTAAGGCTCTCATCGCCAACGGCGTAATCGCAGTAAGCGAGGGTGCTAACATGCCTTCTACTCCAGAGGCTATCAAGGTATTCCAGGATGCTAAGATTCTCTACTCTCCAGGTAAGGCTGCCAATGCAGGTGGTGTTGCAGTATCAGGTCTTGAGATGAGCCAGAACTCAGAGCGTCTGAAGTGGTCTCGTGAGGAGGTTGATGCTAAGCTCCACGACATCATGAACGATATTCACGCTAACTGCGTGAAGTATGGTACAGAGCCAGACGGTTACGTAAATTACGTAAAGGGTGCAAACGTAGCCGGCTTCCTGAAGGTAGCTAAGGCTATGATGGCTCAGGGCATTGTATAAGACATCTTTTATTTTTGGTGATGATTAAAATTCATTCCAGAGTATTTAAATATCAAATAGCGGGTCTGTGAAAGATCCGCTATTTTTTGTGTTTACTCCCTCCCCCACTCCTTCTTTACATCAAAGCAGGGACAGGCTTTGTTGGCAAATTCATTATGACCATGAATCGTGGCTAATGGATATTCCTCCTTCAGCTGCTCGATGAGCGAACGCATTGCCGCTTTCTGGTCTCGGGTTCTTGTATCCTTCGGCTTGCCTTTCTTTGATAAGCCGCCGATGTAACAGACGCCTATGCTGATGGAATTATGACCCTTGCAATGGGCGCCAACCTCCTCTATCGCACGGCCTACATGAATGCTGCCGTCACGATAAATCACGAAATGATAACCTATGCAGCGCAGTCCGCGCTCACGGTGCCAGCGGTCAATATCCGCTACGGTGAAGTTGCGACCTTCCTTGGTCGCACTGCAATGAATGATGATTTCTTTTATCTTACGCATGATATTGAATATTAATTATTGAAAAATAAGCAGATAATTAAGGGGGATTTCGTCAACACCCCAATCCCTGATAAACAGATTGACTCTGCACGGTAGATGCTTTTTCTTCATCCTCTTGAATTCCTCATCCAACAACTGGCAAAATTCATTATAGCATTTTTCTGATTGCGTAACGATTCCGGTATAATGAGACTTGCCCAGAATGATACTCTTGTTTCTCAGACGTAGCGGACCGTTGCCAGGCACGAAGCGAGCTCTGCGCCTAACAGTACGAGGCACGTAATTGGATCTTAACAGAATAACAGGCTTGATAACAATTTCATATTTTCCTCTTTCATACTTATTTTTCTTCTTTGCCTCCGACACCTTCTTTTGCTTGGTAGGAATGAGAGAAATCTTATAACGTCCTGCTGGCAAATGACGGTTAGGACGTTCTAAGGTGTCGCAGAAAATCTTGCCACCTATAACCATTGTGCCATCCACACTCCATGGAGTGAAGCGACGGCGGAATATATTGATGTTCATGATAATTTACAATTAATAATTGATAATGAATAATTGGATCAAGGCCGGCCATTAAGGCTGATTTAAGAACCGAAAAACTTAATGACCCTTAATGACCTTGACCCTTAATGACACCCTCTTTAGACTGTAGGAGAAACTTTCTGATAGCGCATGTCAGGTAATACACAGATTAACCCCTGACGTTTCCAGTTCTTTAGCATCTGTTTTACCGTCTCATGGGTGGCACTTGCTCCCTTAAGTGCAATGCTCTGCTGCTCTGCCTGTTCGAAGGTGAAGGTTACGTCCAGCCGCTCAAAGATGGAATCATTCTTACCTCTGCGACTTCTGTCGTAAGCAGACTGACTGCAATAATTCTTGGATGAGAAAGCATCTTCTATTCGGCTACGAAAGAAGTAAAGCGCATTATCCAACTGATAGTCAGCCAGCACATCAAAGACATTCAGCATAGTTGGTGTCTGCATCTTTACGAGCATTCCCTTCCACAAATCAGGTGACTCTTTCAGCAGTTTCTCGGCTCCATTGAAACCATGCTTCTGGATCAGCGTTTCCAGAACCTTGCAGAGCATGATGCAGGTCATCATTCTCATGGTGGTTGGACAGATACGGAAACGCTGGCGGGCTTTCACCTTGTCGTCATTTTTCATCGTTTCCAGTCTTATCTGTTCCAGCCATTCCCTACCCTTATCCTCCAGCTTTGGCAGAACCACCTCACCGGTCAGCAAAGGCAGAAGATGAGCAATCTGAATGATGCGGTCGCGCTGGCGTTCGTTCATCACATACATGTTGTCAGAAAGTGGAGTGAAGGTATTATCGGGCGTTTTTGCCACGATGATACGGCTCTGGAAACCATCCGTATAATTGCTTACTACTCGATAGAGCGCATCAGGAGTGCCGCACATCACCACGTTCCATAACAGTCTGTCTATATGAACATTCACTGCATCCGCACTTCTTGCTTCACGCTCATAGCTTGTTCCGTCGTAAGCCTGTCTCAACATAACGGAAAAGTCACTCATCGCCGATTTCCACTTCTGCGCTACGGTGTCAGCTTCCGGAGTAAACGAGAAGGCGTGCTTGCCTTCTGTGTTAGCCAGTCGTTCTGCCAGATTCGCCACCGTATTGTTCAGTGTCAAGCATCTTACAGGCAGTTTCGGCTCTTCCGGCTGCTCCTTCTTGTTCTTGGCTGCACGTTTCTTGGCTCGCCATTCATCCTCCTTCTGCTGATACATTTTGTCCATTTCCTTCACTTCCGAAGTCCATGCGTCAATCACGGGGTCAATACTTCCCTTGCCAGATGCAAAATCACCGGCGATGTAAGAGATGAGGTTGAGTGAGTTCATCTTGCCGTGAACGGAAACCTTCACGCCCGTAGCGAGCATTCCGATGGCAGGACAGATGGCAGTGATTACAGGCAGTGCCAGTGCCGGACCCACTGCGCTGATGGAATCCCGAATGCCTTGCGGCAACTTAGGCAGCGCATTATAATAGAACAGATCGTCCTTGGCGTTAGCCTCGTCCAGCGCATTTACCAGCGCCTCATTGTCAGCCGCCGAACCACCACCCGCATTTCCTTGCTTCATTCTTTCCTGCCGGATGGCTGAGAGCACATCCTTCAGTCGCTTAGGCATTTGCGTGATTTTCTCGTTCAATGCCGAGTTGATGCAAGCCATCTTTTCCTGTTCTGGAAACCCATCGTAGCAGGGAATAATCTGAGCCAGCAGATTGCGGTCAAAACCACAGATGTGGCGCAGGTTCACAGCCAGCTCAAAGGTCAGCGTATTGCGGTTAGAGCGCATCGGCTCCTGCCCATCATTATACAGTTGCCACCACTTCTTAATGATTTCCCCATAAGGAATCCCGAGATAATTGTCCTGAGAGACAGAGGGAGTCGAAGCTGATGTAGCAGCAGAGGAGGACGCAGAAGAAGATGAAGGAGCAGAAGATGACGCAGCAGAAGAAGAAATTCTCGAATCCTTAAATTCCTGACTCTTTAAAGCCCCCTGAGAATTCTGGATTTCCTTCCAAGGCATAAAATGCTTGTTCGCCTTGTGCGCTCCTTCCGGCAGTTCCTCGTTTCCGTATCTTTCACGTTCTTCCAGCACTTTCCCTTCAGCAGCCACGGCAGCCTCATCGTATTCATCCTTGAAGAGCCGTGGCGAAAGGAATAGCAGATCTTCATCATCCGATGTGGTAGTGAAGTAAACCCGATTAATGTCGTGAGCCGAAGTATCCATTTCGCACTTGAGCATCGTAGCAATTCGTACCTGATTCTCCAGAACCGTCTTGCCCTTTTCGCGTTCAAACACCGCATGTCCGCCTTGTCGTGCACTGCGTTCCAGCATCAGCAGTCCGTACTTATCCGGTTCCTTCAGCAGCAGCTTGGCAGCCTTGGCAAAAGCCTCCGGCTCATCCATATCAAATCCGAAAGCACCGCTTGGCAGTTTCATTCCCTTCACCACGCCTTGCGGATAATGGCCGGAGTAGTTAAACTG
>UMJB01060577.1_pt1 | contig 23459 bp, 20 predicted proteins | sample 1965961 | NCBI WGS metagenome assembly UMJB01 (sample SAMEA4836139, study PRJEB28245) | human gut metagenome | biome: gut microbiome; material: fecal sample | place: Denmark | collected 2008
TAAATACGAAGATTACGATTTATTTATGCGACTTTGCGCAGACGGCTTCAAGTCTGCAAATCTGCCTGAGAAGCTGTACAGATTTCATTATGATAAGTCAACAAGGTGTGTTTCGTTTTCGATGAGATGCGACGAATTCAAAGTAAGGACAGAGGGCTTTAAAAGGCTCGGCCTTATGCCCATCGGATTCTTTTATGCACTGAAACCGATTTTGCTCGGATTTATACCCCGTAAAGCAATGATAAGGCTGAAAGAAAAGACTACCGGAGTATAAACGGGCGGGAACATAATCTGTATAACTAAGCACTTTCTGCAATTTTTTCTTTGTTGCAATTGCACATTGTAATAAACACGGAAATGTGGTAAAATTAATAGTAATTTTGATGCTTGGAAAAACTATGTGATAAGCTACTGTTAAGGGAGTTGAATTACGATTGAGCGATAAATTCAGTATTGACGATATACTGGCTGAAATCGGCAGTGACAATGACGTAAGCAAGAAAACCGCAAAAAGCTCAGGCGTTGCGGACAAGAAAGCACCGTCACAGTCAGCGCCGGGTGCGACCATGATACTTAATTCTATAGACGAAAAGAAAAAAACACAGGGTAAAGAAAATACCATTGAAATATCCGCAGAGAACCTTCAGCATCTGAAGGGTGTTGTCGGTGAAGGGCAGAGAAGGCCGAAAGAACCTGCACATCAGACGCAGAAAACGGCAGAGTCCCCAAAAGTAAAAAAACCGGACAGTGATGTACATTACAAAAGCCTTTCGGAGTTTGAAGATGATGAAAAGCCTGTAAAGCATAGATTGAATGCGTCGCACGACAGCGTTTCACCGTCAAAACCGTCAAAGGAAAAGCCTGCGGTAAAAGCTGCCGGAAAACAGGAGAATAAGTCGCAGACAATATTCGGAAACGCTGATGAAAAGCCTAAGGAAAAAGCCGAAAAGGTAAGCGTATCTATCAATACAAGTGCGAATATGACCTTCAAGCAAAAGGTGAAGCAGTACAGATTCCTTTTTGAAGAGCTGACAAAGCGTGATTTCAAGAAGAAATATAAAAGAACGCTTCTCGGCGTGCTGTGGAGCATAATTTCACCGTTTCTGACGTTCCTTGTTCAGTATTTTGTGTTCGGATATATATTCCACCGTCTTGATTCGGGATTTGTAATCTACCTGCTCACAGGTACTCTGATGTTCAACTTCTTCACCAATGCGACTACTAACGGTATGTTCTCGATGTATTCAAACGGGGCGATATTGTCAAAAGTCAAAGTGCCTAAAAGCCTTTTTGTGCTGTCGTCCAACTCTGCGGCAATCTTTAATTTCCTTCTTACACTGATTGTTTATTTTGCATTTATGATATTCTGCAAGATAACCTTCGGCTTGCATCTTTTATTGATAATCTACCCGATACTTTGTCTAATTATTTTCAATATAGGAATGAGCTATATCCTGTCCGCACTTTTCGTGTTCTTCAGGGATATGCAGTATCTTTACCAGATATTCACAATGCTTCTGATGTATATGTCGGCTATCTTCTATGAAGTCAAGCACTTCCCCGAGGAGCTGAGGTTCGTATTCAACATAAATCCCGTATATCACTATATATCATATATGCGTCAGCTTGTTATGCAGGCGTCCGTTCCGAGTTTAACGGAGCATATTATCTGTCTGTCGTTTGCACTGGGTATGCTCGGTATAGGATATTTTGTCCACAGCAAGACAGAGCAGAAGTTCGTATATTATTATTGATGAGGAATATAAATGGTAATTGATGTAAAGAACGTTACGGTTCAGTATACGATAAGCAATTTCAGAGAGATCGGACTTAAGGAATATCTTATCAAAAAGATAAAGAGGGACATAAAGACCGAGCAGTTTACTGCGGTAGACAATGTTTCGTTCAGCCTTGACGAAGGCGATTTTCTCGGGATAATCGGCACGAACGGTGCAGGAAAATCGACCCTTCTGAAAGTAATATCCGGCATTATGAAGCCTGCAAAGGGCAGTGTTACCGTAAACGGAAAGATAGCGGCACTGCTGGAGCTCGGATCGGGCTTTGACCCTGACCTTACAATAAAGGAAAACATTTTTCTGCGTGGAGCGATGCTCGGTTATACAAAGGAATTCGTTACCGAAAAGTACAAGGACATACTTGAATATGCGGAGCTTACCGAGTTTGAAAACAGAGCCTTCAAGCAGCTTTCGTCCGGTATGAAGTCACGTCTTGCATTTTCAATATCCTGCCTTATGGAGCCCGAGATACTGATACTCGACGAGGTACTTTCCGTAGGTGATGCGGCTTTCAGGGCAAAGAGCGAGGCGACTATGATGAACATTATCAAGAGCGGTTGCTGTACTCTGTTTGTTTCACATTCACTTCCGCAGGTACGCAGACTTTGCAATAAGGTGCTGTGGCTTGACAAGGGAAAGCAGATAGCCTTCGGTGATGTGAATACCGTGTGCGACAAATACGACAGATATATCCGCACCGTAACCAATATGCAGAACATAAAGATGTAAACTGACAGGAGCGTTTATGATATATCTTATTGATTTTGAAAATGTTCACTCTGACGGGCTTAAGGGAATAGAACAGCTCGGCAAGAAGGATAAGTGCTATATCTTTTACAGTGAACACGCAGGTGTGCTGACATTCAATATGCATAAAAGAATAACCGAGAGCAAAGCCGATATATTTTATGTCGAGGCACAGGTGGGAATGAAAAATGCGCTTGATTTTCAGCTTGTTTCCTATCTCGGATATATGATACGAGAAGCTCCTGAGGAAGATTATTGCATTATTTCAAACGATAAGGCTTTCGAGCTTGTGGGAAGGTTCTGGCAGGATAAGAACGTAAACGTTTGCTCAGCCGTTTGCCTTGAACAGGCTAAAGAATCCGGAGAACACAGCAGGCTTCATTCCGAGCTTGAAAAGCTGATAACAAACAGCGATGAGCTTGAGTTTGTCGAGAAGTGTATCAATGAGCTTACTACTAAGTCGGGCATAAATAACCGTATCGTGAAAAAATACGGCACTACACGGGCAGGCGAGATATACAGGCTGATAAAGCCTCTGCTGACCGATAAAAAGGGCGACAAGAGGCAGAAATAAAAAAACAAGGCGGTCATTGCTGTTACGCAGTGACCGCCTCAATTTATACGGCATTGAATTTTCACGTCAGTCCTGATACTGTGACGTTATCCCGAAATATTCTTCAAGCGAAAGACCGCTCTGCGTTACCTTTGTGGCAAGGTCTACGCCGATGTATCTTACATGCCACGGCTCATACATATAGCCTGTTGAGCTTTCTTTGCCCTTAGGATAACGGATGATAAAGCCGTACTTGTAGCAGTTCTTGTCAAGCCACTTGCCTGCGGGATCGTACTGGAAGTCCTGTTCGAGAGAATTAAGATCGAATGTGTATCCTGTCTGGTGATCAGAATGACCCGGACGCGAAGAATATGTATCTGCGGCATCTCTGCCGTCCTGCGCTACATAGCGGTTGTATATAACGTCTTGATCCTCATAGGAACGGAAGCTGGATAAAATCCACAGTGAAATGCCGTCAGCGGCGGCGGCAGCCTGCATATCGTAGAAAGCGTCCATAGCGACAGGCTGAACACCGGGGTTATAGCTTGCGGGCAGAGTGTATGTCTTGTTCGCTATCATAACGCCGTCAAAATAAGTAATGCCGTCTATAACTTCCATTTTGTGCGAGCCGTTATATGACGGGGCTGACGGTTTTGGTGTTTCGGGTTTCGGAGTTTCGGGAACGGTTGTTTCGGGCTGTGTTATTACATACGGATCTATGATATTCACCTCCATAGTAGCAACAAGTCGGAAATCATTTTCGTAGTACGCCTCAATAGTACAGCTGCCCTCGCTTTTTGCTGTGATAACACCTTCGTTTGTGACAGACGCTACCGATGAGTCGCTGGTATAGTATATGGCGCTTGTGTGTGTAATATCCTCAGGCGAGAATTTTAAAACGGAATTATATACCTCTCCGACCTCAAGAGTAACGCTCTTTTTGTCAAATTCCATCGAATCGGGCAACTCAAGTCCGTTTACAGTGACGCTTATATCCTTTGAAAGTCCTGTTACGGAGTCGGTTACCGTGACTATGGTTTCGCCCGTGTTCACGCCCTTTATATTTCCGTCCTTGTCAACGGTCGCAACTTCCGTGTCGGCACTTTTCCAGCTGAGCGATACATCCTTTGCGTCAGAGGGGGTCAGCTTTGCAGTGACCTTCTGTTCCTCTCCGCCGTCAAGTGACAGAGCCGCAAGAGATACATCGAGCTTTTCGATTATATCCTTCTTTACAATAACGATAATGCTGTCGGAAAGCTCTCCGCTGCTTACCGTAATTTCGGTTTTTCCGTCCGACACACCTGTGATTTTTCCGTCAAGTGAAACGGTCGCAACAGACGTATCCGCACTGACATATGACAGCGCATATTCCGTGTCTGACGGCTCGGTTTTCACTTTGAGTTTTTCAGAATGACCGATACGCAGTGTAATATCACCGCTGTTTGTTATCTCAAGCCCTTTTATGCTGTCGCCGTTATTGCCCGTGAAAATCAGCGTTACAAGCACGGCGCACATTATTATCAGCAGTGCTATACCGCTGTATATCATAATATTCGCTATCAGGCGGTTACGCTTTTTCTGCGCTGTGGTTTTTCTTTTCGGATATTGCGACGAGGACGCTTTAACGGGCGTTGCGGCAGGCTTTGGCTTGAATTTGCCGTCAAGCTCGTCAAGCGGAATTATATTATCGTCCGTTCTTTTTTCAAACAGTGCCTTTATATCATCGATACTGCTTGTTTCGTACTTCTTTTCAGGCTCCATATTTTTATATCCTTTCAAATAAACCGTACAGACGGTAAGCTCCGCTTTTATGTACGGCAATACCTATACAAACGTTACAATTAATGTAATTATATCATAAGAACCGTGTTTTTGCAAGTGCTGTTGCGGTTGACAAAACCGTACAGTTGTTGTACAATTACAATATGGATGTGAATACAGGATTTGACTTTTTCACAAGGCATTGTGCAAAGGAGGATCATATGAAATACAAAAGATCGGTATCGGTTTTTCTTGCTGTTTTGGCGCTGATTCCGGCAATGATGACAGCAGGCTGTTCCGAAGAGAGCCATATTATAACTCAGCACACCTCACGTCCTGACGGTACGGCGACGTCAAAGCCGTATGCCACCAACAACAGTCTGACAAAGGACGATATAACGCTTACGGTATGGGAGTCAAAGGACGGCCCCGATGAATTTATCAGAAAAGCGGGAGACAGCTTTCACAAGCTTTACCCTAACATAACGATTGAATATGTCAACGTAGAGATACCCGACGCTATAATAAATCTTAAGGATAAGAACAGTACGGTAAAAAGACCGGATCTGTTTGCATCTCCCTGCGACATGGCAGGGGAGCTTATCGCCAACGATCTTATACTTCCGACAATCGACACATCGTTTGTAAATACAGTGGCAATGACTTCTGCAAGGGATTCCGTGATGTACGGCGATACTATGTACGGCTACCCGGTTTCCTGCGAAACGTACGCCCTTTTCTACGATAAGAAATTCGTAGATCTGAATGATATTCCGTCAACGTGGGAAGGTATGATAGGCTGGAGCAAGGGCTTCAATACGCTCTATCCCGGCAAATACGGCTTTATTTTCCACGCAGATACGGTATATTATCTTGCTATGCTGATGAGCAGGGACGGGAATAAGCTGATGAGCGGCAATGACTACGGCTTGCTTAACGAATCCGCAAAATACGGTATGGATCTTCTCGGACAGATGAAAGAAATATTGCCGCCGAACGTTACGGATTTTGAATATGACGATTATGACAATCTGTTTCTTAACGGCGATGCGGCTTTCATTGTGAACGGACCGTGGTTTGTAAGCAAGGCCGATGCCTCCGGCATAGATTACGGCATAGTAAACCTTCCGTCTTTTGAAAGCGGAAGCAATACATATTCCATTGCAGGTGTCAGAGTTATGTATGTGTACTCAAAAAGCGAGCATCCGAAAGAGGCGGACGAGTTCGCACGCTATCTTCTCAGCGAGGATATGCAGAGGCTCAGAGTAAAGATGACAGGAACCCTGCCTGCCGCTAACGTGGATATAGATGAAAAGCTGGACGGATTTGTGAATCAGCTGGCATTCTCCTATGCTATGCCGAACACGCCTCAGACGGCTCGGTTCTGGGAATACGGGATAACTGTTACCAAAAACGTTTATGCCGGCAAGGACCCCGACGAAGAGCTTAAGGATTATGTCGATTATCTGAACGGTACAGACACTCTCGATAACGAAAGCAATATCACCGACAGCCTAGACAGCAGCACCGAATAATTTTATTTTAACGGAAGGATATAACCTATATTATGCCAAATGCCGAAAAAAGCATATCACTTGAAAATGCAACAGATGTCGGCGCGGGACTTACCTCGAAAGAGGTAAGCGACCGCATCGCACAGGGAAAAGTAAACGGAGATTTCAATATACCAAGCAAATCGGTAAAGCAGATATTCAAGGATAACTGCCTTACATTCTTCAACCTTATCAACATAATACTGGCGGCTTTTGTCGTTGCGGTAGGCTCGTTCAAGAACTGCCTGTTCTTAGGCGTTATCATATGCAACACGGCAATAGGTATATTCCAGGAAATACGCTCAAAAAGAGCCATCGACAAGCTGGCTCTTATTTCTGCGCCTAAAGCGGATGTGCTGAGAAACGGCGAAATACAGACTATAGCCGTAAAGGATATTGTTCTTGACGATATAATGATTTTGTCGGCAGGCAGACAGGTCTGCTCGGACTGCATAGCGGTAGAGGGCGACTGCGAGGTAAACGAGAGCCTTGTAACAGGCGAAAGCGACCCTATCGTAAAGCACAAGGGCGATGAGATATTGTCCGGCTCGTTTCTGATAAGCGGAAATGCAAAGGCGCAGGTTATCCGCATAGGCGCAGACAATTATGCCAATAAGATAACAAGCGGCGCAAAATATATCAAGAAGAATAACTCAAAGATGCTCGCAAGCATAAACTATATACTGAAGATGATTTCCGTATGTATTATACCGATGATACTTCTGATGTTCGGCAAGGAAATGCTTCTTGCACACAGCACGTTCACCGATGCCGTTGTAAACACGGTGTCGGCTATAATCGGCATGATACCCGAGGGCCTTGTGCTTATGGCAAGTATGGTGCTTGCGGTAAGCGTTATCAGACTTGCAACGAACAAAACGCTTGCGCAGGATTTGTACTGCGTGGAAACCCTTGCAAGAGTTGACGTTCTCTGCCTTGATAAAACGGGTACGATAACCGAGGGCAGAATGGAGGTATCCGACGTTATCTCTCTTGACGGCAACGATCACGAAAAAGCTCTTTGCGAGATGATATATGCGCTTGGCGATAATAACCCCACTGCGCTTGCCGTAATGGACAGATACAAAAAAGACGGTTTCCTGCCCGAAAGAGAATGGTCGGCAAAGACGGCGATACATTTCTCAAGTGCGAAAAAGTGGAGTCTTGCGGCTTTTGAGGATAAAGGAACATATATTCTCGGTGCGGCTGAATTTATTCTGGGCGATGCTATGACAGATGCTCTGAGAGAACAGATAAAGACGCTGTCGGAGGGCGGATACAGAGTTGTGCTGTTTGCACACAGCGACAATATGCCTCCCGAAGTTGAGGGCGGCGCATTGCCCGAAAATATAACTCCTGTGGCGCTTGTAAGAATCACCGACTGCATAAGAAAAGAAGCCCCTGCAACGCTGAAATATTTTGCGGAGCAGGACGTTGACATAAGAATTATTTCGGGCGACAGCCCCGTTACCGTTTCTGGGGTAGCTCAGCGTGCAGGGCTTGAGCATTATGAAAATTATGTAGACGCATCGACATTAACAACCGATGAAGAACTGTGGGAGGCGGCTGACAAACATAAGATATTCGGCCGTGTAACGCCGTATCAGAAGCTGGAGCTTGTAAAGGCGCTTAAAGCCAAAGGTCATACCGTTGCGATGACAGGCGACGGCGTAAACGATGTCCTTGCACTGAAAGAATCCGATTGCTCTATAGCTATGCAATCCGGAAGCGATGCGGCACGAAACGTATCCAACATCGTCCTTCTCGACAGCAATTTTGCTTCAATGCCGAAGATAGTAGGCGAGGGCAGACGCTCTATAAACAACATTGAGCGTTCAAGCGTGCTGTTCCTTTACAAAACCGTATACTCGTTTTTAGCGGCGCTTATGTTCTGCTTTGTGCCTATGGGTTATCCCCTTCAGGCAATACAGCTTACGCAGATTAATATGTTCACAAACGGCATACCCTCGTTCTTACTTGCTATGGAGCCTAACTTCAAGCGTGTAAAGGGCGAATTTATAGAAAATGTCCTGCCGAGATCCATAATGCACGGACTGCTGATAACGTTCAATTTTGTCGGAATAGTGCTTATGCGCTATATTTCAAGCTGGATGGACATAATTCCCAGAGAAACCTTCGATTACAGCATCGAAACAATGTCAACCATATGCATAGGATTTGCGGCATTTGTGATACTGTTCAAGGTTTGTATGCCCTTCAAGCCGTGGAAAATAGGTCTGTTTGTTTTCCTGATAGGCGGATTTACGGCTGATATATTCATATTGCGTGATTTCCTGCTCGACCTTAAGCCTATGTGCTTTGAAATGGTAGTTATGACAGGAATCCTTATGGGCGCAACTGTTCTTATAGAGGCTCTGTCCTCGTTCTTTGAACGGCATATAACCGATAATCTGCTGGCGTTCCAGCGGTACTGGAAAGATGTGTTTATAAGAATGTCGGCAAAAAGAAAAGCCGGAAAGGAAAATAAAAATGCCTGAAACGACAGTTGAGATATTCAGCGACGGAGCGTGCAGCGGCAATCCGGGTCCCGGAGGTTACGGTGCGATTCTCCGTTGGAACGGAAAAGAAAAGGAACTGAGCGGCGGCGAAAAGCATACCACCAATAACCGTATGGAGCTTACCGGAGTTATTGAGGCGCTGACGGCACTGAAATATCCGTGCAAGGTGATACTTACCACCGACAGCAAGTATGTTGTGGATTCTGTCACAAAGGGTTGGGTCAACGGCTGGAAACGCAGAGGCTGGAAAAAATCCGATAATACCCCCGCACTTAATGTCGATCTGTGGGAGCGGCTGCTTCCGCTGCTTGATACGCACGATGTGGAATTCCGCTGGATAAAAGGCCACGCAGGACACCCCGAAAATGAACGTTGCGACAGGCTCGCAGTAAAAATGCGTGATTACTACAGCGCATTATAATAAGCCGAAAAGAAGGCGTTTTTATGAAAAATGAAATCAAAGAATATAAGGAATATATAAAACAGCAGGCGGCAGACCCTGACGTTGACAAGAAAGCACTTGCACAGCAGCTTCTTGTCAGGATAGGCTTCTATCAGCACGAAAGGCTTATCCACCTCATAGTAACGATGAGCTTTGCGATATTCTTCCTGTTGTCGCTGATACTGGTGTCGATAAATGTTTATTTTCTTGCACTGTCGGTGCTTCTGCTTGTACTTCTTGTTCCGTACATAGCACACTATTATTTTCTTGAGAATTCAACGCAGGAGCTTTACAGAGTGTATTACTCGATTATTTCGGGGCAATAATTCTTGCAGACGAAAAATAGTTGTAATTGTTTAAGCAAAAATCACACAAAACCGTGAATTTATTACCAAGTTTCGTTTAATCCTACAAAATTATCTTGCAAATATGGATTTTTTCGGTTTTCTGTAGTATAATTATAGCATTAATCTGCCGAATCAGTCGCATTATGTTTGTTTTTCAGTGTAACAAGAGGGGTGAGCCGATGAAAAAAGATATATTTTCAATTCCGAACATACTGAGCTTTGTGCGAATATTGCTTATCCCGATATTTGTATGGTTATATGTCACCGCAGGCACGAGCGGAGAGTATTATCTTGCCGCCGCAGTTGTCGTAGCGTCGGGAATTACCGATTTCCTTGACGGACAGATAGCACGGCGATGCAATATGATAACCGAGTTCGGCAAATTTCTCGATCCGCTTGCCGATAAGCTGACGCAGGGAACGCTGTTTCTTTGCATAGCAATAAATTATCCGCTGATGTGGATACTGCTTGCTATATGGCTTTTGAAGGACGGCTTTATGGCAATTATGGGACTTGTGCTTTTAAAGACAAAGCAGACAAAGCTCGACGGCGCACGCTGGTACGGCAAGGTCTGCACGGCTATTATCTATATTGCAGTGCTGGCTTTACTGTTCTTCCCCGGAGTATTCCCGGAGGGTTCGCCTGCATCATCCTTACTCATTCTTATCTGTATAGGTGTAATGCTTCTTTCCGGTATTCTTTATTCGGTAGCACTTATAAAGATGTGGCTTCACAATGAAACGATAGCCAAAGAGAACAGAATGAAGCTCAGGGAGATTGCTAAGGAAAGCACCCACGAGCATAGCAATATCAAAAGTGAATAAAAATGCGACCTGCAGGATAAAACCTGCAGGTCGTTTTTTAGAAACTTCAGTGACAAACTCGCAAAAATAACACGCTCTTTTCTGAACAGGAATTGTTCGGAAAGGAGCTTTTATTATGAAAAGCAATATCAGAGCTGTTTTAACTGACAGCGTACTGCCAGATGCAATGAAAATGTCATTTGTTATGTCTGTTGCGAGGTGGTATTATGTCAATGGATGAAAGAAAGCTGAAGGAACAAGATACGGAGCTTATGAAAAACGAGATTAACGGATTGAATGAGGTCTATCGTGAAATAGCAAATGAAATCGGAATTGAAAATGCCAGAATAATTCATAAAATGTTTCACGGAACTCAGATTTCGTTCCCCGGCCGCCTGTATTCAAAGGAATACACGCACAGGGCAATTATCAGGGAATATAACGGCAAGAATATTCTTGGACTCGCTAAGAAATATGACTACTCCGAGCGTTCAATATGGCGGATCATCAAAACAAGTAATACGAAATGAGAGGTATTTATGAAAGTCACAGTAAAAAAATCAAGAACACGCTTCATAGCGATAGCGGCGGCACTTATATGCACATTATCACTCACAGCGTGCAACAGCAACGGCACATCTTCTCAGACGGAAAGCAGTAACACCGTGAATAGCTCGGTATCTGCCGACAGCAGTACCGACAGCAGCGGCAGTAACAACAGTTATGAAGCGTGGTCGGATGAAATAGTGCTGAGCAATATTATCCCCGAGGTAAAGGGAATGGTAGATCATACATACGAGAATACCGAAGAAGAATTATGGATAAAATTTTCATCGGTAGACGATAATCAGTACAAAGATTATATCACAGCCTGCAAGGACAGAGGCTTTACGGTAGAAGAAGAATCAGATTCATATAAATTTGAAGCATTCAACGGTGACGGCTATAAATTGGAGTTAACACATTTCAGCGGCGGCGACAGTCTGAGTGTTGAACTTGAAGCGCCTATGGAAATGGATGAAATCATTTTCCCTATTGGTCAGGCCGGAAAACTCGTTCCGAAGCCGAAATCAACATTCGGTAAAATCAATTTTGAATATGATAACAACTTCTGCTTGTATATGGGCAAAACGCCCAAAGCGGATTATAATGCGTATGTATCGGCATGTATAGAAAAAGGATTTACCGTTGGGTACAGCAAATCCGATACCCGTTTTGACGCTTATAACAGTGATGGGTGGCATTTGGAACTGTCGTACGAAGGAAACAGTGTAATGTTTATAAGAGTTGATCCTCCCCGAAAATCCGATGAAAGCGAGCAGTTATCCGATACTTCAAAGCCCGAAACGACTAATGCCCCCGAAACAAGCAAGCCGGCAGAAGCCGATGCAAGCGGTCTGAGAAGTGATTTCAAAGAGGCTATGGACAACTACGAGAGCTTTATGAACGATTACGTTGACTTTATGAAGAAGTATAAGGCAAACCCGACCGATCTCAGCCTTATCACAGATTATACGACATATATCAGCAAATATAACGAGCTTTCACAGAGCTTTGAAAAGTGGAACAGCTCGGATATGAACGATGCTGAAAAAGCCTACTATATCGAAGTGCAGACAAGAGTAAACAACAAGCTGCTTGAAGCGGCACAGTAAAACATCAAAAGCGAAGCCTTCCGCCCGTCATTATGACAGCGGAAGGCTTTTCTTTATGCAAAACAAAAAATAAACTTAAAATTTACCCGATGTGAACAAATCTTTGTTGAGTTTTGATATATACAAATTTCTCTTTCGGGTATAGAATATAGAGGTTGCTTTTTGTCCGCAGGACAAGGGAACAGAAAGAGGGAGAGAAATGATAAAGCGTTATTTCAAACGTTTAAAGACAGAATTCAAAGGCTATAATGCAGGAAAATTCGGAAAAGATGTGCTTGCCGGTATCACAGTAGCGGCTGTGGCACTTCCGCTTGCGCTTGCATTCGGTATATCGAGCGGTGCGACTGCCGCCGCAGGACTTATCACTGCACTTATCGCAGGTGTTGTAATAGGACTGCTTTCGGGTGCTTCGTATCAGATCTCAGGACCTACGGGCGCTATGGCGGCTATCCTTTGCTCGCTTGTGGCTACATATCAGATACAGGGTGTGTTCATCGCCTGCTTTATGTCGGGTGCTATACTTCTGCTGTGCGGAATATTCAAGCTCGGCGGACTGGTACAGTTTATACCCACACCTGTTATCACAGGCTTTACATCGGGTATAGCAATAATCATTGCATTCGGTCAGATAAACAACCTTACGGGACTTAAGTGCGAGGGTGCTTCTACTATAGATAAGATAGTAAGCTACTTCAACATGCCTCAGACGCTGAATTTTGAGGCAATAGCAATCGGCGTATGTGTTATAGTGTTTATGCTTATATACCCCAAAAAGCTCAATGCTATCATTCCGTCGTCGCTTATGTCTATTATAATAGCAACGGCGCTGAACTTCATATTCAATTTCAATGTCGGCATTGTAGGCGAGATACCGCAGACGCTTTTACTTAATGACCGACTTGATATTACGGCGATAGATTTTGACACGGTCAAGAATCTTATATTCCCTGCAATCAGTATTGCGGCACTCGGACTTATCGAGAGCCTTTTGTGCGGTGCGAGCGCTGGCAGAATGAAGAATGAGAAGCTCGACAGCGATCAGGAGCTTGTAGCACAGGGCATCGGCAATATGCTGATACCCTTTTTCGGCGGTGTGCCTGCGACAGCGGCAATCGCAAGAACGAGCGTTGCCATAAAGAGCGGCGCACAGACAAGAATAGCCGGTGTAATACATTCACTGGTGCTTTTAGCGTCAATGTTCCTGCTCGGCGGCGTAATGTCAAAGATACCTATGGCGGCGCTTGCAGGCGTACTTATCGTAACTGCGTGGAGAATGAACGAGTTTGCGGTAATAAAGGACATTTTCGGCAGAAAGATAAAGACCGCAATGTTCCAGTATCTTATCACAATGGCGGCAACGGTTATATTCGACCTCACTGTCGCAATTATAATCGGTATACTTTTCTCGGTCATCATGTTCGTGCTTAAGGTTTCGGATATGACGGTTAATGTTGCGGATGTTGACCCTGCTAAGATAGATATAGCCGACAAGGACGGAAAGCTCTGCGACACAAAGGTCGTATATGTCACAGGTCCGCTTTATTTCGGAACATCAAACAAGCTGTCAGAGAAGCTCTCACATCTTGAGGTCGATGACGGCGGAAAGCTGATATTCTCGATGCGTGGCGTGCCTATAGCGGATATTTCCGGTGTACAGGCTATGAAGGAGCTTTGCGACAGCCTTTCCGCAAGGAAGATAGAAATATACTTCTCGTGCGTACAGCCTGCCGTTGACGAAATGTTCCACCGTTGCGGCCTTATCGAAACCTACGGCGAGGAGCGTTTCTTCTGGAGCACCGACAAGGCGATGAAATTCATTGCAGGCGAAACCGCAAACGTCTGCCCCGTCTGCTCCGCAAACACATCAAATACAGCCGTAACCGCAGAAACGGCAAGCGTATAAATCTAAAACAAAAATCAGCCCGCAGGAAGATAAAATTCCTGCGGGCTGTTGCTGTATGTTAAGCGCCTCTGTCATTGCCTTGCGACATTACGATAAAGCTTACTATTATCGTAATTATCAGAGCGAGTATGAAAAGAAGCTGATTTTCAATAAAACAAACCGTCAGTGCAACACCGCCGATCAAAATAGCAATTCCGAAAATCATCCACAAGCATTTTACCGCTTCACTGCGTGTATCGGTATTGTCATAGTGACGATAAATCCCCTGCGATTATTCTGCGCAGGTGGCTGTTCGTTTTTCTTGCTGTCCTCGATTATATGATGAATAAGCCCGAAGGTGACAAAGTCATCAAAGGCATCATGCTTACCGTTTCCGTTCCAATCAAACATAATATCCACCCCTTTCGCAAGTGCTTTGTTTATGTGACTATTGTAGCATAGACAGTGTACAATAAAAAGGATAAATATCTTAAAATTAGAATAACGCTGTGTATTTGTTGCTGACAATTTCAAATAGAACGAGTATAATATTAATGATATTTTTGTAAGGGCGGAGTTGCTGACGTTGCCCTTATTTTGTTTTATTAAGTAAATTTATAATTTTGCGCGTTCTCCTCGCAAGGCTGACAACAAAAAACAAGCACCGCAATCAAATACGGTTGATTATGACTTTCAGTATGTTAAATTTCATTCAATACGGCAAATAGGATGAATCATCTCCCATAGCATCAAAGTGTCGCCTGTAACGGCGAGGGATAGTGAGGTCTGAGAAATATCCTATATCAGACAGAACGTGCGAAATAGCCGTAAATCCATCGTTATAGAAGCGTGTTATACGTTTTTTTCTGTCGGTAATTCCGCAGTAGTCATGCGGACATACGAATGTCCATTCGGCAGAGCGGTCGTCAACTATTACTCTGAAATATTTATCAATGTCATTCTGGCTTATGCCGAAGTTTGCAAGCAGTATGTGATGCTCAAAGCTGTCGTCAAGCCGTGACATAAGTACTGTTTCACCGTCAAAGGAGATTGCAAATATCAACGGTTCTTTTTTAGCAATATATTCATTTACCGTTTTTTCGTCCGGGTATTTACGATATGTCATAAATTCACCTGATTTCCGTATTTAAAAACTGATTCCGAATCTTATATATTAATTATAGCATTTCCGCCGGCAAATTGCAAATCCTGTCTTTATGCGTTCTTCTCGCAAGGCTGACAACAAAAAAAACAAGCACCGCAATCAAATACGGTTTACTGTGGTGCAAAGCCGGTGACCGCAAAAAAGTTGTCAGCGAAGGCAAGGCTGACGAGTACAGTACAAGCGAGCAGCCTTGCCGAGCGGCACTTTTTTGCGAAAAGGAGGAACAGTGGAGCGGGTGACTGATTTTTTATAGCATAAAAAATCGGAACAAGCGTAACTCGTTCCGACGTGGCACGCCTGATGCGATTCGAGACGCACCTGTGCGTTCTCCTCGCAAGGCTGACAACAAAAAACAAGCACCGCAATCAAATACGGTTGATTGCGATGCAGTTTTTTGGCACGCCTGATGCGATTCGAGACGCACCTGTGCGTTCTCCTCGCAAGGCTGACAACAAAAAACAAGCACCGCAATCAAATACGGTTGATTGCGATGCAGTTTTTTGGCACGCCTGATGCGATTCGAACGCACGACACATAGCGTCGGAGGCTATTGCTCTATCCAGCTGAGCTACAGGCGTAAATATAAAGGGCTGACGTAAATCAGCCCTATTATTATAACACGATTTTAATGTTTCGTCAACATTATGAAAGAGAAATCACTTTAAAAGCGATTCGGTAGCCGCAATCTTTACTGCAACGCAGAATACCTCCATAGCCTTTGCAAGCTCTGCCTCGGTAGGATATGTCGGAGCGATACGGATATTGTTGTCGTGAGGATCCTTGCCGTAAGGATAAGTTGCACCTGCGCCCGTCAGAACAACTCCTGCCTGCTTGCAAAGCTCAACAGTACGCTTTGCTGTGCCGTCAAGACCGTTGAACGAGATGAAATAACCGCCGTTGGGCTTGTGCCATGAGCCGAAGCCTGTGGGAGCAATCTCCTTGTCGAGCATATCAAGAACAATCCTGAACTTAGGCTCGATTAGAGCTCTGTGCTTCTTCATATGCTCCTTTATGCCGTCAAAATCCTTGAAGAAACGAGCGTGTCTTAACTGGTTGAGCTTATCGTAGCCGATAGTCTGGAATGTCATCTGGCTCTTGATAAACTTGATGTTTTCCGCACTGGCACCGATGAATGCAAGACCGCTGCCGGGGAACGAAATCTTCGATGTGGACGCAAACATAAATACCATATCCTGCTTGCCTGTCTTTTTAGCTTCTTCAAGAAGGTTCAGCAGAGTGTCGGGAGTATCTGTAAGGTGATGAACGCAGTAGGCGTTATCCCAGAATATTCTGAAATCCTTTGCTTTAGGCGAAAGGTTAGCAAAACGCTTTACCGTTTCGTCTGAGCAGGTGATGCCATCGGGGTTGCTGTACATAGGTACGCACCAGATACCCTTGATAAGCTCATCTTCGCTTACCAGCTTTTCTACAACGTCCATATCGGGACCGTCGGGAGTATAAGGTACTGTAATCATCTCAATGCCGAGGCTCTGGCAGATAGCAAAATGTCTGTCATAACCGGGAGCGGGGCAGAGGAACTTTACCTTCTCGTTCTTTCCCCAGGGCTTGTCGCCGCCGAGAACGCCGAGGAGCATCGCTCTTGCCATTGTATCGTACATAAGCTGAAGGCTTGAGTTACCGCCGATGATTATTTCATCGTGAGCAACACCGAGCATAGGCATACAAAGTCTTTTTGCTTCTTCTATACCGTCAAGCACACCGTAGTTACGGCAGTCAACACCGGTTTCCGACATATAATCACCGTCAAGGCAATGTGTCAGCATATCAAGTGATAAATCAAGCTGTGCGGGAGAGGGCTTGCCTCTTGACATATCCAGCTTCAGACCCTGCTTGCAAAGCTCGTCATACTGCTTTTTAGCTTCTTCATTCAGCTTTATCAGTTCATTCTTTTCCATTATCGCAAACTCCTTATAATAAAGAATTTTAACGCAGTTTTTCACTGCACCCATGTTTTAATTATAATGCAAATGAAGCCGTTTTGCAAGCGTTTTTTCGTTTTCTTGCAAAGAATTATGCAATTTCGTCAAAAAAACGTTGCACAGTAACATAATTATGGCGATTAGCAACTATAAAATATCCATTAAATGTTTAATCTGTGCAACTCTTAATTTTAATTTTTGCATTAACCTGCAAAGGCGGCTGTCACAACACCGTTGTTGTTAGTGAATGTAATGTCGGCGCTCACCGTCTGCTCGTCAAGCCCCGATAGGTTCAGCGGAACACTGCAGCGTACATTATACGTCCATTCAAACGTCAGCGTAGTGCTTGTCTTGCCGTCAAGAAAAGCAAGGCTCATATCAAAATCTGTGCTGTCGGTCAGAAGAGCCGTTGCGGATAACGCATCGTCATATATTACAGGAAGAGTAACATTCTGACGTGTAAGCTCTGTGGGCATTATGTTCCGCAGGGATATTATCTTTGAGTTTCCGTCCGTATATATATTAAGCGTAAGGTCGGCACAGTAGAAGCCTACCTGCTTCTGATTATCGAGCGGTATATCCTCCGCATATCCCTGCACGGCAAAATAACCCGTTCCGTAGTCCGATAAGGCTATATTGAAGGTGGGATGGAACACCGGCGTTCCCTTTGCAAGAATTGCGTCATAAGCCGTCAATGCGCCCTCAACGCCGTCCTGCACATCAAGCAGGGCAGTATCGACCTCTGCCTTGTCAAGCCCCGAATAATAGCTTGCCGAAACGGCAAAGTTTGAGCCGTCGCTTATAATTTCCCTGCTGCTGCCGGCATACACGGGAGTTGTGCGTGTAAGCAGCATATACAGCAAAAGCCCTATTCCTGCGGTAACAAGCACAAGCAGGATAACAAGTACGATTTTTTTCATTCATTTCCCTTTCAGAATTGTTTTATATGCAGTAAAGATTCATATCCCACGCAGGAATATACGGGTGCTGTCTTAAATACAGCTTGTATGACGGATTCAGCTCCGTTACCTTTATGGGCAGGGCGAACATATCCTCCGTGCGATGATAGAGTGAAACGAGCAGCTTCGGCTTGTCACGCTTTATTACCGTCTTACTGCCGTCAAGAGCCTCGCTCTCACTGCCCTCAACATCATATTTTATATAGGTTACACGCTCGTCCTTTACAAAGCTGTCAAGACTGCGCATTTCTATCTCCTTTATCCGTGACGGATTTACAGGCTTTCCCTTTTCGTAGGGGATAAGCGATGAATTTCTTCCGCCCTTTGATATGAACTCGCAGACCGTGTCACAGCTCCACGCACCCGCATTCACCGTTCTGAAGGCATAAGGGCTCAGCTTGTAGTGTATGCGTTTCATCTTTGCGTAATTCTTCCCGTCAGGCTCCATCGCAAAGATTTTGTTGAACTGTCCGCCAGTCACTTCCAGAAACTCGGTTATCGTGTCGCCGTTGTAAGCGCCGAGATCCGCATAGGTTTCATTGCCGCCGAGGTCAAGAATTTCATATCCTTCCGCTTTATCCGTCTGATTGCGTAAAAGCGGGTGTATTCTTCCAGTTATACGATATTCAAGCCAGCCGTCGAAAACCTGTTTTGATTTCTCGTCCGCAAGCATCGAGTAAACTCTTTCAAGCTCGGCTCTGTGCTCCTCGGCATATTCTTTTGTGAATAAGCCCCCGCCTATTACCGGAACATCGGGAGCGTATAATTCGTGCCTGTCCGAAATGGCGATGATCCGCTGTATCACCTCGTCAATATGAGTGCCGAAAGCAACGAGTATGATACAGTCACCGAACTGCCGTTCAATATCGGACAGCTTTTTCACCTCAAAGCCCGCAAAGCTGTGACCTCTCACGAAGTCGTCGCTCGCCATGAATCCCGATATTTTTACATTCTTCAAGGAGCATACATCGAGTATTTTCTGTGCGCCGTCACCCATACCGTATATTATTATCGGCTTTGAGGTTTCAGCCAGATGATCCCACAGAGAAACTGCGCCTGTTATATCGTACATTTGAACATTCCTTTTCCGTGATTATTCGACCGTTACCGATTTTGCAAGGTTTCTCGGATGGTCAACATCAAAGTTTTTGAGCGCCGCAGTATAATATGCAATAAGCTGTAACGGTACTACAGCGACAAGCGGCATAAGAAGATCTCTTGCAAGAGGGAGCATAACGGGATAATCAACATCGTTCCCGTCAAACTTCATATCCTCACCGCATACCATTACGACGGTAGCGCCTCTTGTCTTTACTTCCTTTATATTGCTCATCGTTTTTTCGTAAAGATCGTGCTGTGTGGCAACTGCGATGACCGGCATACCGTCTTCGATAAGGGAGATAGTGCCGTGCTTCAGCTCGCCTGCGGCATAGCTTTCCGAGTGGATATAGGAAATTTCCTTCAGCTTAAGACTGCCCTCCATACTGAGCGCATAGTCAAGACCTCTGCCTATATACAGCAGGCTGTCTGCGCTTATCAGCTTGGACGCTACCTTCTGGTACTGTGTCTGATCGTCAACGCATTTCTGTACCTTTGAGGGGATCTGTGAAAGCTCCGATATAAGCTGTCTGCACTGTTCTTCGTCAATTGCATTTCTTGCATACGCAACACGGAAAGCAAGCAGATACATAAACGCCGCCTGTACCATATATGCCTTTGTGGAGCATACCGATATTTCAGGTCCCGCAAGGGTATACATTACCATCTTTGCTTCTCTTGCTATTGATGAGCCTACCACGTTTACTATCGCAAGCGTGTCTGCGCCTATTGAATTTGCCAGCTTCAGAGCGGCAAGCGTATCTGCGGTTTCGCCAGACTGCGAGATAATAACAACAAGATCGTCCGGCGCAAGCAGAGGATCACGGTAGCGGAATTCCGAAGCAATATCCACAACAACGGGAGTGCGTGCCAGCTTTTCTATAACGTATTTTCCTACCATGCCTGCGTGCATTGCAGAGCCACAGCCTACTATATAGATATGGTGATAGCTCCTCAGCTTTTCATCGGTAAGACCGCATTCTGAAAAGTCGGGTAAGCCGTTCTTGATACGGGGATTTATCGTCTTTTTGAGTGCGTCGGGCTGTTCGCATATCTCCTTGAGCATAAAATGAGCATATCCGCCCTTTTCAGCCGCCGAAACATCCCAGGTAGCAACCTGTAATTCCTTTTCTATGACATTCTTGTGCATATCATAGAACGTAACGCCGTCGGCTGTTATATCTGCAACTTCTCCCGGCTCAAGCAGATAGTATTCTCTTGTGTATTCGATTATAGCGGTAACATCGGACGCAATAAACATTTCGCCATTTCCCTTGCCGACTATCAGAGGGCTTTCTTTTCTTGCCGCAAATATGCGGTTCTTATGTTCCCTGAACATTATGCCGAGCGAATATGCGCCCTCTATATCGGCAATCGTCCTGATTATTGTATCTATAGGGTCGCCGTCATAGTTGTAGTCGAGCAGCTTTGCCACAGCCTCCGTGTCGGTCTGGCTCTCAAAGCCGTATCCCTTCGATATGAGAAATTCCTTCAGCTTGCGGTAGTTTTCGATTATACCGTTATGAACGATTGATACTCTGCCGTTTCCTATCGGGTGAGAGTTAATGTCGCTCGGCTCGCCGTGCGTTGCCCAGCGTGTATGACCTATACCTGCCGTAGCTGTGAAATGAGGCTCGTTTTCGAGCTTTTTGATAAGCCCTTCCTTGAGCTTGCCCTTTGCCTTGACGGTTTTTATTCTGTCGCCCTCAAACACGGCTATACCTGCCGAGTCATAACCCCTGTATTCCAGCTTTGTAAGTGAGTTTACAAGTATTGCGGTGCATTCTTTTGCGCCTACATATCCTACTATTCCACACATGATCTTGTTCCGCCTTTCTTTAACCGGATGAGCAGCCATACTGCTCTGTAATAGTAATAATCATATTCTGTTTGTTATTCATTAAGTACATTTATCTGTAAGCCGACAGTCTGTGTGACGGCTTATATAAAAACAGTATATCACATTAAGCTCCAAAAGGCAATATATTTTGTGTTGACTTGAGTTATCAACTGTGTTAAAATGGTGTTGTAAATCACATTTAATGTGATGAAATAATTTACGGAAAATACAGTTATCCGTCATTAAGGAGGAAAATTATGGAGTTAGGATCACAGAACGTGCAAGAGCTGACAGGCTACATTGAAGAAATGTTTTCGGAATATATGACATTTCCGACAATTTTATTCATAGTTGCCATTGTGGTGGCTTTATCGTCAATAGCTTGCTTTATTCTTGCGCCGTTTTACATAAAAGGAAAGGCAAGAGGAGCAAAAACAGCCGCACAGGTGATTTCTGTCATTGATTTTATCATCGGCATATTACTCATTTTGGCATTCATTATCATTACATTGTTGTTTAATATAGCGTCGGACGGTTTCTTTGATTCGGCTGACGAATTTTTGAAAGCAGTGCTCGGATTTTTGATAGCTCCTACGAGATTCGGTATGTCGCCCTTGTCGGTTTTCGGCTCAGAGGTAGGTATCGGCACGCCCATATTGTTTTATGCCTTGTATTTTGTTACGGCAGGCTTGCTCGGACTGGCGGCATTTATCGTAAGCTGTATAGCAAGAGGAAAATTCAACGCCGCAAACGGTCTTATAAGAGGCGCAGCCGCACCTGCGGGAGCACCTCAGTACAACCCTTATCAGCCTTACGGTCAGCCGAATATTCCGCAGGGCTACCCTCAGCAGTACGGACAGAATATTCCGCAGGGTTATCCTCAGCAGTATCAGCAGAATGTTCCGCAGGGCTACCCCCAGCAGTATCAGCAGAATGTTCCGCAGGGTTATCCCCAGCAGTATCAGCAGCCCGTTCCGCAGGGCTACCCTCAGCAGTATCAGCAGCCCGTTTTGCAGGAAGTGCCGCAGAATATACCGCAGGATAACGCACAGTATCAGCCTGTTTCACAGGAAGTACCGCAGGACAACGCACAGTATCAGTCTGTTTCACAGGAAGTACCGCAGGATAATACGCAGTATCAGCCTGTTTCACAGGAAGTACCGCAGGATATACCGCAGGATGTGCCGCAGGCAGATACAAACACAGAAGTTCCTGTTCAGGCGGCTGTGGCACAAGCGGCTCCCGTACAGCAGGCTTCGCCGGCATTCTGTGGCAATTGTGGCACTCCGGTAACTCCGGGTGCGTCATTCTGCCGGAATTGCGGAAATAAACTCAATTGACAATCGTTTAACGGGCTGCTTCAGGCAACCCGTTAACTTTTTACATTTCATCCGTAACACCTATGATAATTTTTGTTGTTTTTAACAATAGAAAGATATGCGGCAATGTGCTACAATTACTATCGGTGATGTTATGAAAAAGAAAATCAGAGTCTGCGAAAATTCTATGGTGCTTGTATACATTCTCGCAATGTCCGGAGGATTTATGGACGCATACTCCTATATGTGCAGGGGAGAGGTATTCGCTAATGCCCAGACGGGAAATATTCTTCTTATGGCGGTGAATCTGGCAAAAGGCAATTTTGTTGTCGCACTCAGATATTTTGCTCCTGTAATGGCATTTATAGCAGGCGTTGTGCTTGCACAGACGGTGCATCATATCTTCAAGGGCAGAGCACTCCACAGACGGCAGATAGTTATTCTGTTCGAGGCGGCGGCACTCTTTGCGGCGGCATTTATACCGTATGAGCTTAATATCCTTTGCAACTGCATTATTTCTCTTGCCTGCGGCGCACAGGTAGAGGCATTCAGAAAGATAAGCATAAGAGGCGCATATCCGCAGAGCTACGCCTGTGCCACCACAATGTGTATAGGCAATATGAGAACAGCGGCTTCATCTATATGTGAATATGTCGCTCATAAAAACAGGGACGATTTGAGAAAAGGCTTGCTTCTTTTCAGCATAAACGCAATGTTCGCCATCGGCGCTATCGCAGGCGATCTGTGCGTGACAGCAATAAATCAGTGGGCTGTGATGATATGCGCTGTGTTTATGACTATGGCGTTTATAATTATCACAATGGAAGAAAAGGAAGAAGAAAAAGATGCCGTGTAAAACAGGCATATATAACTTAAGGCACCGCATAAGCGGTGCCTTAAGTCTGTCACGATAAACTGATTATTATTAAAGTCACACAGTTAAATATATCGCCAACACCGCTTAAAACACTTCCTGTATCGACAAGGCATTAATATTTTCGTGAGTATATCTGTACAACTGCACTGACATTGACCCTTCAAAAAAACGCCACTAACCTAAGATATATGTACTAATATGCG
>UMJB01064200.1_pt1 | contig 23061 bp, 19 predicted proteins | sample 1965961 | NCBI WGS metagenome assembly UMJB01 (sample SAMEA4836139, study PRJEB28245) | human gut metagenome | biome: gut microbiome; material: fecal sample | place: Denmark | collected 2008
TCTGTTTCAGAATCAAATTCCTTATTCCCCGCTGTTTCCATTGCAGCAAGCAGGGTATCTTCGGTAAACATCTTCGGCGGGGAAGTATAATGTGTACTCTTCTCTGCCTTCACAGAGGCAAGAGTCATTCCTTCCTCATATCCTTCTGGAAGTTCTGTCTTATTATCCGGTTCATCAGATTTCTTATCCTTTACACAGTATTTCCGAAAGGCTTCTTCCACTTCTTTGAAGCCCATCTGCACAGGCAGCTTTCCTTTTGCAGTAAATTCATGTTCTTTGCACTGTACGGAAATTTCTGTCTGCTCATAAAGGTACTCTTCCCCTGTTGCCTGAACAAGCTGTTGTCCGATCAGCATCAGCAGATTTTTCTTTCCACCGGAAAGTCCTCCCATGCCTTTTTCCATTGCTTCTTTTGTCGGTAGGATTGCATGATGATCAGATACCTTTGCATTATTAACCACACGATCTATGTTTCCCCTAATCTGTCCAGATTCCAGAAACGGAAGAAAATCTGTCATGCCTTCGGCAAGCATTTTTACCGTTTCTTTCATATCCTCGGTTACATACTGACTGTCTGTTCTCGGATAAGTAACCATCTTTTCTTCATACAGTTCCTGCAGCATATCCAATGTTTTCTGTGCAGTGTATCCGAAAAATCGGTTTGCTTCCCTCTGCAGACTGGTCAGGTCATAAAGTTTGGGCGGAGAAGTCTTTTTCTGTTCTCTTTTCACTCTGGTCACAACAGCTTCTGTCCCATCACAGAGTTTTCTTAATTCTTCCGCTTCTGTTTCAGACTGAATATTTTCTGAAATTACCGCAAGTCTTCCATCTGACAGGGAAACCTTATAATAGGCTTCTTTCTTGAAATGCTCAATTTTCTCTTTTCTTTCCGTCAGCATAGCAAGCGTTGGTGTCTGCACTCTGCCAACTACCAGACGTTTAAAATATCTGGTTGTATAGGCTCTCGTTGCGTTCATTCCGATCAGCCAGTCTGCCTGCGCTCTGCACACCGCAGCATTACAAAGACCTACGTATTCTTTCCCGTCCTTTAAGGTCTGGAAGCCTTTCTGAATTGCTTCATCTTCCATTGAACTGATCCACAGACGCTTCACTGGTTTTTGACAGCCTGCCAGATCATAAACTCTTTTAAAAATCAGTTCTCCCTCTCGCCCGGCGTCACAGCCATTGACCAGATACGCCACATCTTCCCGATTCATTAAGCTACACAATACTTCAAACTGCTTCTTTTTATCCTCTGATACCTGCACTTTCCATACTTCCGGGATGATCGGTAAATCCTCAAACTGCCATTTTTCATATTTTTCATCATAAATTTCTGGTGGTGCATATTCTGCCAGATGTCCCAGGCACCAACTGACAATGCAACTGTTCCCTTCCAGATAGCCGTCCTCTCTCTGATATGCAGATAAATTCTTTGCAAGGCTCTGTGCCACACTTGGTTTCTCTGCAATCACTAAAAATTTTGCCATATTTTCCTCCTGTTCCTGTCAAAAAGGCAGTCCCAAAAGAACTGCCCTTTCTCCATACCTTATGATTTTTTGTTATTTCTGCTGATTCTCTGCATTTTCTTCATCTTCATTGATATAACTGTCATCAGCAAATTCCAGACCTTCCTCTACAATGCCGTCCTCTTTTTTCTTTCTCAATTTTCCAAAAGCGAACATGCCAAGACCACCCAATGCCAGCGTTGCAACTGCTCCCAAAGCAATCCATCCAATCATCTTGTTAATGCCAGATTCCTGCTTTGCCTCTGTTTCCGGCTGTGCTGTAGTTTCCGGTTCTGGTGTTGTAGTCGTTTCTGGAAGAACAACCGCAGATTCCTCTTTCTTTTCCGTTTCTTTGGTTTCATCTAAGAACTCTGCCAGGTCATTTTCATCCACAAGTGACATCATGTACACATTTTCAGAAGTACCGGAACGGTCAATGACCATATAAAAGGTATTTCCATTCTTTGTCTGTACAGTCAGAAACTGCTTGGTACTGTCATTCTCCTTATCATCCACAAGCTGTCCGTTTCCCGGTGTAGAAAACGGTGTTCCTTCTGTGGCAGGCTGCTCTGCAGGCTGTTCTTCTATGACCTGCTCTGTTGCTTCGATCTGTTCTGCATTTTCATTTGCCTGTGCAAAAGCAGTCACACTGGCAGAACCAATCAGCATCGTAGCTGACAGCATGACCATCAAAATTTTTTTCATTACCTTATTCTTCATCTTCCAAATCCTCACTTTCTTCTACCTGTCCGGTTGCCACATTTCTCTCCAGACTCTCTTCTTTCTTTGCATCTGTTTCGGAACTGTCCATAGAGAGATTGCCCTCCTCATCAAACTGCATGGTAACTGTTCCGTTCTGAATCCCATCCAGAAAAGTCAGCATCTCCCGGCTGTCCATTTTCATGGAACGGATCGCCTTGATGATTTCTGCATCCTCCATCTGCTTTTTCTGGATTTTCAGTTTCTTTACATATTCCTGTAACTCCAAAATCTTATCTTCTGTTTTCTGAATATCATCCAGAACCTTTTTCAATCGCATATTCATGTTTGTCTACTCCCTTCTAATGAATCCTGCCAAATGCCATAAAATGCTGCTGCCAGTAAGAACTTGCAATACTTGTATACTGAATCGGATTTCCACAATGGATCATCATATTATTTCCTACATAAATTCCAACATGGCTCGCTCCCGGCGTATCATAAGTTCCCTGGAAAAAGATCAGATCTCCCGGCTTTGCATCAGATGGAGATACATAGGAACAATAAGACCGAAGCCCATCTGCCGTTGTTCTTCCTACATTCCAGCCATTTCCGCAGTTATTGATTACCCAACATACGAAACCGGAACAATCAAAACTGGTAGATGGAGATGCACCGCCCCACACATACGGATAACCCAGATATTTTTCTGCTTCCCGAATCATCTTGGCAAACTGCGGATCAGAAAGTGCTTCTGCCGGAATATCATATCCAAAGCCCGCCCCGCCTGTCGGAATACTGTTAATGTCAAACAGATAATCACGATTTCCATAGTATTTGTTGTAAGCGTCATACTGCTCCTGCTCTTTATCCGTCATACGGTTTCTTAAAACTGCATCCAGATTATGGTTCGTGAGTGTTACATCCAGACGGTTCACTTCTCTTGTCGTTGTTACTTCCACTTCCTGACTTCCGTTGCTGTCTGCTATGTATGCTTCCCAGGTCTGATGCCCATGTGCTGATGCAGAAGCATGATCGCCATAATATACATCAAACTGAACACCATATCTTGCAAATGCTCCCGTATCTTCTACTACATATTCCACTCCATTCATAATGACATGGGTTCCCATTGGCACAAATGGATTGGAAGCATCTACTGCAATCGTATGATTAGCCTGTGGATATGCGCCACTTGCAGTCGGACCACCACTCCACTGCCCGCAACAGATTGAACAGTTACAATATCCGCTGGTAACCACCTGTCCCAGTGATTCCCCAACCCTGACCTTTTTCTTTTCTGTTACAGTTTCTCGTGTCGAGTCCGTATACAACCCATACTGTTCCTTAAAAATCTCCTGAATCTCATCTGCAACCTCTGCATAGGTAAAACCGCCATACTTGACTGTCAAGTAAGAAATAAGCTGATACGGGTTGTGTCCAATCTCATCAATCTGGAACTGGAACTCATCATAGTCGGAATGGTTTGCCTTCATCTGATTGATCTGCTCATTCAGTGCATTTTCCAATGCTACATAAGCGTTTTCCGCAGCATAAATATCTTCATCCTCACTGGAATAACTGGTAGAAATAATGGCATTGGAACCTCCCTGGAATAATGCAGCGCAACTTGACAGACTCGTTGCCATCAATGCAAAAAGCAGAACCATAACTCCTATCGTCAGAAGGATATTCCGGTTCTGCGCCACAATCTCCTTGACTGCTGCCTTGGCTTTCTCCGTAAATCGCTGTGCATTTACAAACACTGCGTCTTTCGCAGCCTTTCCCTGTTTCGCAGCCTGATACTGTTTCTGGTAACGCTTTTTCTGCAGTAATTTCTTTAAGGCAGACTGTTTTTTCTGCTCTGCTTCTTTCTGAACCGCCTTTTTTGCCTCATTGGAAGCACTAGTTCCAAACTGCAAGCGGGATTTTTCCATTTCTTCCAGCACAGATTCCCTTAACCGGTTATTTCTCTGCCGGTTCTCTTTTAACCGTTCCCGGACGTAAATTGACTTTCTTGCAAGACTTTCTCCCGCAAGTTCCATTTGCTCTGCTGCATCAAGAGCCGCATTATCGTCGGTATCCTCTCTGATCTTTTTCTGACCATAGGCAGATGCCGTTTCAGAAACAACGGTTGCACCCTTTCTTGCCATACCACTGCCTGGAATCATACCTTTGCCTTCATCTTCAAAGGAAAGACGGGATTTTGATTTCTTCTGTTCTTTTAGTGTCTGTTCCCTTTTCGTCTTGACTTTGATCTCTTCCCGAAAATCTTCCATTGATTTTTCATCAACTTCTGACTTTTCATGGTAGCGTTTCTGCTCTTTTGCTGCATAGGCTGTGACCATCTTTTTCTTTCGGCTCTGCCTGTCTGGTTCCGGTGTTTCAGAATCACGTTCAGCATCCTGTCCCGGATGTCCCCGGATACTTTCTTTACGAAGTCTGGAACGTGAAACAGACGGAGATTTCTCCCCGTCTGCCTTATCCTCACTCATTTCTGAGTTTTCCATTTCATCCGCTTCCGCAATTTTTTCCTGTTCCAGAAAAGCGTGTCTTGACTGTAACCTGTGTTTTCCCTCTGTTCCTTCCTCTACTGGCTCTTCTACAATATGAGACTTTCTTACCTTTCCAAAATCCAGTTCCTGTTCTCTGTGTCCGGCTGTCTTCTTCTCATCTTCCTCACGTCCGGTAATTCGCTTCTCCTTTTTACTGCGAAGATTTTCTTCCCGAAGTCCATCCCGGCTCATCTTCTGGACAGTTTTATCCCTTGCTTTATATTCATGCTCCTGCATGGTCATCATCTCCTGATTTCATAATTTTTGTTCAGAAACGTGTTCCATCTGTTTTCAATGGCAATCGCCTTATCCTTTAATTTCACTGAAACATCAGAAAGACCACTCTGTAACTCTCGCCCCTGCGTATCTGCAAGCAGAGCCAATGAATCCATTACTTCTAACAGACCAGCAATACAAAGCATATCCTTATGCGCCATTTCTAAAAGTGACCTTTCAGATTCCCCATAAGCCCAGTAGTCTTCGCTGTCCCAGTCCCAAATACCTCCTGTTCTTGCTTTATCTGGTTTAGAATCCGGCTCTACACTGTCCTGCTCATTATCAAAAAAATCATTTTCATCGCACTTAATTTTCTCTTCCGGTTCTTCCATATCACTTATCTCATCAAACCAGTCCTTCGTCAGATCTTCGCAGCCAAATTCAAATTCTTCCGGTTCTTTCTCGGCTTTCATTTTGCTGAATTTTTTTTGCAACCACGACCATACGCCCATTCCGCTGTGAATATTCGCATGTGGACAATGTAAGCAGCTTGTCCCCATATTCTGCTGTGATTCCGGTTTCATAGATTGCTTTTCGCTTAATTTCTCTAATAAAGTACTCATAATCTGCCCCTTTCTGTGCTTTTATAAAACTGTAATAGTTAAAGTCATTTCCGGTATAAACCGGTGTTGTAAATGCTGATAATATCTGATACTGTTCATTTCCCCATATGGTACGGAACAGGATTGTTGGATGCTCCTCATAAAATCCCTTGTCTTTATATTTTTCAAGATCAGCAAACATCTTCCCACTGTTCATATGATGCCCATAGATAATCAGGTTGTCTGAATCTCCCGGCACACATTCCTCAGCAAGAAACAGACAGCCATTTGCTGAGTAGTCCCCATTAAAATCCCGATGCAGATAATAATTCTTATCTCCGGGCCTGTACATAACTGGGTAGTCTATCTTTGTTCCCTCAATCGTAAGCCACCCAATACAATCTGGATTTTCCTCATGCAATGCCAGTATTCCAGCATCTACTTCTATAAAAGAATCGCCGGAAGAATTTTCTCCCGGCTCGTCCTCTTTCTCCTGCATAAGTTCCTGCAACTCTTGCTGTAACTGATTGTCCTGTCTTTCCTGTATGAACATTCCCATCAGAAAGTAAATACTGATAGTAAGCAAAATAATCGAAACAATCATCAATATTCCTGCTATAAACCGCCTCACTCTGCCACTCCTCCTGTTAATCGTCCCTGTCTTTGATGCCAAGTTTTTCACGTTTTTCCACATCTTCCGGTTTCGATGACATTAACGCATACAGCATAAGAGAATTATCAAATCTGTCCTTAAACGGAATAATTGTATTTCCATAAAAAATCAAGCCTTCTCCTGCTCCACTGTTTGTCACATAGGAAAGCTGATGCGGAGAGATGTTAAGCTGTTTGGCAAGAATCTGTCTGTCCCCGGATGCCTGGTTAAGCATCAGAATAAAATCAGAGTTTTCAAAGATGTTCTCGATTTCTCTTGAAGCAAGCAGGTCTTTTACATTCTGTGTGATACCAGTCGGAATACCGCCCCACTTACGGAACCTCTTCCAGATTTCCACGCTATATGCTGCTGTCTGTTCTTCTTTCAGCAGCAAGTGAAACTCATCAATGTAATATCTGGTAGATTTATGTGCAGCACGATTGACTGTTACCCTGTTCCAGACCTGATCCTGAACAATCAGCATACCAAGTTTTTTAAGTTGCTTACCAAGGTCTTTAATGTCGAAACATACCAGACGGTTATTCAACTCAACATTCGTGCGATGGTTGAATACTTTAAGAGAACCATTAACATAGATTTCCAGTGCCGTTGCCAGACGCTGTGCCTCTGGTTCTTCCTGCTTGCGAAGCAGATTGTATAAATCCTCCAGTATCGGCATCTTCTCTGGAACCGGATCTGCAAGATAGTCCTGATATACCAAGCGGACACAACGGTCAATAATCGTCTTTTCTACTGGCTCCAAGCCATTCTTCCCACCTACTACCAGTTCACAAAGTGAAAGAATAAAATCTGATTTCAGAGATAACGGATCGTCATCATCCGCATAATTGGTGTTAATATCCATCGGATTGATATAATCATGACTAGTTGGCGAAATACGAACAACCTGTCCATTGAATGCCCGGACTATGGGAAAATACTCGCCTTCTGGATCACAGATAATAATATCGTCCTTTGTCACGATAAAAACATTGGTAATTTCACGTTTTGCCGCAAAGGACTTACCAGCTCCCGGAGTACCCACGATCAAGCCATTCGGGTTTTTCAGTTTCTTCCTGTCAGCCATAATCAGGTTGTTAGACAAGGCATTCAGACCGTAGTAAATGGATTCTCCACCCATAAATAATTCCTGTGTCGTGAACGGAACAAAAATCGCTGTTGAAGTTGTCGTTAATGCTCTTTTAATAGGAATCCAGTTTTTTCCAAGTGGCAGACTGCTCATAAGTCCCGGTTCCTGCTGATAATCAAGCCTCTTTAATGCACAATTATATTTCTGTGCAATACCTGCGGTCTGAAATACCACATTTTCCAGTTCCTGTTTATTTTTTGCAGTATTTAAAAACACCACCGTCACAAGAAACATTCTCTCATTCCTGGATTGCAAATCTTCCAGAAGCCTCTTTGCTTCCCCTCCGTAAGTATTCAAATCAGACGGGATAATATCCATATCATATCCGGAACGAACTGCTTTTTTCTGCTCCTCAATTTTCATCCTGTTAATATCTGTAACCTTTGCTTTTACCAACTTAATCGCTTTCATCTGGTTGATGGACTGGATGTGAAGATTCACAAGCAGATTGCAGTCCATTTCCAGAAATTCCGCAAGCATTTTATCAGTCAGCTCCGGTGCCAAAATCTGCAGGTAGGATACTGCCCCGATAGTATCTCCCATCTGAAAATCTTTTCCGTTCTTAAACACAAAACTGGATGGTGCGATATAGTCCTTGGTATTCAGTCCGGTACGCAGCACATCGTCATAGCTGAACCGAAACGGAACTTTATTGTCCTGGTTGAACGTTTCATACATAATCTGCAAACGCTCCACGCCATTCAACGGATAAGCAGACACCCCTAATACCTTAAAGTTATTGAGAATATCCGTTTCGATACGCTCCAGTTTCGGTTTTGCTTCCCGGATATTGTCTGCTTCGATTCCAAATGTAAGATACTTTGTTCTGACAAGACCATTATTTCCCTTTGCCAACTGGTTTCTGAGCATCTGAGCAAACTCCATACGCAGATCATCAAAACTGTCATTCTGCTTCTTAATGCGAATCACATCTTCATATTCTGCCATATTGCTGTGATGATTGATAAAGGACAACTGGAAATGAATCGTACTGTCAAAATAGTTCAGGAAATCACACCAGTTTTCAAAAATCGCATTTTTATCTTCGTTCTGTGCCAACTGATAGTTAATATCATAAAAACGGATGGTCTTGGAATAATAACCATCTTCCACACGACAGATACCGTCTTTTCCCATTTCTCTGTATGGAATAGACTGTTGTGCGGTAATCTTCTTTTCTTTATTTCCACCACTCGTATTCCTGTTTACTTTTTTTACAGCTCCCTTTTTACCATTGGATTTTACAGAAGATGACACTGCTGGTTTCGTCTTCTTTTTATATTTATTCTCTTTTTTCGCCTGTTTCTTTGCTGCTTTTTCTTCACGAGCTGCCAGCTTTGCCTCCTGCTTTGCACGTTTTTTATCTTCTTTTTCGTGTGCCTTATGAAGTTTTGCTTCATACTTCTGTGCTTTTTCCCAGGCTCGCTGCTCTCGTCTGCTTAATTTACGTCTTGGTCTGCGGATACCCCGATGTCGCTCCAGTGCTTCATACCCTGTAACCATAGGTACTCCCTTCAAACGCTGTCTGTCCTTGACAAAATCTTCTGCTTCATCCATGGCAAACACTGGTAAACCATCAGCAGAATCTGCTTCATCTAACCACCAGTCCTCTGGATAAGAAGCATCTTTGGCATGTTCTGGCAGCAATTTATCATTTTCTCTTCTTTCCACGAACTGTACCTCCCTTCGATTTTGTTATAATTTTTCTTTTCTCATACATATTTTCCACCTCATACTTTCGCAACGGAGGACGGATAAATTTTACTGTAATCATATTTTTCAGGACTTTTTCTAAAGGAAGTCCGTCTTTCTCATACATGGCAAACAAAAAAGCCGGAAGCATCAACAAACACATTCCGGTTGCCGCATTACTTGAACCAATCAATCCTCTTGCCAGGAAATAAAATGGAAGCCCTACTGCCGCTGCAATGCCAAGACAGATAAGCTGACGTTTTGTGAGGTTCAGAATAATCTTATTTTTAACTTTCGTCAGATCTTTGGGTACTGATACAAAAGCCATTTTCTATCATCTCCTTTTTTATATTTAATGTGTGTTAAACACACTCTTTGAGAAATTGGCTGTTTTCATAAGGCTGAAGCAAAGTACAACCGTATAAGCCATTACACTGAGCAATGCTGTATGCACGTTATCTGATACCTGTATATTAGCAACCAGTACGGAATAAATGCCCACACACACCATGATAAAAAATCCCTGGAATGCCAATGCGAACAATCCTCTTAAGTAATTGCTGCCAATCTGTCCCCATTCCCGATTGCTCATTGTTGCAAACGGAATTGCACCGATTGACGAATACAAGTAAATCTCAATCATACGTCCATAAAGAATGACCGTTATAAAAACGGAAATAACCTTTAAACACAGGCTTGCCAGAAGTGTTTCCAGTGCCAGTATGACTAGTTCCCCTACTTCCATTGATTCCATTGCCGTTTCCATTGAAGTGACCACCGAATCAATATTAATTGCTGTCTGATGATTGATCACTCCTGATGCCCGGTTCACTACATTCTGTCCCACATCAAAAATTGCCATAGTAATTGTGAATGCATTACTTACGAACCAGACTGCAACCCACATTTTAAAAAAATATTTGAAGAACATCCATGTATCAATGTCATGCATGTTGTTCTTCTCTGTGAGCATGGAAATCAGCTCATAACACAGCACAAAGGTTATAATCATCCCGGCAATCGGCACGATCACAGAATCTGACAGATTCTGAATCAGACTAAATATACTGCCATTCCATCCCTGGGGCGTTTGCCCAACCTGACTTGCAATATCACCGGTTTTTTCATTTACATCGGTAAACATGTTCGTCAGGTTTGAGCTGACCATGCCTGTAAGGAGGTTACGCATCCATTCTTCTATGGACTCAAAAATCTTATCCATGCGTGTTCTCCTTTCTTACTGCCCCGGCTAAAATAAATTCGCCAGTAATGGTACAAGCTGTGTACCGATTAAAACGACACCTCCACCTGCCATAAGCTGCTTGATTCCCTGTGACTTCGCACCCGGATTATCATTACCATAACCTTCCAGAAGATTGATAACTCCCCAAACTGCAAGTCCCGCTCCGATTGCGACAACGAGTGTCTGTAAAATATTAATTGCTGATGTAAAAAACGCCATAATCTATGTTCTCCTTTCGTAACTCCTGTTTTTCATTGTGATTTTTTGCTGGTTACTACTCGGAGGGTTCCGCCCTGATGGGCGGTCTTTCATGCTTGTGCATATCGCTACCTCCCAAAAGGGCATAAAAAAAGAGCTATGTATGTTTTACGTTACATGCCCTGTGCCTTCATTTTCATTATTTGATTGTTCTTCCAGTTCACTGCCTTCATACATATAAAGGTCAAACTGTTCTTCCGGATCTAACCGGACTTCCATCTGATGTTTCATGTATTCTTCCACATGGAACTCATTCTTTTTATCATAATCGGATAACTGCTTATACCGTTTATGTTTTGTAATGTCAAATTTATCACTGTAAAACGGACGGACACCACGAAGCTGTAAAATACACTTGTTACCGTCCATGACTGCCAGTTCATCCCGACTCATCAATTCTTTTCCTGTTTTCTGATAGTTCAAACCGTAAGATCTGCTCTGTCCTCTTGTATCAGAAGTGTTATATAAGTCAATGGTTTCCTTACCCAGTGTTTCTGAAATTTCTTTCAGAGTGGTACTTTCCTTACCTCCCAGGAACAACATTGTGTCACAATTTCCCGTAATGGTTTCGGCTGCATCCTTGTAAATTGTCTTGAGCTGCGACTGGGACTGGAGTATAATGGAAGCAGAAATTTCCCTGCTTCGGATCGTTGCAATCAGCTTGTCAAACTTCGGAATCTGACCAATATTTGCGAACTCGTCACAAAGGATTCTCACATGATAAGGCAGTCTTCCATGATGAACATCATCGGCTCTGTCGCATAACAGATTGAAAAGCTGACTGTACATCATAGCAACCACAAAGTTAAAAGTATCGTCTGTATCCGAAATTACAATAAACAGTGCCGTTCTCTGATCTCCAATCATATCCAGTTCCATTTCATCATAAGAAGTCAGTTCCCTAAGTTCCGCAATATCAAACGGAGCAAGTCTGGCACCACAGCTGATCAAAATCGACTTTGCCGTTTTTCCTGCAGCCAGTTTGTATTTTTTATACTGCCTTACTGCAAAGTGGTTCGGCTCGTCCCTTTCCAACTCCTCAAATAACAGATCCACAGCATTTTTAAACTCTTCATCTTCTTCCCTGGTTTCACTGGCATTGATAAATTCCAGCAGGGTTGAGAAATTCTTTTCTTCTTCTGGTGCTTCATAATAGATATAACCAATCAAAGCACAATACAGCAGACGTTCCGCTTTCGTCCAGAAATCCTCGGAAGATTTTTCTCCCTCGCCCTTGGTATTTACCATGATTGTATTTACCAGTTTCAGAATATCTTTTTCAGAACGAATGTAATGAAATGGATTATAATGCATACTCTTGGAAAAATTGATGGTATTCAGCACCTTGATTTTGTAAGGAGCCATTACCACCCTGCCATTTTTATCACGCAAAATTTTTCCGTTTTTATCTTTCTTCGGTGTCCCTCTTGCTAACATTTTACCACATTCCACGATAATCGTTCCCTTTGGATCGGTGACCACAAAACTTACATTGTCCGGCATCTGCATAAGCTGCGGTTTTACATAAAATCGAGTCTTACCGCTTCCAGATCCACCTATCACTATAATATTCTTGTTTCTGGCGTACTTCGGTTTCTTTGGTCTACTGTTCATGGTCAGACGTTCCGTTTGTGTCAGCAGAATATTATTCTCAAAAACCGGATCAATAAAAGGTGCTATATCCTTTTCATTTCCCCACCTGGCAGAACCATATTCCTCCCCCTGGCGAAACTTCTTTCCATTCTTTCCCTTGAAATATACCACTGCCCATATGCCAACTGCTGCGATTGTTCCCGCAACCAGACTTTTCAGCTTCATGCTTGGCAACAGCTTCTTAAAAGCTAATGGATAATTCATAAGAAGAATCATCAGCCTGTCTACTACTGTACTGCCCCTGCAATACTGATAAAGCCAGGTACATTTATTTACCACATAAAACACAACCACATACGGTATATGTAGCAGAACCTTTTTTATTACTTCCACATTCGGGGGACGCACCTGAAAACCTTTCAGTTTTTTCTTTATATTTTTTATCCCACTCATAATGTTGGCTCCTTCTGCTTCTCTTTTGATTTCTCCCGTTCTCTCTGTTTGTCCTGGTTACGGGCTGTGATTGCCTGCTGTAATTTCTTACGGACAGATGGTTTCTTGGTTTTATTCAGTGTCTTTCCGGTAAACTCCCGAAATGCTGCTGTCATCACCTCCACATCTCTCGCCTTAAAGAAAACAAAATATCTTGGTGGATCTACAGACTTATCACGTTTTAGGCTGAAATCAATACCATATTTTTTTGCAACCTTTTCAAAAGCCTTAATGTTATTATCTGTAATCTCAATGTTGGAAAGTTGAATATTCTGCTGTGTCAGCTTCTTTAAACTCTGCTTTCCATGATATTCTTTATCCGGAGGTGCCTTTGTCTGCTGTTTTCTTGCTTTCTCTGCTTTTTCTTTCTCCACTGCCGCCAGAAAACGCATCATTGCCTGTTTCAATAAACGGACTGTCACTTTTCCACCAGTGATACATAACGATACGGTTTTCTCATTTACTTCTTCCTGCAATAGAATCACTCCCTTCCTGAAAATCTAAAATTCATATATTCCCTTCGTACATATCATGCTGCACCAAAGATGAGTAATAATTGCTGATGGTCAGCGGTGCATTATATAATACTGCCAACAAATACTGACGCATATTTACTACTTTACTGGTATTTTCTTTCATGCAATGCAATACGAACCGAATATGCTCTGCATCCAGTTTTAAAAACTGGCTTTTTACTACGGATAAAGGTTTTCTGTCCCCTCCAATCCGTATAAACTCCTGTTCCGAACACACCACATCTACCATTAACCCCACAATCTCATCCAACATATGCCGGTTGAAATCATCTACGATATAGTCATATCCAATGTGTTCAAGGATAATCTGCTGATAAGCATTCCTTTCAGCTTCTTTCCTTTTCACTTCACTGGCATCTGAATAGAAAGAAAGATACTCTGTATCGTTATTCTCAGTATTACTATCCTCTATATCATTACCTGGCAGTTTACACCTGTCTGCATCGGTCATTTGTACCTTTCCTGAGAAGTCATTTTGACCTGTCTGGAAGTTCTCTTTGAACCGTTCTGGTGATACGCATTTTTTTACATAGATTCTATCGGGATTTCCCAATCCCTGTCTGACTCTCGTAATCAATCCGATTCCTTTCCGGTCATCCAGTTCCTTTAACAAGCACCGGACTTTTTTTACTCCACATCCCATAAGCCCTGCTATCTGCTCCTGCGAAAAATATATATACACTTTTCCCTCCGAATCCATCCACCGATTCTTCACAGATAACTGCATCCGGTCTAGCAATAGACCATACAACAACTTAGCTTCACAGGTCAGTTTTCCAAATACCGGACTGGTAAAGAGAATCTTGGGAATCCGATAGAACGTATACTGTTCTGCTTCCTCCCCGTAGTGATACGGGAATATGTATGTATCCTTATCCAGATTGTTTTTTCCTCTGCTCTTTTAGAATTTTAGCCATGCAATAGCCAATACAGGGATTTCTTCCATACGGACAGCCTTTGCATGGAACCCAAAACCTGTGTGCCGGATCTGGATCAGGTGGCTTTTCAGGGAGCTGATAAAAGCATCTCATCTGCCTGCATTCCTTTTTCTTTTCATTCCAGAAATAACAATATTCACAGGATTTCGGCTTGTCCTCTGCATATCTAATCGCCATCGCTTTCTGACTCCTTTCTCCTGCTCAGTTTTTCCAACATCTGATCTTCCTGTGATGCTACTCTCAGACAGCAATACATCACAAAATTAACTGCTGCAATAATTGCTACAACCGCTATAATTAATACCTGTTTCATAATACATTCTCCCTTCATTTTTCCTAGTATTAACCAGAAAGAGAGCATTTATGAATCTTTTTCGTCCATAAATGCCCTCTTAACTAACTGATTTTTATTTCTTCTTTCTTGCCACCCATACCGCTGACACTACACCTGCCATACCTGCTACTGCAAGCAGAATCCAAAGCAGCATATGTGTATCATCTCCGGTTTTCGGTGTATCTGTTACCTGTGTAGATGGTGTTTCCGGTGTTGATGTTTCTTCCGGTTTTACCTCATCTTTCATCACAACTTTCTGAATCTCCCCGGTATCTTCCACTGTGAACTTCACGTCCTCAGCTATCAGATAACCATTAGGGGCAGATTCTTCCCGAAGTGTATACTCCCCAATCGGAAGCATTTCAATGTAATGCGGTTTCTCCTCAGAAGTCCAACTCTCTACCGTTTTACCGTCTTTGTCGAGAATTGTCAGTTTTGCGCCCGGCAGTTCCTTACCGGAAATATCCGTCTTGGAGATCTCTACCTTGGTAACATCGTCTTTCATCTCGATTTTCTGTGCTTCTACGGTATCTTCAACGGTAAATGTAATGCTTTCCGCTGTCACAAAACCATCTGCTGGTTTTGTTTCTGTCAGGGTATACTTCTGTCCGACTACCAGTTCTTTGATGATATGAGCTTCTTTACCGGAAATCCAGGAATCTACAACCTTACCGCTTTCATCAGTTACCTGTAACTTGGCACCTTCCAGCTCTTTTCCATCTGTCAGGGAAGTCTTGGTAATCTCAATTACTGTCGGTTCATCCTCAAAAGTAAATGAATAAAATACTTTTTCCTTTTCCGCACCTTCGTACTCAAATGTAAACTCCTGTGTTTCATCTGTCGTTGCAAATCCAGGTGCCGGGGAAGTTTCCTTGATATAATACTCAAAACCAATCGGTAAATCTGCTGTAAAAGTCAGTTTTCCTTCTTTATCCGTTGCCAGTTCTTCAATCACAGTATCCGCTTCCAGAATAACTTTTCCGTCTGCTCCTGTAATATCATTCTTGGCACAAAGGGCAAATACTGCACCTTCCAGTACACGATCCGAATCTTTCTCTTTTTTCACAACTTCCACTTCCGCTTTCTGGCGATTGTTCTGCCAGTCAGCAGAGTAAGTGACTTCTGCAGTATCCTGATCACGATATGTCAGGTCAATCTCTCTTGCCTCATTATCCAGTACAAAACCATCCACTGTAGCTTTTTCTTTGACATAATATTTGCCAAGAGGAAGTCCGGATAACTTTGCAATGCCGGTATCATCCGTTGTAATGGTTGCTACCAATTCATCTTTTTTATAATAATCTTCACTTTCCCCGTCAGCAGATTTCACGTCCTCTAAAGCAAATACTTCAAAGGTAACATCTTTCAGACTGCCTGTTACATACTGGAATAAATGGCTGATCCATCCTCCAACAGAATCCAATGCCGTTACTTTATCCAGAAACTCTCCATTTTTATTGATGATGATCGTTCCTGTCGGCACATCATCTTTCATTTCCACTTTCTGGATTTCCCCAGTATCCTCAATCGTAAAAGTGACCTCTTCTGCCTTGAGGTATCCATAAGGAGCTATTTCTTCCCTGAGAGTATAGGTTTCCCCTACAGTAAGCCGTTCAATCATATGCTGCTCACCTTTTACAGACTTCCATGTATCAACTACATTTCCATCTTTGTCCAGTACCGTAAGAGTCGCACCAGATAATTCCACGCCAGTAGTCAGGTCAGACTTGGAAACCACAACTTTTGTAGGCTGATTTTTAAGTACAGAAGATAACTGCACGACCTTAACCTCCTGTCCCTGGTACTCTGCCTTTACTTCCAGAACTTCATCTGAAAATACATAGCCATTCGGTGCTGCCAGTTCTTTGATATAATACTCTCCAAATGGCAGATCCTGTGTAAATACAGCCTTTCCATCTTCTCCGGAAACAGCTTTTCCAAGAAGTGAGCCTGCTTTCACAATCACAGTTCCATGAGCTTCTATGTCATTCTTCGCATAAAGTCCAAATTCTGCCCCTGCAACTGCTTTTTCTGTATCAGCATCCTGTTTTTCCACCGAAATTTCTACCTTCTGGCGTTCATTCTCAAAAGTAGCTGTCTGCTCAATGACAGGTGTTTCCTGATCTTTGTAAGTAAAAGTGACTGTCTGTGCTTCGCTGTTTAAAACAAATCCTGTTGGCGCAGACGTTTCCACAATCTTATAACTTCCAAGTGGAAGATTCTTCAGGACCGCTTTTCCCTCTTTATCGGTTGTAACAGTTTTTACAAGTGTTCCGGCTGCATATTCCAGAATACGGTTTCCATTGTCATCTTTCTGGAAATCAGCGGTATAAATATCCTCCGCAGCATAAATGGCAAACTCTGCTCCTTCCAGATTTTCTGTCTGATATGTAAAATCATCCTTGAATCCGTCCAGAACTTCGCCCTTTTTCACGATAGTCAGTTCTCCCTTAACTGGATGGTTCTCATAAATTGCTTCAATAATCACATCCCCGGAAGTTCCATCCATCTGATATGCAGTATTAGAATCAACTGTTACCTCATAATAATTTTTATTCAATGTGTAACCGAACGGGGCATTCACTTCCTCAATACGGTAATTTCCGATTTTCAGATTCTGCGGAAGAATCAAATATCCCTGCTCATCTGTAAAATAAGATTTGTGCTTAACCGTTGTCGGATAGGTTGTAACCTGCTCCACATACTTCTTATGATCCAGGTCATAAATCTTAAACTCTGTATTTTTCTGTAATACTGGTTTCTTAGTTTCATCATCCTGTTTGATGATTTTCAGCTTTGCTTCAAACTCATCATCCAGAAGTACTCTCCACGTCTGTGGCTGGTTCGGATTATTCTCTGTGATACGCACTGTAAAATCATCTACCGGAGTATAATTGTGAGGAGTTGTAGTTTCACGCACAATATAAGTTCCATATGGAAGTGCGATACTGCAAGCATAACCCTTTTCGTCTGTGAACATTTCTGTTGCACCATTTTCCCCAATCACAACTGGTGTTGCAGAAGCAAACTCATAGTTTCCGTCTGCTTTCTTTGTCAGGGAAGATTCCAGATATGCCGTAAATCCGGCACCTTTCAGCAGATCAGCGTCTGTTTTTCCATTATTGGCTGCTTTGATGATCTGGAACGGCTGTTTCATTACCTGCTCCAGTGAAGTGCAGTCACGTTTAACCTCTGCTACCAGATCGCCTTCATAATTGCAGACCAGATCATGTTCTGTTTCGTCTGCCAGATAACCCACTGACGGACTAATCTCTTTCACATAGTAATCTCCAAGATACAAGCCATCTACAGAAGCCTGTCCATTCTTATCTGTTGTAAGAGTAGCAACCTGCTCCCCGGCTTTATAGATCACACCGGTAATACCGTCCGGATGAACAATATCATTACGAGCGTACAGTCCATAAACTGCTTTTTCCAGTGTCGCATCTCCCTGTGCAACCGCCTGTTTTGTTTCCGCATCTCTCTTTTCCAGAGAAATCTTTGCTTTGACTCTCTCATTTACAAATGTATGAGTGAATGAAACTTTTGGCTCACTGTCACTGGTATATGAGAACTTAAATGTATAAACATCTTTAGAATTTCTCAAATATCCCTGTGGTGCCTGTTCCTCTTTGACTACATAAGAAAATCCAATCGGAAGATCTGCGTTAAATGCCGCTTTTCCATCTGCTCCTGTCGTTAATTTTTCAATCAATGTGCCTTTCTTCACTACTACATTTCCGTCTGCGTTGGCAATATCACTGCCAGCATACAGGGCAAACACACCTCCAGATAACGGATTTTCGGTATCCTTGTCTTTCTTTACAACACTCACATCTGCCTTCTGTCTGTCATTTGTGAATGTCACATCAGAAAAGACTACTTCCACATTCTGTCCAGCATAGGAAAGTGTAACTGTCTTTTCCTCTCCAGCATTATAAAAGTTCTCCGGTGCCTGCATTTCTTTGACAACATAAGTTCCAAGATGCAGATTTTTCAGGATACAAGCACCGTTTTCGTCTGTCGAAAGGTTTTCTTTCACAAGATCGCCTTTGCTGTAAATCTTCGCACCATAGGCAGAGATAATATCTTCTCCTGCATATACATTATAAACAGCACCTTTCTGACGTCTGTTTTCATACTGGAATACTGTACCATTCTCGCTGACATCTGCCCCTGCAAGAACCTGTCCTTCTTTATATACAGTCAGTTCGCCAAGCTGCTCTTTATCCGGTACCGTTGTTGTCGTGGTCTTACTTGCTACCAGCTTCACATTGTAAGCGGTTGTATTTACCACATAACCTTTCGGTGCTGTGATTTCTTTCAGATATACCGTATCCTGTGTTTTTACAATCGTTGCAGAAGATTTGCCATTGCTGTCTGTTTCCGGCATTGTAGTAATCAGATTTTTGCAATCTGCATCACTGTAAATACCAAATACGGCTCCTGCAAGGTTTACATCTGCTGCTGAATCTTTCTTCATAACTTCTACAGTTGCAAGTTCAATCCAGGATACTTTAAAATCCACGTATTTTTCATCATCCACGCCTTCACCAAACACCAATGCCAGATCCTGATTTCCAGATCCTGTAGAAATCTTATAAGCTGAATAATCTTTAGTAATGCTTCCTTTCATTGTTGTAGACCAACTCTCTGCCACATCACTTACCTGTGTCAGTGGTGCTGATAGATAAAACTTCGTACCACCGCAGATTTCAACATTTGCTCCAGCTTTGCTTGTTTTTCCTGTTGACAGGTTATGAAGTTTTACACCTGCAGGGAGTTTCATAGTAATTGTCTGTAATGCATCTGCCTTAAATGTTATATCCTTTGTTCTCTGACTGTTACCCTCTACATAGGCTTTTACGTTTGCATCTGAAAAAGACATTGCCACTGATGGAATATCCGGTTGAGAAACGCAATAATTATAAAGTTTCTTTGCAAGATTCTGTGCAGTGCTGTTTGCACCTGAAAAAGCGTCTCCACTACCATTTGCATAAGATGCTGCAAGGTGTACCAGAATAAATCTGGCTCCGGCACTTAAATTGCCGTATCCATTCTCTTCTGTGAAAAATCCATCATCTCCAGAAGCTTTTGTGCCATAATAACATACCTTAGCAAGTGCTTTTCCATCTCCCACCTTATTAATTGTATAAGTTCCACTTCCTGGTCCTGGCTTTGATGGCTGTACACAGTATGCTGTGGCAGATACATTACCAAATTTCACAGTATACTGATAAGTAAGGTAACTACCATATCCATAATCTGCGTAACGATACATGGTTCCCCTTGTAACAGAAACCTGCTGTGAACTTCTTGCATTTCCTGCAGAAGCCATAAAGGTTACGGTTTCTCCTGCATCCATTGCATACAGATCAATTCCATTTGTCTCTGCCTGTTCTAGCACTTCAGACACCGTAAGTTCAGTTTTCGTATCAACTGTGTTTTCCCGGTGCGACTCTGAATCGTCATCACTCTGCTCTGTATCTCCAGTGCCACTATCATCGTCCACTGTAATTTCAGAAGAACTCTCTGACTGCATTTCTGTTTCAGGTTCTTTTACAGTGATATTTCTGCTGATTCTGTAAGATGGATGACCACTTACCGGCTCTACCGCATATACTGCCTTGTAGGTGTCCGGTGTATGTGTATCGAAATCAGCTCCGGATTCATTTTTTGCTTCATGGAACATGATTTTTATTTTACTCTCATCCACTCCGTCAATACCGGACAGATCTACTTCCACTTCAAATTCCTGTCCATAGGCAAGTTCAATGTCATTTGCTGCTACAATTTCATCTGGATCAAGCGAATCCTGTACCTCTTTTAATTCCGGATACTGCTGCTCAAACGGTATTTCTTCCGGTTCTAATTCCGATGCAGAAACAGCTACTGGCTGAACGATTACAGACGCTAACGTGGCAACTGCCATGACTCCTGATAAGAATCTTTTGAACTTCATTTTCATTTTGACTTAATCCTCTCTTTCTTCACTTATCATTGTTTCTCTTTTCAGCAGGTCTATACCTGCACTATTCAATCATTGGAACCACCTCCCGATGTTTTTGTTACTGATACCTGTACATTTCTGAAAAGATAACAGCACATGCATATGGCAGCACCTGCACTAAGCGAAGCACCGCCACATGGTATCTGCTGTCATCTCCATAAAAAATGGAAATAACAGTTTTAATAAGGATCAAGCATTTAAGCCGCAAGAGGTAATTCGTAATCTTTCCTGCAAAGGGTGCCTCCCATCTGTATCCCCTCACGTTTTCACCGGATTCCGCCGCAAGAATGCGTAGCTGAAAAATTCCGGGTATCCTCTTGCTGCTGGTATGAAATTGTCAAGGTACAAGTCAGGGCTTTTTCTTTCTGAAGAATTAACCCTTCACCTATAAAGCTCGGCAGGGGGCGTTTACCAACCCCCTGTTGCAAACTTTTTTATTTTTTTCTCAGTTTCTTTTTCTCATTACTTTCTGAGAGTTCTTCTAAACTCGCTCTCAGCTTGGTAACTGCCTTATTTCTCATGTTGTTGACTGCTGCTGAACTGATTCCATGAATATCGGCATATTCCTGATAAGTCTGTTTCTCAAAATAAAGGGCATAAATAAGTTCCTTCTGCTTATCCGTCAGCATGTCCATCATGTTTTCTGTCATCATCTGCTGAACAATCATTTCCTCCATGTCCGGTGCTACACTCTCTCCAAGCTGCATTTCTTCCATAGCAGAAGATAAGGAAATACAACGTTTCTGATTACAGCTATCCAGATTGATGCTCAGACGATCTTCTCCTCGAAGAACAAAACGCAGATACCATTCAGCCTCTTCAAAGTAAGATTCCGTCAGATCACATCCATATCCATTTCCAGCCACAGAAGAATAGCGATAACCTGAAATATCTTCGATAGGAAATACCGTTACCCGGTTCTGTACCTGATAAACCACATATCCGTTCTTGTAAACAGTGATAGTGACTATGCCTACCTCGTTCTTAATAATCTTCTGAGCAACAACTGGGCATTTCCCCTCCCGTAAACTTTTACAACTCGGTTTCTTTTCGCCTTTCTTTGGAGATTCCACCATTTCTTTCAGTTTTCTAAGTGTCAGCATGACAACCGCCTTTCTGCCTTTCGGCTCCGGGCTGTCAGCAGACAAAAAAAGCAGCAAAAAAAGACTCCGATCTGCCCGGTTTTTTTTATACCGAGCGACTTGCGAAGCCTCTCCTTGCTGCTTTATGTATCAATCAATCATACAGGAATACTCCCTGTACGCAGATTAATCAGCGTTCATGTTTTCATTTTCTACTGTAGTGTTTTCAGCTTTATCAGACTGTTCATCCAAAAGGAAACTAAAATCTCCCATTGCGTCATAGGGCTGATGTGTGATAAATTCCAGATATTCTTCTCGGCTCAAGTTGTATTGCCTCCTTTCTCTTGATGTTCCTATCTTATCAGTTTCAAAAAAACTCATCAGGACACCTATGTACTTTTTAAATTAGCAACCGGACAAATCTGTCCGCTTTATTAAATAAAAAAACGACCATTCAATTCTTACTGAATGATCGTCATTAACTAACCTTACTTTTTGGTATTCCTCTCTTTGCAATTTTAAGTGAAATTCCTATCTGGTCTGCAAAATCTTCCTTTGCCTCTTCATCTTCTAAATTTATAATTTCTGTAGTATATCCTACAATTCTGTTTTCAAGATCACTTAAATTCGTATGTGTTTTCTCTATCACAATTTTTTCAATCTCCTCCTGTGAAAACGAACTCCCTTTTTCTATTATACTGTCTATGTATTCTGGATCTTCATCAAATTCTGCATCAGGAGTTAAAAAATCTACTGTTACTTTCATGAGCTTTGCTAAAAGACGTAATGATTTCCTTGGAAACTCATAATCACAGTCGCAACAAATACGTCGATATTGCCGATCATTTTTTAACCCAATTATCAATGCAAGCTGGAGCTGTGTTAAGCCTGCCCTAGCTCTCCATTCTTCAATATCTTTTCCAATATCTTCTTGAGTTCGCCCTTCACAGTCGGATGACATATAAAACACCTCCTTCCAAACAGATTTCATGCATTAGGTCTGTAAAAATACAGACAATTTTAGCCGGATGAAATGACTTGCATTTCTATTCCGGCTATCTCATACACATAATCCGTTCCAGAAAAAAGTAGTTTTTGTGCCTTTTATGGCTTTATCCCGTATCATTCTTACAAAGGGATTTTCCCCTATTTATCCTTAACACGTAACTTTCTGCTGCCAGATTCTTCCCCAATCCTGGCAGAGAGTTTCCCCCAACTACCGTCATCATTTCGTTGTTTGCTACTATAAAATTTTCAAGTATATCTCTTCTTGAAACAGTTCCACCTACAACGCTGATAACAGCCTGGTCAAATGTTATCAAACGCACCGTTTCTATCTTCTTTTTTTTCTTCATAATGTATTCTCGCATTCTTCTCTGTATTCTAAGCTATGTTAGCCTTAGAAATTGTATCTATTTTACATATTTTTCACACAAATTTAATATGTTTCTGGTCAAAAAACTGTCAAGCGTTTTTGAAAATGTCCTAAAATAATTGAAGT
>UMJB01054569.1_pt1 | contig 22495 bp, 20 predicted proteins | sample 1965961 | NCBI WGS metagenome assembly UMJB01 (sample SAMEA4836139, study PRJEB28245) | human gut metagenome | biome: gut microbiome; material: fecal sample | place: Denmark | collected 2008
TTAAAGGTTGATTTATCCCTATCTAGTTTTATATATTCTTAAAAACATGCCATGAGAAATCGTGGCTTTTTGTTTTGTTGAAGGAAGTGGATGGTATCGTTTTGTGGTGTATTGAAGGATTAGAGCGACTGATTCGTAATAATTATCAGTTTACGATCAGCGAAAAATACAAAGTGTTCATGGAAGAAATGCAGGAAGAAGATGACAATATTTTATCGTTTTTAGAATCATTGGGGTATATCGGAATTGAGAAATGTACTCATGTCGCTTCAAAGAGTTTATATATAGTTTATTGCGGATGGTGTAATGATAACCTTGATACACCGGTAAGTGAGTGGTCTTTTGTAAGGAGATTTAAAGAGCAATCAACTGATTATGGAATGATTTATAACAAGAATATTCCAGTAGGCAACGGTCGTTTTTGCAGAGGATTTTGAGGAGTCCACGTCAAGGTGAGGACAGATGATTTTAAATATCAATCATAACCCAATATGGCACTAGGGAATATTAAATCCTGAATTTCGTTCATCCTATATATATGGGTTTTATAAGTATATATATTTTTCTTATTAAGTTAAAGAATAAGTGCCTAAGTGACTAAAGCATGATAAATAAAGGGAAAATTTGTATTTTTAGGTGCTTATAGAGAGCTGACAAAGTGCTGATAAATCAATTTAAGCGCCTACTCCTTGTCGGACTTCTCAGTATAACACGGTAGCAGCATACGCTGTACTTATTGTCTTGTCTGGCAGGGGAAAATATTAGGTATTAACCAGAGAGATTGGTAGAGAAAACAGAAGTGATAGACAATGATATTTGTTAGGTATGCTTCTTGTCGTTGGCTGTATCATACAAAAACGCTTTCTACGTTAAAAAAGTGTTGTGATCACAAGGTTTTTTTGCAAGCAAAAATGAAAAGACTATATAGGTATCCTGCGGAACTGGAAGTGCCCATTTTGGGATAGTGTCCTGACAGAGACCAATGAAATGGCTCTCTGCCGTGGATTCAAAAGAAAAGGAAAAATAATTATGGAAAAAATGATGAATACAAAAACAGAGGGGAACACATTTACAAAGAAAATCGGGCAGACGGTCTATTTTGTCCGTTATCGTTTCAATCCGAATGGCAGTGTATTAAAATTATGAGGATGTAATTGAAAAAATATGATATCATGTGAGTAACAAATCGGGATTAATCGAACTCTTTGAGAGAGGGATGCTTCTTGTCCGAAGGGTAAGAAGATGGGTTATAAAAACAGTTTAGCTTGGAGTTTATTGTGATGTAAATTGTATTATATTACTTAAAACAAGTAGAAATAAATTGAGTTAATAGTGACAATCAGGAGAATACATATGAAAGACTTATCAAGAGAGGAATACCTTTTTGAAATTAAATACTGTTATGAGAATAGCCGTTGGGAATTCTCATATTATGCTGTGCTATACTCATACTTTTGTCAGTTTAGAAATGATAAGATTAAATTAGTTCATTGTGCAAATTGGAAGTCACGTGGTGACAAGACCAGTAAGAATATGAAGGAAAATCTTAAATACTGTTCTATAAAGTGTAGAGATGATAAAAATGGTAAAGAATATATAGGAGGAATACCAGATTTTCAATTTGTTCCAGCAAAATATTCCTATGGAGATCCTTGCGAAGCAAATGCATTTATAGAATTTAAAGCTCCCAATTTTTCTGATGAAGGTAACTACAAATCTTTGGTTTACAGCGAAAATTCTCAAATAAAACATGAGTTTGAAAAATGTGATAAAATAATATATACCGATGGCGTTACTTGGTTTTTTTAAAAAAAAACCACATAAAACCAGAAGAAACCATTAATTTGATTGATAATAACGATAATTGGAATGTACTAAAAAATAAAATTACAAACTTTATTACAGAACAGAATTGATGTACAACAGATAAACATCTTCTGTTTTGTAGAATTAAAAATTTAATATGAAATGTTAGATAGAGCGTATGGAAATGAACTATGCGTTCTATTTTGGTAATCCAAAATTAGATAGGGCGACTAAAAATCAGCTTTAAAAGTTGTAGGGGTTGAAAACCCTATGAGTGTTAAAGGATTAACTAGGGGAGTAGAGATGATAGAAATCTCTGCTCCTTTTATAATTTTTGACCTGTGTGGCTTTTGGCCTAGAAATTTATTGAAAAATAGGATATAATATGAAAGTGTATCCTTTTGTCTGTATACATGAAAGAAATGAGGTAATTAACATGAACGAAAAGACATTCAATGATGTAGTAAATCACATGAAAACCTCTGGGTTTGTTTACCAAGGTTCAGAAATCTATGGTGGTTTGGCAAATACTTGGGATTTTGGTCCTTTAGGCATTGAATTAAAGAACAATATTAAAAATGCATGGTGGAAACGTTTCATCCAGGAAAGTGAACACAATGTTGGTTTACAAAGTGCCATTTTGATGAATCCAAATGTTTGGGTAGCTAGTGGTCACGTTGGAGGCTTTAGTGATCCATTGATGGATTGTAAAGAATGTAAAAGCCGTTTTAGAGCGGATCAATTGATTGAAGAAGCGAGCAACCACACAGTAAACTGTGGTGGTATGTCAAATGAAGAAATGGAAAACTATATTGCGGAGCATGAAATCACATGTCCAAAATGTGGCGCTAAAAGCTTCACAAACATTCGTCAATTTAACTTGATGTTTAAAACATTCCAAGGTGTTTTGGAAGATGCAAAAAGTACAATCTATTTACGTCCTGAAACTGCACAGGGTATCTTTGTCAACTTTAAAAACGTACAAAGAACAATGCGTAAAAAATTACCATTTGGTATTGGACAGATTGGTAAAAGCTTCCGTAACGAAATTACACCAGGTAACTTCATTTTCCGTACTCGTGAATTCGAACAGATGGAATTGGAATTCTTCTGTAAACCTGGAACTGACTTAGATTGGTTTGAATACTATTGTAAAAACTGTGTTCAATTCTTAAAGGACTTAGGTATCAACGAAGAAAATATTCGTTTACGTGCACATGATCCAGAAGAATTGGCTCACTATTCAAATGGTACAAGTGATATCGAATACCACTTCTCTGAACCTATCGGATGGGGTGAGTTATGGGGTATTGCAGACCGTACAGATTTTGACTTAAAAGCACACCAGACAACTTCTAAACAAAACTTAGAATACTTTGACCAAGAAGCAAACGAAAAATATATCCCTTACGTTATCGAACCAAGTGTAGGTGTTGAACGTTTGATGTTGGCCGTTATGTGTGAAGCATATCAAGAAGAACAATTAGAAAACGATTCTCGTGTTGTATTAAAATTGCACCCTGCTTTAGCACCATATAAAGTTGCTGTACTTCCACTTTCTAAGAAATTATCTGATCAAGGAGATGAAGTATTCGCAAAATTAGCTAAACACTTCAGTGTAACTTATGATGATGCACAAAGCATTGGTAAACGTTACCGTCGTCAGGATGCGATTGGTACACCATTCTGTGTAACTGTTGACTTTGAAACAGCTAACGATGGATGTGTAACAGTCAGAGATCGTGACACTATGCAACAAGAACGTGTTTCTTTAGATGATCTTGTTTCATATATTGAAAATAGAATCGCATTTTAATGAGCTGGATATCTGAAGATGATATAAAGGCCATTCGTCAACAAGCTGATATTGTTGATGTGATGTCCCACTACATCACATTAGAAAAAAAAGGCAAAGATTATAAAGCAATCTGTCCTTTTCATGATGATCATGATCCAAGCTTATCCATTTCAACAGATAAACAAATCTTCAAATGTTTTGTGTGCGGTACAGGAGGAAACGTCTTTACCTTTGTACAAAAGATTGAAAATATTTCCTTTCTAGAAGCCGTTTGTAAGGTAGCGGAACTGATCCATTATCCGCTTCATTTGGATGCACATCAGTTTCAACCTAAGGTGGATGTTAATAAGCCGTATTATGACTGTATTCAATCGTACATTCGTTTTTTAACATTTGAGCTAGAGAGTGAGAATGGAGAAAGTGTTAAACGGTATTTAAGTCAAAGAAAAATTAATGAAGATATTATAAAAAGATTTGAGATTGGGTATGCACCTGAATCGAGTCGTAGTGTGAAGTATCTCAAGGCAAAAGGTTTTAACGAACAAATACTAACAGAAACAGGTTTAATTCGTACTCACGATTTAGATACCTATGCCGTATTTGAGCAACGACTTATGATTCCCATTCATGATGAGAATGGAAATCCTGTTGGCTTTACGGCTAGACGCCTTAATGAAGATAAGGAAACGGCAAAGTATATCAATACTTCTGAAACGAAAATCTATCATAAGGGTAATTTGATTTTTAATTATCATAGAGCTAAGGAATTTGCGAAAAAGAACAAACGATGTATTTTAGTCGAAGGGGCTATGGATGTGATTGCCTTTGAAAAGGCAGATATCCATGAAAGCATTGCTTGTTTAGGAACGGCTTGTACAAAAGAGCAGATGGCGTTATTAAAACGTTTAAATGTTCCATTGGTGGTATGTTATGACGGGGATAGAGCCGGTAAGGCAGCCACTTATAAATTTGGAAAGCTAGCCGTTGATTATGGCTTAGTTTTTTCCATCGTAAAAAATACAACGGGTAAAGATCCGGATGAAATATTTAATGAATTAGGAAAAGACGAATTGTATCTATCGGTACATAAAACAGTTTCCTTTGTTGAATTTTTATTTGAATATTTGCCGAACCAATATGATTTAGATAACTACGAGGATAAGAAAAAATTCACTTCGGAAATGCAGTCTTTTATTGAAAGAACATGCACCGACTTTGAAAAGGCCGATTATTATTCTCGTATCCGTGATTTGACGGGATTTGATTTATCGCATCAAACACCACAAGTCATGCCCAAAAAGGAATCCTACACTAGACCTGCAGCAATTCAAAATATAGAGCCATTAAAAAATGGAAGAACGTTAGCTGAACATGGGGTCTTATGGATGATTCTAAATAGTAAAATTGCGGCCGACCAATTCAAAGATCAGATTGGCTTCTTTGAAGATCCAGTCTGTGAAGAATTGTCATTATATTGTTATGACATGTATCGAAGTATGGACCACATCGACTTTGATGTACTGATGAGTCACATTGAAAAAGAAGAGGTTCGTAATTTGTTAGTAACCCTAATGGAAAATCCATTTCATGTTTATGGATATAATGAAGACTTCTTTAACGATAGCTTAATGAAGATCAAAGAGTGTACTTTACAAGCCCAAATTGACAATCTAAACAATCAGATCAAGAATGTTCAGGATCCGATGATCAAGATTTCATTGGCGAGTAAAAAACAGGAACTTATAGTTCAAAGAAATGAAATCTTACATCGAAAGGAAGGATGAAAGTATGGCAAATACAAGTGAATCTAAAAAATTAAAGTTTGCGAGCTTAGAAGAAGCAAAAGAATATTTGTTACAGTGCAAAGAACAAAATGTGGATGTTTCACAAAAAGCTTTCTTAGATGCCGTTAGTGCTTTAAATTTAGATGATGATACAATGGATGATCTATATAACTGGATCGACGAAAACTTGATCGAATTCATTGATGGTGATGAATTGGATGAAGATGAAGTTCTAGATGATGATCTAAGTGATGAAGATCTAGATGAAGAAGATTCAATTGCTGAAGAAATTTCACAATTGGAAAAAACATTCGCGAATGCTTCACACGCAAAGATCAACGATCCAGTTAAGATGTACTTAAAGGAAATTGGTCAAATTCCATTATTGGATCCAAAGGAAGAGCCAATCATTGCTCGTCAGATTCAAGAGGGGGAACAAGCCAAGGAAGATATCAAGAATCTAGATTTAAGTGAAGAAGAAAGAAAGAAACTTCAAAAAGTTATTGATGAAGGTGAAAATGCGAAACAAACATTGATATCTTCAAACTTACGTTTAGTTGTTTCTATTGCGAAAAAATATGTAGGACGTGGAATGTTATTCTTGGATTTGATCCAGGAAGGAAACTGTGGATTAATCAAAGCCGTTGAAAAATTTGACTACACAAAAGGATTCAAATTCTCAACATATGCGACATGGTGGATTCGTCAATCCATTACACGTGCTATCGCAGACCAGGCACGTACCATTCGTATTCCTGTGCACATGGTTGAAACCATCAATAAATTAACACGTATTCAACGTCAATTGGTTCAAGACTTAGGCCGTGATCCATTGCCTGAAGAAATCGCTGAAAAGATGGAAAACATCTCGGCGGAAAAGGTTCGTGAAATTCAAAAGATTGCCTTAGATCCAGTCAGTCTTGAAACACCAATTGGTGAAGAAGATGACTCACATTTAGGGGACTTCATTGAAGATAAAGACACATTATCTCCAGATGATTACACAAATAACCAATTATTGAAGGATGAAATCAACGCGGTATTAGAAGGCCTAACAGAACGTGAAGAAAAAGTATTGCGTTTACGTTTTGGATTGTTAGATGGAAGAACACGTACACTAGAAGAAGTTGGTAAAGAATTCAACGTAACACGTGAACGTATTCGTCAGATTGAAGCGAAGGCTTTGCGCAAGCTAAAAAATCCAAATCGCTGCAAACGCCTAAGAGACTTTGTGAAATAATGATACCTTGTTCGAATCGAATTCAAGAAATATTAGAATGGGTCAATGGAGATGTCATTGCCGATATTGGCTGTGATCATGCCTATGTCGTATGCAACGCTATTTTGAACCAACAGGCAAAAAAAGGATATGCATGCGATGTAGCCCAAGGTCCATTAGATAATGCGAAGAAAACCATTCTTGAAAATCAATTAAGTGATCAAGTTACTTGTTGTTTATTGGATGGTATTCAAGGACTTCATGACGATGTCAATCAAATCATTATTTGTGGCATGGGCGGCAAGCTCATCATTGATATTCTTTCTAAAGGAAAGCTTTATCCAGGATTACGTTTATTGTTGTCAAGTCATAAAGATGATTATGCTTTAAGAAAATATTTGATGGAAAACAACATTCATATTGTTCGTGAAAAGATGATTTACGATAACAATCACTATTATCCAATTTTGGATTGTGTTGTGGATACAACTGTTCAAAATATATCCGAAGCTCATCTTCGTTTTGGAATGAATATGTTAAGAAATGATACGTATCAAGATTATTTAGATTTTGAAGAGAATAAGTATAAAAACATACTTAGTAAAGTTTCGAAGCCAGAGTTTCTTGAAAAAATTGAATATATAAAAGAAATCCGTACTCAGAGAATTTCCTGAATACGGATTTTTGGTTTTTCAATCGGATTGGTTAAATAATCCCTTACCTGATTTGTAAGATATGTCGGAGTACTTGCTCCACTTGTGATCGCAATGGTTTGGTATTGTTCAAAGTCCTTCCTATCAATATCGTCTACCGTTTGGATTGAGAATACATTGGGAATATTAGCCTTTTTTGCGATGTCTACAAGCTTTTGCGAATTATTGCTCGTAGGATCTCCTACCACAATTAAACAATCAACATCCTTCAAATCCAGTATAGCCTGCTGACGAACACGCGTCGCATTACATATTTCATCATGAAATATAGCCTGTGGATATTTTTCTTTGATCTGTTCAAAGACATCTTGAATATCGTAGATCGACATTGTTGTTTGATTTGTCACAAAAATTTTGTTGGTTTGAATAATTGGAATATCTTTTTTTGGTTCAATTAAATAGACACGATTACTCATTGTATAAATCGATTCGGCTTCGGGATGTTTATTTTTACCGATATAGAAGATTGAGTAGTCCTGATCTAAATATTGCTTCACGATCTTTTGTGTCTGTAAGACAAAAGGGCAGCTTGCATCAACTAAGATCAAGCCTTTTTCCTTGGCTTTTTCATAGACTTTAGGACTTACTCCATGTGCTGTAAAGATGACAATGCCATCTTTAATCTCATCTAACAATTCATAGCGTGTCTTTGTCTTATCTTCAATCGTATCAATATGATAAGCTTGCAGTGCTTTTTTTACATATTGATTATGCACAAGATTACCTAGAATCGTGATTTTTTTATTAGGGTATGTATCCCTTGTTTGTTTGGCTGTTTCAATTGCTTTTAATACGCCTCCACAATAGCCTTGAGGCTTGACTGTAATGATTTTTTGTGTTTTCATATATACATTATGCCTTAATTATTTGTATTTGTAAAATAAGAAGATTTTTGGGATAATACTAAAGAAAAGGATGTGAAAATATGAATCGTATTCAAGAAATAATGGATTTAGAGCATTTTAAAACTTTAACACCCATTCAAGAGCAGGTGTTAAATCGTAAAAATAAAAATAGAGATATCATTGGTGTATCTAGTACAGGATCCGGAAAGTCACACGCTTTCTTTATGCCTATCTTTGATATGTTAGACTTTGATCAAGATTGCGTACAAGCTGTCATTTCAGCACCAACAAGAGAATTAGCCTACCAATTGTATGATCGTTGTCGTAAAATTGCCAAACATTTTGGTGTACGTGTAAAGCTAGTTACAGGTGGTATGGAAAAGGTAACTTCTATGGACAAACAGCCACAAATCGTTATTGGTACACCAGGACGTATGAAGGATATGTTTATTAAGGATAACGTCTTACGTTTGGATACAGCTAAAATGGTTGTCATTGATGAAGCAGATATGACATTGGAATTTGGTTTCTTAGAAGATATTGATGAAATTCTATCGAAAATGGACAAAAAGGTGCAGATGATGGTATTCTCTGCAACCATTCCAGAATCTTTACAGCCATTCTTAAAGAAATATTTATACGATCCGGAAATGATCGAAATCAAAAAAGAAGAAGCTTTCCAAAGTGATGTTAAGCATATTTTAGTGCCATGCAAGCACAAGAGCTACGAACAAAAAATCTTAGATGTACTTCCATGCATTCAGCCTTATGTTTGTTTAATTTTTGCCAACACGACTCAAGAAGCGCAAAACATTGCCAATACAATGCGTGAAAATGGTTATGATTTAGTTGAATTACATTCAGGACTTGAATCACGTGCGCGTATGCAGGCTATTAAAATGATTCAAAGCCAAAAGAAAAGCTATATTGTTGCCAGTGATATTGCGAGTCGTGGAATCGATTTAGAAGGAATCACACACGTTATTAGCTGTGGTTTCCCTAAAGATTTAAAATTCTATATTCACCGTGCTGGACGTACAGGAAGAGCCACTCGTGATGGTCAATGTATTGCACTTTATAAAGAAAGTGATGCCAAATCGATTCAATCTTTGATCAAGCAAGGAATTGAATTTGAACATATGGATGTTAAAAATAAGGAAATGGTTGATTTAAAGCCTTATGTGAATAAGCGTCCAAATAAGAAGGATGAGTTCCATGAAGAAGTGGAAAAAATCGTTCACAAGAAAAAGAAGGTTAAGCCTAACTATAAGAAAAGACAACGTCAGGAAATTGATCGTATGAAACGTAAAAAGCGTCGTGAAATGATTAAATCGGATATTAAGCGCCAACAAAAAGAGCGTGCCAAAGAAAGACAACGCCAAAAAGGAATGGATGTATGATCTATTTAGGTTGTCATGTATCCTTTAAGGCACCTGATTATTTTAAAGGGGCCATTGAAGAAGCTGTATCCTATGGGGCCAATGCCTGTATGATTTATACGGGTCCTCCAAGTAATACACGTCGTGTAGATGTTTCTAAACTAAAGATTGATGAAGCTAAAACCTTTATGCTTGACAATGATTTTTCTATTGATCGTGTCATTGTACATGCTCCATATATTATCAATTTGGCCAATGCGTTAAAGCCAGAAACCGCAGAGTTTGGACGAGAATTTTTAAAGTCTGAATTAGAGCGTGTTCAAGCCATTGGTGCTAAAACTTTAGTTCTTCATCCAGGAAGCCATGTCGGCGCTGGAATGGATGTCGGTATTGAATGGATCATCAATGGTTTAAATGAAGTTTTAGATCAGGATTCTACGGATGTTAAGATTGCCCTTGAAACCATGGCAGGAAAAGGAAATGAATGTGGATTTACATTTGAACAGTTAAAGAAAATTTATTCTGGTATAAATAAAAAATCACGTATTGGATATTGTATGGATACATGTCATATTTGGGATGCAGGCTATGATCTACATGATTTTGAAAAGGTTCTAAATGAATTTGATTCTATTTTGGGTTTAGAAAATCTTCTTTGTATGCACATCAATGATTCAAAGAATGTTTTAGGAGCTCATAAGGATCGTCATGAAAATATTGGAAAGGGGCATATTGGATTTGATATTTTATATTCGATTGTGCACCATCCAAAGCTAGAAAATGTTACAAAAATATTAGAAACGCCATTTATTGATAAAAAGGCGCCATATAAAGAAGAAATCTCAGCACTGCGCTGAGATCTTTTCTTTATTTAAAATTTTTCAATTTCTTCCTTTAAACGAGCAACAATCTTTTCTTGAGGAATCTTTTCAATGATTTCACCCTTCTTGATCAATAAACCTTCTTTTTTACCACCCGCAATCGCAATATCGGCATGTTTTGCTTCACCAGGACCATTGACAGCACATCCCATGATTGCGACAGTAATATCTTTGTTTACGGTTTGAAGATAGCTTTCAATTTCATTTACAGCAGGCTCCATATCCCATTGTGTACGACCACACGTAGGGCAGGCAATTAAATTTGGCACATTATGAATCAGCTTGCAGTCCTTCAATAATTCCTTAACAATTGGAATTTCTTTTTCAGGAGCACCATTCACACTGATACGAATGGTATTCCCAATACCTTCATTTAATAAAGTACCTAAAGCTAAACTGGATTTAATGGCACTTGTCATTGTGGTACCTGCTTCTGTAACCCCTAAATGTAATGGGTAGTCAAAGGTTTTTGCAGCTAGTCTATAAGCTTCAATACATAATAATGGATCACTTGATTTAAAAGATAAGACGGTATCATAGAAATCTAAATCTTCTAGAATTTGTACATGTCTTTTGGCACTTTCAATCATACCTTGGGCAGTTGGCTTACCATATTTTTCGTGGATATCCTTCTCTAAGGAACCTCCATTGATACCAATACGAATAGGAATATGTTTTTCTTTACAAGCCTTTACGACCTTTTCCATATTATCTCTTGAACCAATGTTGCCGGGGTTTAAACGAATCTTATCGGCACCTGCGTCAATACAGGCAAGAGCTAAGCGATAATCAAAATGAATATCTGCGACTAATGGAATATGGATCTGTTTTTTTATGTCTGCGATGGCTTTGGCATCCTCCATGTCCATACAGCTGACACGAATTAATTCGCAGCCCATTTTTTCTAGATTTAAAATTTGTTGGGCAACCTCATCTGCCTTTTTTGTTTCAATGTTGCACATTGATTGAATGATGACTTTGTTATTATGGCCAATCTCTAAATTTTTTACTTTTACTTGGCGTGTTTCTGTTCTTTTCATTGCAAACCTCCATAGCTAAAGTATACGCCAATCCTTCTTTTTTTTCCATTTCATCTTAGAAACGTGTATAATATAGTATGTTCGTATAAAGGGGGATCCATTTGAAAAAGAGTAGAAAATCATTGAAAAGGGCAAATCAAAACATTTCGGTTGATCAAGTCATTTCCAATCGTATCCTGATTCTTACAATGGCAATTGCTGTTTGTTTCTTGGTCATCTTTTTACGATTGTTTTATCTTCAGATCATTTCTTATAATGATTATACGGCTAAGCGTGAAGATTATACATCCATTAAACAATATACATCGGCACCTCGTGGCCAAATCTATGATTGTAATGGAAAGGTCTTAGCGAAGACTGTCGTTAGTCATAATATTGTATTTACATCTCCAAACAATATGATAACAGATGATTATAAGCTATATGCCAAGCGTATTGTAAAGGTCTTTAATGTGAGCACAAAAGACTTTACGGATGAAGACAAAAAACAAGCTTATATCACTTATAAATCTTTTTTGTCTCCAACCGATTCGGAATACGCAGCTAATCACTTGATGACAAGTCGTGAGTTGAAACAATATAAGAGTGGTGCTTGGGGTGATAATGCCGAAAGTAAACGATATCAGATTTTAATGAATCGTATTGGAAAGAAGCAAATTGGTGAAATGACACAGGCCGATTTAAAGCTTTGCGTCATCTACCAACGAATGATTTCCAACCAAAGTACGGGACAGAAAAATGTTGTTTTAGAAGATGTAAGTGATGATGATGTCGCTTATCTTGTTGAACATAAAACAGAATTTCCTGGTTTTGACGTAGACTTTGGAGGTTGGAAACGAGAATATCCATATGGCGAGGCTTTATCCGATATTTTAGGAAGTGTAACAACAAGTACACAAGGACTTCCAAGTGAGCTTGCCAGCTACTATTTATCTAGGGGCTATCAGTTAAATGCCAGCGTTGGAAAATCAGGTCTTGAATATCAATACAATGATTTATTGGCGGGTACACCAGAAATTGCCAAGATTACCTATGACTCAAAAGGATTGGCACAAAAGGAAGTTGTACAGGAAGCTAAGAAAGGTTATGACATTCATTTATCCATTGATATTGAGCTTCAATCAACTTTGGATGATATTGTGAAAAATACATTGAGTGAAAATGGTGGTACAGTAAACCGTGAAAACTTCCAATCCTTATTTACGACTGTCTTAAATCCGCAGGATGGCTCTGTGCTTGCGATGTCGGGTTATCAGATGGATTTGGATTCTAAACAATTGACATATTTTGCCTCAGGAAACTATATGTCATTAGTCAATCCAGGTTCCTGCATTAAAGGGGCTACCGTATACATGGGGGAAAGCGAAGGTGTCATTAAGCCAGGTGATGTTATTTATGATAAGGTTATGAATATTGGTGGACAGGAATTTGGTTCCTATGTAGATCATGGTCCAGTTAATGATGTGAGAGCCTTGGAGGTAAGTAGTAACGTATATATGTTTAATGTCGCCATACGTTTAGCAGGTGCAAGCTATGTCGAAGGAGAACCACTAAATGTATCAGATTTACAAGGTACTTTAAATAAGATGCGTTCTTATTATTCTATGTTTGGACTTGGAAATAAGACGGGCATTGATGTACCTGGTGAATCGAGTGGATATATGGGCTATGGTTCCGAACCAGGTATGTTGTTAAACTATTCCATTGGACAGTTTGACATGTATTCACCACTTCAATTAGCAATCTATAGCTCAACCATTGCGTCAGATGGAAATTTATATAAGCCTCGTTTATTTAGCTATGCCACAGAGGTGAACTCACAAGAAGTCGTTGTTTCGAATGAAAAGAAGATCAAATCCGTATTGCCAAAAAAGAATGAGGAATACCTAGAACGTGTTCAACAGGGCTTTAGAGCTTGTGTCACAAGTGGAAACTGTGGAGAAGATATCATGAAGTATAGTGTCCCTGTATCGGCAAAAACAGGTACAGCCGAAGTGGAAGAATGGACAACGGCTAACCTTGTTGGATATGCACCAACTGATAATCCAACGATGGCCTTTGCGTGCTCAGCACCAACGTCTGGACAGAACAATCAACAGGTTGCAGCCAATATTTGTTTGACGGTTGTGATGCCAAAATTTATTGAAAAATATTTTGAATTATATCCAGCAAGTTAAATTTTTGAAAATGACTTGAAATTGACTTGTAAGTTATGCTAGAATCAATTAGTAATTACTAATGTGAGGAGGACTGAACATGAGAGATCGTATTACATTTAAGTGCTCTGTTTGCGGTGAAGAAAACTATATTGGTACAAGAAATAAGAAAAAACATCCTGAACGTATGACTGTTAAAAAATATTGTCCAAAATGCAATCAGCAGACTGAACATAAGGAGAAAAAGTAAGAAAGGCCGTTTTATTCGGTCTTTTTTATGTATTAGGCTATGAAAATTATTCAACAACCATTAGGTCCTGTACAGGCAAACTGTTATTTAGTCATGGAAAATCATCATGCTATCCTAATTGATCCGGCGGACAGATTTCCTAATTTAGAATCCATCTTAAAAGAAAATGAATGTACATTAGAAGCGATTGTATTAACGCATGCACACTTTGATCATATATCAGGAGTTGATGCGTATCATTGTGATGTATATTTAAATCCGCAGGAATTTGATTTTCTTCAAGATCCCGATTTAAATTCATCTTCAGCCTTCTATATGGATGTGACATGTGATGCGCATCCAAAACCAATCAAAGAAGGAATAAATGAGATTGCAGGATTTGAAATAGAGGCGATATATTGTCCTGGGCATTCGATTGGTTCAACGGTTTTAAGAATCGAGGATTGCTTATTTACAGGTGACGTATTATTTCAAGGCTCAATCGGAAGAATGGATCTAGCGACTGGCTCTGTTTCGATGATGAAACAATCCTTAAAAAAATTGTATCAATTAGACAAAGATTATAAGGTGTATCCGGGACATGGACCCTCTACTTCTTTATCGCAAGAGAAAAAATGGAACGAAAGTTTAAAATATGCAGAAATTTATTAGAATTTCTGCTTTTTTTTTCGTATTAGATAAGGGAGGTAAAAAAATGGATGATTTATTAAAGGATTTAATTGAATATGCGATTCAAAAAAAGGCGAGTGATATTCATTTTGTTCTACAAAATCAAAAACTACAAATTAAATTAAGAACACAGAATGAAATGTTAGATGTATACCAAGATATTTGGCAACCTGCTTTCTTTGAATATTTAAAATTCATTTCAAGAATGGATCTGACCAATCCATTTGTTCCGCAAAGTGGGCAGTTTAAAGTTTTGATTCATAATCATGAAGTCTTTTGTCGCTTTAGTATGCTTTTTAATCAAAATGTTCAAACAGGTGTCATTCGTATGTTGAATACGCAACAGGCAATCCACCTCGATCAATTGTCATTATGGCAACAGGATACAGCTTACTTTGAGTCTTTGATTCCGTTACGGCAAGGCTTAGTCATCAGTGTCGGACCTACAAATAGTGGTAAAACGACAACTTTACATGCATTGCTGCATGAGATTGCCAAAACGAAGAAGCATAAAGTGGTTAGCTTAGAGGATCCAATTGAGATTGAGGATGATTCCTATTTACAGCTTCAAATCAATGAGGCAATGGGCTTTACCTATGATGTAGGTATTGAACAGCTTTTGCGCCATGATCCAGATGTCATTTGTATTGGAGAAACAAGAAACAGCTATACCGCAAAGATGGTCTTAAGAGCAAGCTTGACCGGTCACTTTGTCTTAACGAGTATTCATGCCAAGGATGGAAAGGAGTGTATTCGTCGTCTTGAGGATTTGGGTGTATCAAACAAGGATTTATTAAGTGTTTGTACAGCCATTATTTCACAACGCCTCTATGCATCAGGCGACAAAAAGGTATGTGTGTATGAAATCATGGATCAAAAAGTGCTGGAGCACGTTCTTAAACAGGGTGACTATCCCGAAGGCTTTACTACCTTATCTAAAAAAATTGCACAGGGTATTGAAAAAGGATATATCATGGATGCCCAGGCAGACTACGATTGCGCTTGTCTTGCGTGAGGAGGTGGAACAATTTGAAAAGCTAATGAATAATGGAATGCCCTTAGAAACCTTGATCCATCTAGTATTTAAAAAGGATGAAGAAATGATTTCTCGATTAAAGGAAGGAATAAGTTTGGTCGATATCTTTTGTATGGGGCAGAAGAAGCTGTACTTTAAGTATTTAAAGATATTGTCTTCTTCCTTAAATCTAAATCAAGCCATTATATGTGTGACACAGATTGAAAAGCATTCAAAGCTTGTATTTGATAAGCTGCTACAAAAGATCGCATATCCTTTCTTTTTACTAGTGTTCGCATTTTTTATGGTGCTTTTCTTCTCGGATTATGTACTTATTCAAATGCAGGACTACATTTCAAATGGAAAGGTACTGCTTGTGATTCAAGTCCTCAAATATACATTTGGATTGAGTATTCTACTGTTGCTTTTCTTTTTGATCTGGTTTTATATGGTCTTTAATCGATTTTTAAAAAGCCTTTACTATTGTCCATTTCCATTGATGAAGAAAATGGTGTCTTTACAATTTGTCTGTATCTATCAAAACCTTGAAAATACTTATAGTTCAACGCAGCAGGTGCTAGAAACGATGTCACATATGGATTTTAGTATCGTAGGGATGATTTCAAATCATATTTTAGATCATCTTTTGAATGGGAATAGTTTAGAGGAAAGTTTTTTGAAGGAAGAAATCTTTGATTCTGATTTTAAAAAGATGTTGCGCTATGCTCTTACGAATAACCGATTTCAGGTGTTTTTCGATTTGTATATTCAGAAAAGTACGATGGACATAGAAAGATGCGTAAAGCGTATTGCCCTTGGTATTCAGCTTTATTCCTATTTGAGTATTGGCGTTCTTGTGTTGCTAGTGTATCAAATTATGATGATGCCACTAAATATGTTAAATCAATTTTAAAGGAGGAACTATGGAAAAGAAAAATGGATTTACGATTTTAGAAATGATGATTGTGATGTTAATTGTTGCACTGCTCTTATTGATTACTCTACCTAACATCCAGCAAAAGGAGAAGATCATTAGAAATAAGGGGTGTGAAGCTTTGTTGGAAATAGTGAATTCGCAAATCATGTTGTATGAAATCGATCAGCTAGAAACACCTACAAGTGTACAGGAGCTGATTGACTTTGGCTATTTGAAGAAAGGACAGGATACATGTCCGGATCATAGTAAAGTGGTGATAATCGATGGGCAGGCTGTATCACAATAAGAATGGCTTTACGCTTTTAGAAATGTTAGTGGTACTATTGATTGTTTCCATCTTAAGCTTTGGCTTTTCAACTCAAATGAATACTTCTCTTTATCTATTTATGAAGAAGGTTCAAACTTTAAGTATTACAGCGCAGGAAAAGGCATATGTCGAGCATCAAAGAATCGATATGAGTGTAGATTCTAAAATTAACGTTGGTGATATAGAATATTACATTCCTAAAGATATCGTATGTGATCCAGTGAGCTTTTACTATAATTCCAAGGGTAACATTTCAAAGGCATTAACTTTACGATGTCAGAATGCAAATTCAAAAATGAAGCTTGTATATCAATTAGGAACAGGTAGGGTACGTCTTGAAAAGGAATAATGGTTTTCTACTAGAGGATGCTCTATTTGCGTTTTTTGTGATTCTATTATGTGTAAGTCTTTTGTTAAATGGGTTACATACTCTATATTTTCAAAGGAATCTAAAAATCGATGAAAGAATTCAAAAGAAATGGTTTTACACTGATTGAAGCTTTACTCGCACTTTTTATAACATGCTTAGTCAGTTTACTTGGTTGTATGGTTATAAGCTGTGCCTTGCGCTTTTCACATATGGATATGGATACACAAAATCAATATGCGATATTGCAGCTTAGAAGAGAAGTGAGTATGGCATCTTCAATTCAGGTAGAAGATGATTGTCTAGAATATATCTTGAATCATGAGAAGATGATTCTATACTTTGATAAGCATCGCATTGTAAAAAGTCCTGGCTATGAGATTTTTATGGAGCAGCTAGATTCTGCCTATTTTTATAAGAAAGAAGATGGTATTTATTTGTGGTTTCGTAAACAAAACAAAATCTACGACTTTGAAATCTATTAACGGATATGCCTCTTGGACAAGTCTAGTATGCTTCTTTCTAGTGCTTCAAATTCTTTCGTTTCTTGCGTTACAAACGATGCAAAATGTGTATTTATTAAAAGCTAATCGACAGAATGTATTGGAGCTTTCTATCTTGGATCATGCCAAGCATATGATTCGGCACAATAATCAGATTCGTTTGTGTCATACGAATCAAGAGTTGATTTTAGAAAAAGATATTCGTGTACAGGATATAGAAGTTCATCTATTGGATCAAGGCACATATATTGAGTGCGATTATTTCGATGTATGTATGAAGATCTATTATGATGATAAGGCAATCGTGTCGGTTGATATTGACGAACATTGAAAAAAAAGTTAAAATTGATTCATAGCGATGAATTAGAGTAGTAAAAGGAAATGGCATTTTTAGAGAGCTAAAGTTGGTGGGATTTAGCATTGTGCAGCCTTTGAACTTGCTAAGGAGCTGATGAGTAATGTTATCCGTATGCTCTGCGATAAAGGGCTTGAGGGGCACAATGAAAGTTGTGAACTAAGGTGGTACCGCGTACAAACGTCCTTAGATTTCAAGGGCGTTTTTTATATTTATAGGAGGCTAATATGTACGATCATTTAGAAGTTGAAAAGAAATGGCATAAGTATTGGGAAGAACATGAAACATTCAAAACGGATGTTTGGGATTTCTCAAAGCCAAAATTTTACGCATTAGATATGTTCCCATATCCAAGTGGTGTAGGACTTCATGCAGGACATCCAGAAGGCTATACAGCTACAGATATTGTTTCACGTATGAAACGTATGCAAGGCTATAATGTACTTCACCCAATGGGCTATGACTCATTTGGTTTACCTGCTGAGCAATATGCGGTTCAAACAGGAAACAATCCAAATGGATTTACACAAAAGAATATCAAGACTTTCACAAAGCAGCTAAAGGAATTAGGTTTTGATTATGACTGGTCAAAAATGATTGCGACTTCAGATCCAGATTTCTATCATTGGACACAATGGATCTTTAAACAATTGTATAAGGATGGCTATGCCAAATATGTTGACATGCCAGTAAACTGGTGTGAAGAATTGGGTACTGTTTTATCGAATGATGAAGTTGTAGATGGTAAAAGTGAACGTGGTGGCTATCCCGTTATTCGTAAGAATATGAAACAGCTTTGTATTGATCAGGCTGCTTTTGCGGAAAGATTACTAGAAGGCTTAAATGAAATTGATTGGCCAGAATCAACAAAGGAAATGCAAAGACACTGGATTGGTCGTTCTACTGGTGTTGAGGTTCAATTTGAAATTGTAGGTGGAGGAAAATTCTCTATCTTTACAACATGTATTGAAACTATCTATGGTATTACTTTTATGGTTCTTGCACCAGATGGAGATTTGGTACAGGAATTAATGCCTCGAATCAAAAACCAGGATGAAGTAAAGGCATATATTAAAGAGACTGTATCAAAATCTGAGATGGATCGTACAGAATTAAATAAAGGAAAATCTGGTTGTCGTCTAGAAGGAATTAAGGCAATCAATCCAGTCAATGGTAAAGAGGTTGAGGTCTTTATTGGTGATTTCGTCTTGGCAAACTATGGTACTGGAGCTGTCATGGCTGTACCAAGTCATGATCAACGTGATTTTGAATATGCGATTGCGCACAATATTGATATGATTCAAGTTATTGAGGGACAAGATGTAAGTGAACATGCCTTTGAAAAACAGGATTATTTAGGTAAAGGCTGCAAATTGATCAATTCTGAAGAATTTACAGGTTTAACTGTTGAAGAAGCCAAGGTAGCTATTACTAAAAAATTAGTAGATATGGGTATTGCCAAAGAAACTGTAAACTACCGTTTCCGTGAATGGATTTTTGCGCGTCAGCGTTATTGGGGAGAACCAGTTCCTATTGTTCATTTAGAGGATGGAACAGACTATGTTCTTCCAGATGAAGAATTACCTTTAATTTTACCTGAACTAGAAGATTATAAGGGTCACAATGGTAAGGCTCCACTTGAAAATGCAACACAATGGAAACAATATAACCAGAATGGTGTTAAGGGTGTTCGTGAAACAAGTACAATGCCGGGATCTGCCGGATCTTCATGGTATTACTTACGTTATATTGATCCACACAACAATGAGAAACTTGCAGATCCAGAATTATTGAAGCATTGGATGCCAGTTGACTTATATGTCGGTGGTCCAGAACATGCGGTTGGTCACTTAATGTATTCTCGTATCTGGAATAATTACTTATACGACAAGGGTATTGTTGCGTGTAAAGAACCATTTAAGAAATTAGTACATCAAGGTATGATCTTAGGTGAAAATGGTATTAAGATGGGTAAACGTTTCCCTGAATTTGTCGTAAATCCAAGTGATATTGTAAAAAAATATGGTGCAGATACACTTCGTTTATATGAAATGTTTATGGGTCCATTAGAACAGAGCAAGCCTTGGTCAATGGCTGGCTGTGATGGAGCTAGAAGATGGCTGGATCGTGTATATCGTTTGTTTGTTGAATCTGATAAGATCAGTGATACAAATGATGGAAAATTGGATAAGGTTTACAACCAGACTGTTAAAAAGGTTACAGAGGATTATGAATCATTAGGTTTCAACACAGCTATTTCGCAAATGATGATTTTCGTGAATGAAGCATATAAGGCAGAAACAGTATATAAACCATATGCCGAAGGTATAATCAAGATGTTGTCATGTATCACTCCACATATTGGTGAAGAAATGTGGCAATTATTAGGTCATGAAGAATCCATTGCGTATGAAGCATGGCCAACATATGATGAGGCAAAATTGGTAGAAGATACAATTACTTGTGTTGTTCAGGTCAATGGTAAGGTTCGTGGAAAATTTGAAGCGGCTGTGGGAAGCTCAAATGAAGAGCTTGAAAAACAGGCGATGGAATTGGAAACAGTTAAGCGTCAGATTGAAGGCAAAACAATTCGTAAGGTTATCGTTGTTAAGGGTAAGGTTGTAAACATCGTTGCCAACTAAGAAGGTGTAGTATGCAAATAAAAAAAATTAAAGATGTAGAATACCAACAATATTTAGATTCGATTGAATATGCTGGCTTCTTACAATCGGTAGAGGCTAGTAAAAAGATGGAATCCAATGGCTGGAAAATTGAGTATTTACAGTTTGTTGAAAACAATACGGTTGTCGCTTCAGGAATGATTGGTATGATTCCACTGATGAAGATTTTTAAATATTGTTATGTGCCAAGAGGCTTTATCATGGATTATCATGATAAAGCACTTGTTGAAAGGGTAACGACAACATTTAAAGACTATCTTAAAAAAGAAGGCGTAATCTATGCTGAATTGGATCCAGCTATTCCACTTCAACAAAGAAATCAGGATGGAGATGTTGTTGAAGATGGCTTCAATAACTTTGATGTCGTAGACAATTTAAAGGCATGTGGCTGTATTCAGCTTCCTTTAAAGTATGGCTATGATATGACTCGTCAGTGTCGTTTTGTGTCTGTCTTAGATATAAAAGATAAGACAAAGGATGAAGTATTTAATGGCTTTATCTCAAAGACAAGACATAATATTCGTAATGCGTTAAAGAATAGTGTTAAGATTCGTGAGCTTTCTAGAGATGAATTATCGATTTTAAAAGAATTGGTGGATATGTCTGGTGAGAAGCAGAATTATGAAACGTTAGGTTTAGAATATTATGAGCAGGAATATGATTATTTTAAGGACAATGCTAAGGTGTATATGTCTTATTTGGATGTGAATGAGTATGCTTTAAATATTCAACAAAATATAGAAAAGGAAAAAGAAACGATTGCACGTGCAAATGAAACTTTAAAAGAAAATCCATATTCAAAGAATTCACAGAATCGATTGAAGATTGCGCAAAAGAATCTTGAATCTTTAATGGTAAGACAAGAAGAAGCTAATGAATTATCTTCTAAATGTTCTGGGGAATTGCCACTTGCTGCAGCGATGTTCTTGTTCTATAAAGGAGAGGTTTATTACCTTTCTAGTGGATCGGATGAAAGATATAAACGTTTCAAAGGTCCATATGCTCTTCAATGGTTTATCATTCAAAAAGCTGTAGAAGAAGGAAATCATTCTTATAACTTCTATGGTATTAGTGGTAAGTTTAAGCCGGGAGAAGAGGGCTATGGAGTCTTTGATTTCAAGCGTGGCTTTAATGCAGTCGTAGAAGAATATATTGGTAACTTTATTCTTCCTTGCAAGCCATTTATCTTTAAAATCTACAACAGATTAAAGCATGTATGTTAAAAAAGAGATGTATGATCTCATCAAAAAATTAATCAATTCATGTTGAGTTTAGTTTCTAGATTCGATATAATAAATTCGCTATGATAAGAAAGAGTACACAGATTATCTATTTCTTAGAGAGAAACTGGTTGGTGTAAAGTTTCAAATAGACCTGTGGAATACACCTTGGAGCTTCAATTTTGACGTATACCTGCGTTAAAGGTTTAAGTGCATACAAGATTTTGTATGAAGTAAGGTGGTACCGCGATTCAATCGTCCTTATAGGGCGATTTTTTTTATTTTCAAGGAGGACAAAATGGAATTATTTGAAGAGTTAAAATGGCGTGGACTTGTTGACAACGTTACAAGCGAAGAAGTAGAAGATGTAATCAATAATGGAGAGGTTACATTCTATATTGGTACAGATCCAACGGCAGACAGCTTACATATTGGACACTATTCATCATTGTTGATGGCAAAACGTTTAGAAAAACATGGCCACCACCCAATCATGTTGGTGGGTGGAGCTACTGGATTTATTGGAGATCCAAAGGCAACCGGAGAAAGAAGTATGTTGACGCCTGAGGT
>UMJB01062141.1_pt1 | contig 22361 bp, 15 predicted proteins | sample 1965961 | NCBI WGS metagenome assembly UMJB01 (sample SAMEA4836139, study PRJEB28245) | human gut metagenome | biome: gut microbiome; material: fecal sample | place: Denmark | collected 2008
ACCGGTCGATGCATTGATGATCATATCTGCATCGATTCCCAGTGCATCTGCTGCCAGCTCACAGATCCGCTCTGCCTTTTCCACGCCATCCGCATTACAGGTATTTGCATTCTTTGAATTAACGACAACTGCCATGGCTTTTCCGCCTGTTGCCTTCAGATGCTCCTTAGTTACAAGGATCGGCGCACCTTTTACCTTGTTCTGTGTATATACGGCTGCTGCATTACAGACTGTACTGCTGTAAACCATACCCAGATCATTCTTATTCTTATCGGAATTCAGTCCGCAGTTTATACCATTTGCCACAAATCCCTTTGCTGCACAGACACCACCGTCTACATATGTGTATCCTTCGTATGTTTTCTTCTTCATATTCATCCGTAGCCAAATCCTGTCGACTTCCACGTTTCATTCCACTACTGCCGATCAGTGATTCGCCACTGCCTCCTTTTTAAGATATATAAAACTCTGCCTGTATTTCTATTATCTTACTTGCCGATCGCTGCCAGGAACTTATCCAGTCTTCCGATCGTACGATCCTTTCCGATCACGTTCATGATCGTAGCAAGATCCGGTGAATTCTTCTTACCGGTTACTGCCACACGAACGATCGTGCAGACATCTGTGATCGATCCCTTATAAGCATCCGGATTCTTCTTATACTCCTTGACATTCGGACAATAGCCAAGTTTGTCGCCCATTACCTTCATCTCGGCAAACCAGTTCTCTGCATCTAAGAACAGATCCTTCTTATATTCATTGATGATCTCTGCCATCTGATCTGCATTATACTTCTCATCGACCTCGTAGGAAAGCTTCAGTTCATCCTCCGGCACATAGAGATAGCCGAACATCTCTGCCAGATCTGACCACTTACCAACATCCTTACGGACTTTATTTCCGGACATCTTCCAGAGGCTGATCGTCTTTAAGAAGCTCTCTTTATCATTTGTGCCAAATTCATACAGCTTCTCATCAAATTCTTTTGCCCATGCCATGATCTTCTCATAGCACTTTTCTTCTGAAAATGTGGAGATCATCTCTTTGCTGACATCATTTAACTTCACCATGTCAAATAATGCACCGGATGCCGGCATCTTCGCAAGTGACAATGTGAAATCATCGATCGTCTTATCCGGATTTGCTGCATGCCATTCCTCATAATTGGAATTGGCGATCGTCATCAGATATTCCAATACGCTCTCGGATGGATAACCCTGCTCCTGATAGAAGCCAACGGCTGCCTCCGGGTCCTTTCTCTTACTAAGCTTTCTCTTGTGCTGATGTTCATTTCCATCCTCATCAACGGATATTTCCATCTTCATGATTGGTGAAATATGTGCATACTCAGGAAGTTCAAATCCGCACAGTTCAAATAACTGCTTATGAAGCGGATAGGATGCAAGCCATTCGTCACCACGAATGACCATATTTGTTCTCATAAAATGATCATCTACTGCATGTGCAAAATGATAGGTTGGAATTCCGTCAGATTTTAACAGCACAACATCCATCATGTTCTCAGGCATCTCGATCTTACCACGGATCGGGTCACTGTAAACAACTGTCTTGCCTGCCTCGCCCGGGCTCTTAAGTCTGACAACATAAGGCTCTCCGGCTGCCAATTTCTCCTCGATCTGCTCGTATGTCAGATTTCTTCCAACTGCATACTCTCCATAATATCCGATATCTACCTTTGCAGCCTCCTGCTTTGCTCTTATCGCATCCAGTTCTTCCGCAGTTGTAAAATCAGGATATGCATATCCCTCCTGCATCAGCTTCTTAACGCAGATCTGATAGATCTCTTTTCTCTCGCTCTGCTTATATGGTGCATATGTGACAGGGCTTCCTTCAAATGGTCCCTCATCAAATCCAAGATCAAACTTGTTTAAGGAATTGATGATCTCCTCCACGCCATTTTCAAGCTCTCTCTTTCTGTCTGTATCTTCTATTCTAAGATAAAACACACCACCGCTCTGCTTTGCAAGTTTTCTTGATATCATAGCAGCATATAAACCACCGATATGCATATATCCGGTTGGGCTTGGCGCAAATCTCGTTACCTTCGCACCCTCCGGCAAGTCTCTCTTTGGAAATCTTGCTTCGAGATCGTCTACCGTTCCTGTTATATCCGGGAATATTAATTCTGCTAATTTGTTATAATCCATCTTATCTGCCACCTCTTATATCAAATCTATTTTTCGTTTCTTACCGCCTGACAGCACCTAATCGGCTGTCAAAACACATATAGTAAAAAATACCACAAACCCCACATTTTGTACAGGTTTTTTCTGTAACATTGATGTCAGAAAGCCTTTCCGAGCGCCAATAATTAAAAATAAAATGAAAGCTATCATTACTATCATAACGTCTTATGCAATAATATGTAATGTAGCTTTCATTTTGTTCAAAAACTCACGAAAGTGTCTTGTGAAATAATATGTGTCGTATATAAAATGGATGGTCTTTATGTACATTTATTACGAAATAAAGACTACACTGAAACGATTTCTACTTCTTACTCGCGATAAAGTAAGTAGCTGTACATGTCAGCGTATTCGTGTTTGCCCTGTTTGATGAAATCAATGGCATCTCTTGGATGCTGGTTCAGCATACCGGTCAGCATGTAAGGTACATCATAGCCCCATACAGCATCACCCTTTTCCTTTAACGGAACCATGTAACGCTCAATGAACTTCAGGATATGGTACAGATTGTACTTTGGATTACGAAGGAAGCCAAGCAGCAATTCCATCGCGCAATTTCCTGCACCTCGTCCCATAGAGCTTACCGTTCCATCTAACATGCTTGCTCCATGTCTCATTGCTTCAACAGTATTTGCATATGCCATCTTCATGTTGTCATGTGCATGAATACCAATCTTCTTACCGTATTTCTCTCCAACTGCCACATATTTCTGTGTCAGTCTCTGGATCTGCTCCGGGTATAAAGAGCCGTAGCTGTCTACAATGTAGATTCCGTCTACATTTGATTTGCCTAACATCTCAAGAGCGATATCGATCTCTGACTCCTGATCCTTTGAGATTGCCATAATGTTACAGGTCGTCTCATATCCCTTTGCATGTGCATCCTCTATCATCTCGATCGCAGCAGGCATGGTGTTGATGTATGTAGCCACACGTATCATGTCAATAACACTGTCTACTCTGTCAATAATATCTGTCTTGTAATCGCATCTTCCGACATCCGCCATAACAGATATCTTCATCTCTGTATTATTCTCTCCGACTATACTGCGAATGGCTTCTTCGTCACAGAACTTCCACTTTCCGAACTTTTCTACATCGAACATCTCCTTGGAAGCCTTGTAGCCGAATTCCATATAATCAACACCAGCCTTCAAATTTGCTTCATAAAGTGCTTTTACAAATTCATCTGTAAAATAAAAATCGTTGACAAGTCCTCCATCTCGAATTGTAGCATCAAGCACCTGAATATCAGGTCTGTACGTGATCATATCTCCGCCTATCATCGCTGTTTCCTCCTAAATCTTTTTTATCACCTGATGAGCCGATCAAACTCTCAGGGTTATCCAACGCTCTTTCTATTTATTTTCTCACTTTAACGCGTTGGTGTGAGTATAGTATAACAGTTTTTTAAAATAATGCAAGCACTTTTTTACTTCAACGCAATAAACTTTTTTACTTTAAAGTGAAAATTCGAATTTTTTCAAATAAAAAAGCCATCTCCATACCATACATTTAAATCCATGAATATATGTTGGAAATGGCTTTTTTTCGTTTCTTTATGCCCGCTTCAGGCTTCCAACCCGAAGTCCGAATTCATCCAGTGCTTCCTGCTCCGGATTCTCACATTTCAGATGAACCAGATCGATCAGTCTGGTGTGAGGCTCATATTCGTATTTATTGTCAATATCCGCCGGATCAAGTCCCAGTCTGAGCCACAGATGATTCATATGCGCTTTCGTCACAGAATTCTCATACAGCACCTTGATCGGTGTCTCGATACTGTAGCTGTACTCCGTCTTTGCATCCAGATAGACAGGCATGCTGCACACGATATTTCGTGAGCTGTTTCCGATCAGGATATTATAGATACCTTCTTCCGCTACCCACTGATGCAGGTCACTGTCAAATGAAGCAAAGTCGTCTTTTTTCAGAGTAAAGCTGACCTTCTCCTGTTCGCCATATGCCAGCCGGATCTTCTTAAACGCTTTCAATTCCTTTACAGGCTTTGAGATGGATGCATACGGATCACTGATATAGAGCTGAACAACTTCCATACCTTCAGAGAATTCTTCCGGTCCCTGATTGATCACATCCACAGCGATCTTGATCGAATCCGTAAATACCGGCATTTTCTTATTATCTACTTTGCCATCCGGATAAATGATCTCTACCGGAGACTGCTCTCCGATTGCACGCTCATTGCTGATCTCAAAATGACTGTAGGATAATCCATGTCCAAATGGATACAACGGCTCTACCATCTTCTTATCATAATATCTGTATCCGACATAGATACCTTCTCCATAATTGACCTGATATCCGTCACCCGGGAAATTCAGATACGTCGGTGTATCCTGATATTTCTTTGGGAATGTCAGCGGCAGCTTTCCGGATGGATTCACTCTGCCGATTAAGATATCTGCCATTGCATGTCCACCTTCCATACCCGGTAAGAACATACAGAAGATGCCATCTAACTCATGCTCCCAAAGTGCCAGATTGACCGGCCCGCTTACATTTAAGATAAGTCCCAGCTTCACAAGTGGATTTTCCCGTTTCAGATCTAACATCTGATTCAAAATCTGTGCATCCTCGGCGGACAGCTTCATATTCTTCCGGTCATTTCCTTCCATGCCCGGTATTCTGGCAACGCAGATATAAGTGGAAATGCCTGCACGCTTCCCTGCTGCCGGTATTCCGATACTCACCTCGACACCATTCTGGATCAGCCCCTCGTAGATGCTGCTGTCCTTATCTGTCGTAATACCTGCACTTCCGGTACCACAGTCATATAAACGGATAGCTCCGCTTCCGCACAGAACAACCCCGGACATTACCTCCTCGTCTGATACAGTTTCAAATACAGAATCATTGCCCGCCTTTCCTTTCGACCGGATCGGGAAGATTCCATTTTCATTTTTCAATAATACAATTCCCTCACAGGCTGCCTTATATGCTGCCTGCTTCGACATATCCATAATATACTGTGCTGACATATCATAGCATTCCGGTGAACCAAAGGTGTCCATCAGCTCCAGCACTCTCGCCACATTCCGGTCAAGCTCCTCTTCTGTCAGCTCCCCGGCTTCTAGTGCCTGAACAACCTTCTCCGGGTCTGCTGTGATTCCTGGCATATTCAGATCATTGCCTGCCTTTAACGCTGCGATCGGATCATATACTGCCCCCCAGTCTGATACGACCATACCTTCAAAGCCCCAGTATTTACGCAGAATACCGTCTAACAGCCATTCATTTGCAGTGCAGGCTGTTCCATTGATCTTATTATAGGCTGCCATAACTGTCGCAGGCTGCGCCTGCTCTACACAGGCACGGAAACCAGGAAAATAAATCTCCTGCAATGCCCGTTCTGATATCGTTTCATTTATTCCCTGACGGTTCTTCTCCTGATTATTGGCAGCAAAATGCTTGATATTTGCTGCAACGCCTTCCGCCTGCACACCCTTTACATATTCCGGAGCAAGCTTCGCTACCAGACACGGATCCTCAGAGAATCCCTCAAACAGTCTTCCGCCCAGTGGATCTCTGTGGATATTGATATTCGGAGTTCCAAGAAGCATGCTCACACCATATGCTCTCGCTTCTCTTCCAAGTGCATGTCCTGTCTGATTGACAACATCGGGGTTAAAGGTTGCTCCCAGCATCATGCCACACGGAAAACATGCCGGAGACATAATATCAGCCGCCGCATCGCCTGCCATTTCAACAAATGCAAGCGTCGTATCATTATTGGTTGTATTCTTTATAAATTGTTCCTTCAGATATTCCCGGACTTTTTTCCAAACCTTTGTCTCTTTTTCTGTCAGCTTGTCCGGACGGAAATAGTCAAATATAACATTTCTTTCTTCTGTTGCACTAAAATCCTTCATTAGCCATGCTTCTTCCTCATCGCGCGGATTTGTACGCCAGGAAAGGATCAGATCTGCGATCAACTGTTCATAATTGATCCCGGTTCCTCCATCCAGCATACGGATCGCAGGCACCCCATATCTGGAAGCATCCGCTGTGCAGAAATTACTTGCACCGCATACCATGTCAGCCTTTTCTTCTATTGTCATTTGTTCCAGTATTGTCTTGATCTTATCTGTCATATTTTTATCTCCTGCTATTTGTAACTATTTTCTGTTCATCTGAAAATAGCTCACAAATTCTATCTACTAAATTCTGATTTTATAAAAGCACCCGCTTTACTGCGTTTTCCCAGCCGGAAAGCAGCATCCTCCGCATCTCTTCATCGATCTGAGGCTCAAATGTCCGCTCCACCTGCCAGTTCTGCTTTATCTCTTCTATACTGTCATAATATCCAACAGCCAGTCCTGCCAGATATGCCGCACCAAGTGCTGTCGTTTCTGTTACGACCGGGCGCACAATTTCCCCTGCTAACAGGTCAGCCTGGAACTGCATCAGGAAATTATTTGCACTCGCACCGCCATCTACACGCAGCCGTTTCAGCTCCATGCCGGAATCATTCTCCATTGCCTTTAACACATCGTAGGTTTCATATGCCAGTGATTCCACGGTCGCCCGGACAATATGTTCCCTTGTGGTGCCTCTGGTCAGTCCCAGGATCGCACCTCTGGCATATGCATCCCAATATGGTGCGCCAAGTCCTGTAAATGCCGGAACCACATAGACACCATTGCTGTCCTTAACGGATAATGCTATTCTCTCTGTATCACTGGCTTTCTCGATCAGCTTCATTTCATCGCGCAGCCATTTGATCGCCGCTCCTGCGACAAATACGCTGCCCTCCAGTGCATACTGTACCTTGCCGTTCAGTCCGATCGCTATCGTAGTAAGCAGTCCATGTTCGGAATAAACAGCCCTGTCTCCCGTATTCATCAACAGGAAACAGCCGGTACCATATGTGTTCTTCGTATCTCCCGGTTCAAAGCAGCACTGTCCAAATAAAGCTGCCTGCTGATCTCCGGCAACACCTGCAACCGGTATCGAACCGCCAAATAACCGTTCATCCGTGTATCCATAGATCTCACTGGAATTATGCACCTCCGGCAGCATACTTTCCGGTATCCGGAATTTCTCCAGCAATTCCTTATCCCACTCTAATGTGTGAATATTAAACAGCATCGTTCTGGATGCATTTGTATAATCCGTTGCATGAACCCTGCCGCCGGTAAGCTTATAGATCAGCCAGGTGTCCACTGTACCGAAATACAGCTTGCCCTGCTCTGCCATCTCTCTTGCTCCGTCAACATGATCGAGGATCCACTCGATCTTCGTAGCGGAAAAATATGGATCTGCGATCAGTCCGGTCTTTTCCCGGATCACAGTATCATACCCTTCTGCCTTTAATGCATCGATCCGGTCAGCGGTTCTTCTGCACTGCCATACAATAGCCGGATAAATCGGTTCTCCTGTTTCTTTATTCCAGACAATCGTTGTCTCTCTCTGATTCGTAATTCCGATCGCTGCAATCTCTTCTACTGGAATACCAAGTGTCTCTCTTGCTTCCATCATTACGCTCATCTGAGATGCCCATATTTCCTTCGGATCCTGCTCTACCCAGCCATTTTCCGGAAAATACTGTGTAAATTCCTTCTGTGATACAGCAGCCATCTCTCCATTTTTTCCAAATAAAATTGCTCTTGAACTGGTCGTACCCTGATCCAGTGCCATTATGTATTTCTGCATTGTATATCCTCTTTATAAATAACAATTTCTCAGGCTGTTCTAACTTCTGCCTGTCTTATGCTGCTTTTCCCTCGTTACCATAACAAATGAACAAAATACGGAGGCAGGTTTTGGTACAAGACTTCCCTGCCCCCGTATTTTATTGTGTTAACTGTTATATTATAATAAACAATTTCATATTGTGACTATATTTTGTGTTTTATACATTTAGCTTTTTTTATTCCAACATCTGGCTTGCTGGATCTGTTGGAAGCATATTACCTGAATTTGTAATAATATCCTCTGTCTCAAATTCTACGATCTCCATAACTGGTGATTCATACTGTTTTTTCATTTTTTAAACCCTCCTTATATTTTCAATATCTTTATATTAATATCTTATCGTTCTTAGTTTGCAAGCCAGTAGTTTAATGCGGAATTACCGTATTCCATGATATCCTGCAGTAATGCAACCAGCTTTGTATTGCTGTTGTTTCTCATATTATAGGCATAAGCAGATATACCATAGGTCATACGTGCTGACGCTTCACCATTTACCTGAACTGTAAATGTATAAGTTTCATCCATCTTTGTCGGAAGGATCTCATATGTAACACCATAATATTTGTTTGTGCCATATGGCTTTAGATCCTGACCTGCTATAACATCTGAAACTCCTGTTCCGTTGACATTGATCGTAATATCAGCAATATTCCCTTCATATTCAGATGTATCAATGATCACCGCAATACCAACACGGTTCTCAAGCACCAATGTTCGTCCACTGATCTTTACATTACCGGAATTTGTAACTGAGCTTCCGGAATTTGTAAATCCTGTTAATGAATGTTTTGCACTCGCATAGGTCTGATAATCATCAAAATCTGCATTTGCCAAATCTGAAGTGTTATATCCAAAATAGGTCTGAGCGGATGCACCATAGTTTACCAGATCAACCAACAGTGTCTTTAATACTTTACTTGTGCCATCCATTGCAATCAGCCGTTTTGCATAATCAGCAACACTGGTTGTATAAGCCTTGCTGTAGCAATTTGTCATTCCACCATCACTGGTACCTTCAAGCGTTGCTGTTATATCTTTCGTCATTTCCTTTGCTGCAATTCCTGTAAACTCTCCATACAGATATGTCTTGCCATTTACAGTCTTTGTAAGTTCTTTTGACAAGCCCGATGCTCCCTGTACTGTTCCGGATGCATCCCGGTACACAATTGTCGCATTCTGATAACGTTCCAGAACAGCCGGATCTACCAAATATACCAGAGAAATATCACTATCCAGTGTGATCGATACCTGTTTTATATTCAATAGTGAATCCACATAACCTTCTGTCAATGGATACAGCTCCAGATCCTCAGAACCAACAACTGAATTCTTATCATATATTCTTCCCTTGCTGTCTACCCATGCAATATAGGAAGGATCTGCTGCCTCCGGATATACGAGCTTTGCGCCCTCCTCCATGAAGTTTGAACCGCCGCTGATCACATTATTGTCTGTATCATAAAATGTTACTTTTCTTGTAACCTTGGTTTCTGAACTGAACGTCAGTGAACCATTGTCTGTTTCTACAAAAGATTTCCATTCAGATGTATGGTATTCTTCCTTCTCAGCATCTGTCAAAGAAGCTGCATATCCATTCAATTTGTAAGAAGCATTACCGGCTGTGATCTCTGATGGCTCCATGAATACGCAATCGGTAACATTGCCTGCTACACCTATCAGATTCATCGGTTCCATAGCAGTATTTGCAATACAGTCTGCAACTTTATTACCGTTACCATTTCCTCTGAAAATACCTGTTGTAGTACCTGTTGAACCATCCGTTAATGAAAACTTACCATTTGCAAAACAGTTAACTATCGTTCCTGAATTCGATGCCTCTCCTGCAAAAGCACTACACATATTATAACCAGCGGCTGTCATAGTTCCTGAATAAATACAGTTTGCTATCAAACCACTATTAACTCCAACAAATCCGCCTGTAAGCGAAATAGCACCAGTTCCTTTGATTGTGCCCTTAAATATACTATTTATAATTTGAGAATTACTTAATACATAAACATATCCACCAGCAGGTGGGGCCTGATTTTCCAACTGAAGCTGCACCGCAACAACACAATCACTAACTGTGCTTTCAATAAGCATACATCCAAGGCCTCCAACCATTGCTGTATTGCCATTAAACGTACAGCTATTATCAATCGTACAACCACTGATCGTAGTAGCAATTGATCTGCCACATAAGATACCACTGCCCGATCCTGCAGAGCCGGAAATTTCTACATTACTCATCTTCAAATTCTTGATCGTGGCTCCCTGCGTCTGTCCAAATAAACCAAACGGAACACTATCATTCTCAGCATTATATTCTGCAGCCGTTATACTTGCCGTAAGTCCTGATACTGTATGTCCATCCCCATCAAATACTCCCGTATATGGATTAGCTGCACTACCGATCGGTGTCCATGTGGTTCCTGCCGGTATCGTAATATCCGCTGTCAACTTTACACTTGCATATGCCTCTGCCGTACCTGCATTTACCGCTTTTGCAAAAGCTGCAAACTGTTCATATGTACTGATCTCCACTGCCGTACTCTCAGTCGCTGCATCTACAACAAATGCCCCAGCCTGTCCCCCTGCATACGGAAGTCCTGCCGGATTCATTGAGAAAACAGTAGCTGCTGCCGCAACGCAGGCAACGGTTCTCTTCATCTGTCTTACAAATAATTTATTTCCCATACTTCCTCCTCCATATCTCATCTGAATTCGTACGCTCATACTATTCACTTTAGCAGATTTTGTTATTAACTTCAAGGAATATATGGTTTTCTTTGGTTATTTTTTCCAAATTTATTTAAACATTCCAAATATTTTTATCTATATAATATAATTTTGTGAAAAGAATACTCACTTTTTCATTCTATTTTTAACAAATTCCATACATATAGCTGTTTTGGAATCGATTCCCTCTAATATCTTTTCAGGATCATACCAGAAACATGTCCGTTTTATTTGAGATAATCATTTCTCAAAATCTGGTTCACACGTTCTACTTCTTCCCGAAGCCCACGGGAGGACATCCGAAGTGCGCCCTGCCCCATGATGATCAACTGTTCCAGTCCATCTGAGGAGGCAACCGTCACCTTATATTTTCTGCCAAGCTCATGTGTCGTCTTTTCTATATACATATCAGCAGTCTCTGCTTCCTTCGTATAGACCACATGGATATTTCCATGCTTTGTGATGCTGCCCGGATTCTGTTTCACCTTATACGCATCAAATACGAGGATCAGCTCGCAGCCGACATAGCCCTGATAATTCGACATAACATCGATCAGCTTATCTCTGGCACTGTCGATGTTCACCGCCGCCAGTGCTTTCAAGTCATCCCATGCAAATATCACATTATACCCATCAACTAACAGATATTCTTTCTCGCCCTTTTGCTTCCTGTATGCTCCGGGTCTGGCAATTCCGGTATCTGCTGTCTTTGAGCCGACAGACGGTGTCTGCGCACCGGCAGTTTTGCTTTTACCATGTTCTGCCGCCTTTTTCACATACCAGTCCGCTTCCGATACACTCTTATTATGCCGATTGAAACCTGCTTTATTATAAGCTGCATTTTCCCGGCTGTTTGAACCATAGGTGCGGACAAATATATCCTCTAACTCTTTCTCATCATACACCGGAGCACCTGCGTCCTGCCGCTCGCGCGCCATCCGTTTTCGGTTATCCTCGTCTGCCTCAGTAGGCTCTGACGTTATATTCCGCAGGACATCTTCCATTCCTGCAAGTGCAAATCCCGGATCTTCTTTTACATGCATCATATCATACACATCGTACCAGTCCACGATATATCCGGCTCCATGTGCACAGAATACCGATGATGCCGGATTTGCCATATCAAGCTCCGGATCATAGGTACTTGCCGCCAGCACTTCATCTTCATTGTGGCATGGCTCATATCCCTGCAAGGTACAGGATAACTTACCCTGTCCTCTGGTATATGCCGTTACATCCTGCTGGTACTCCTGCATCGTAGCAACCGGTGCAGTTCCTGTCAGGATACTCATTTCACCCTCGATCTCCGGCTGTGCGAATCGCCCATGCATCCGTGTGATATCGTTCATTGCCCGACCGGTCATCTCTGTAGGAATCTCCAGTCGGAACGCATACACGGGTTCTAACAGCCTGCATTCTCCCATCATAAGCCCCTGCCTTACTGCACGATATGTCGCCTGACGGAAATCACCGCCCTCTGTGTGCTTCTGATGTGCCCGTCCTGCAGTCACCGTGATCTTCATATCCGTGATCGGTGCGCCTGTCAGCACGCCCCGGTATTCCTTTTCTTCCAGATGTGTCAGGATCAGCCGCTGCCAGTTCTTATCGAGTACATCCTCGCTGCATATCGTATCAAACTGCATGCCACTTCCCGGCTCCAACGGTTCCATCAGCAAATGCACTTCGGCATAGTGACGAAGCGGCTCAAAATGTCCGACTCCCATTACCGGTTCTGCAAGTGTCTCTTTATATATGATCCTTCCCATACCAAATGATATGAGATAGCCAAATCTGTCTTTTATAATCTGTGTCAGCACCTGAAGCTGCACCTGTCCCATAACCTTCACAAAGATCTCTCCGGTCTCCTGTGCAAACTCAACATGTAACTCCGGTTCTTCTTCCTCTAACTGCCTGATATCCCGGAGCACGACAACTGCATCCTTGTCCTCCGGATAGCTGACTTTATAGGATAACACAGGTTCCAGTCCGGCAAATACATTTTCCTGTTCACATCCAACGCCCTGACCTGCGGATGTCTCACCAAGCCCGGTGACCGCACATATCGTTCCGGCAGAAGCCTCCTCTACCGTCTCGTAACGCGCACCGGAATAAATCCGTATCTGATTGACTTTTCCTTCGGTTCCCTCGATCTGCTCTCTGCACTTTAAGCTTCCTCCGGTCACCTTCATATAGGTAAGACGTTCCCCTTTTGCATCTCTCGATATCTTGAAGATCCGTCCGCCAAATTCTGCATTATATGCAGGCATCACCATATAGGTATTCATCGCATCCAATAATTCCTGCACACCGGAGAGTTTGAGTGCCGATCCCCAGAAACAAGGAAATATCTTTCTGTCAAGAATTGCTTCGATGATATCCTCTACCTCAACCATACCACTATCCAGATAGGTATCTAACAGTCTCTCGTCTGCCATCGCGATCTGTTCATCTCTGTCCCCGGATGAGAAATCAACGCAATCCCCATCCAGCTTTTTTCGTATATTTTGGAAAACAGTATCTTTATCTGTCCCTTCCATGTCCATCTTATTTACAAATATAAATGTCGGGATCTCGTACCGCTTCAACAGCTTCCATAACGTATCGGTATGACTCTGTACCCCGTCCATGCCATTAATGACAAGAATCGCATAGTCAAGCACCTGTAAGGTTCGTTCCATTTCCGCCGAGAAATCAACATGCCCCGGCGTATCAAGCAGTGTGATCTCCATGCCACCATATGTAAATACCGCCTGCTTGGAAAATATCGTGATCCCACGCTCCCGCTCCTGTGCATCCGTATCCAGATAAGCATCCTTATGATCCACCCGTCCAAGCTTACGGATCTTGCCTGCCGTATATAACATGGCTTCCGATAATGTAGTTTTTCCCGAATCAACATGGGCAAGAATACCCACCACCAACTTTTTCATATCTGTATTTACCCTGTTTCTGTCCATCATATATCATATCGAGCATATAGCTGATGGATATTTTTCCATCCATCCCACATTTCATACGGGTCAGACTTCCTTCTTCTTATTCTTTCTCTGTTTTATAACTGCAAACTTCGCTGCATAGGCCGCGCCCAGTGCACACGGAAATACAAATGTTGCAAAACGGTATAGCAGTGCCATAGCTCCTGCTTTCGCACTTCCCACGATCGCACCAAACATTGCGATCATTACAAACTCACTGGAACCGATTCCGGCAGGCGTAGGAATAACCGCCGCCAGCATGACTGATACCGTCGTGATCGCCAGTGCCACATCCGGCGAAAATGCACCGCTCTTGTACAGTACGATATACGGAATCGTAAACCAGCAGGAAAACTTACAAAAGTTGATCAGCAGAACGCCAAGCAGCAGCTTCCAATGGCGCAGCAATTTCTTTGATTCCGTTTCCATGATATCACACTGTTCTTTGATTTTATCAAACTTTTCTGTAAATCGTCCTTTGTAATTCACCAGATCCATCAGCTTCTTTAAGATCTGATGGAACCATCCGGCACATACAAACAACAGTAAACATATCGTAATAATAACCGTAGCCACAAATCCAATTCCAATATATGCTTCATATTCCGCAAAGGTTTCATTCATATAATGGAAATGCAGCAGATACAGGATCACCGCCATAATTCCGATGCTTAATTTGTGCACTGCATATTCAATCATATACATACCAAATGCTTCTGATGTCTTCACTCCATACTCATTCAGGTAAACCAGAGCCGACACACCCGCTCCGCTTCCAAGCGTCGCCGTTCTGTAAAATGACACAAAATATGTCATTCCAAACGCCTGTCTGAATGTAAACGTCGGATTATACTGTCTGGCAAATAACATCGTGATCGTGCTCTCAAACACACCATATAGCAATGTCGCCACAAGGATCAGCACGACGATCCAAGGGCTTGTCTTCACAAGCTGCTTTGCGATCGGTCCTGCCATATCCCGGAACACATATACGATCAGGCCAAGAAGCACCAGCACAAATGCCCACTTTATAATACTTTTCTGTGTTTCTGTTAATTTCTTCATACTCAACTTATTACCTTTTATCTAATTTCCATATATATCCGCATATAAATATACTATACCATATCCACACGCTCACCGACAACATAAAAGGCTGTTTGTTGTTACAGGCATTTGCATCTAAACTACTGTGCCATTTACGCCTGTGCCGCTGTGCCATATACCATGATATAAAACATTAGTGTCAGTTTCGTTATGAAATGCATATTGCCAGCGAATGCGGGTGCATGTTTGAGCCGAAGGCGAGTTTGCACAGGAGCATGAGCGAATAAGGCATATGCATGAAATAGAAACTAACACGCGTTTTTATCATGGTATATGGTACAACAGCACAGACGTAAATGGCACAACAATATAGATGCAAATGCCTGTAACAGCAAACACGCCCCACCACATTGCTGTATGGTGGAGCGTGTCTGCTTTGAGATAAATGATTATTTTGAAAGGATATTATATTCACATGTAAATCTTATTGGTTTTATCCAAAGAGCGGAGTTGAGTAATATCTGTCACCACTGTCCGGAAGGAGAACTACGATTGTCTTTCCTGCATTTTCAGGACGCTTTGCAAGTTCCTTTGCTGCTACGAAAGCTGCACCGGATGAGATACCAACGAGAATACCTTCTATACTTGCGATCTCTTTGCCGCCTTCAAATGCTGCATCATTGTCGATTGTGATGATCTCATCGTAGATTTTTGTATTTAATGTATCCGGTACAAATCCTGCACCGATACCCTGAATCTTATGTGCTCCTGCAGTTCCCTTTGAAAGAACCGGTGATGTAGCCGGCTCTACTGCTACAACCTTAACATCCGGATTCTGCTGCTTCAGATATTCACCGACACCTGTTACCGTTCCGCCTGTACCAACACCTGCTACAAAGATATCAACCTTTCCATCTGTATCATTCCAGATCTCCGGGCCTGTTGTCTTTCTGTGTGCTTCCGGATTTGCAGGATTTACGAACTGACCTGCAACGAAGCTGTCAGGGATCTCCTTAGAAAGCTCCTCAGCCTTTGCGATCGCACCCTTCATACCCTTTGCACCTTCAGTCAGAACGATCTCTGCGCCGTATGCTTTGATGATATTTCTTCTTTCAACACTCATGGTCTCCGGCATAACGATGATTGCCTTATACCCCTTTGCTGTAGCGATAGATGCAAGACCAATACCTGTATTTCCGGATGTAGGCTCAATGATCGTAGCGCCCGGCTTTAATGTTCCCTTTCTCTCAGCATCTTCGATCATCTCTTTTGCGATTCTGTCTTTTACGCTTCCTGCCGGATTAAAATACTCTAACTTTGCAAGGATCTTTGCATTTAAGCCTTCCTTTTTCTCAATGTGATTGAACTCTACTAATGGTGTATTTCCGATTAACTCTGTTGCGTCTTTATAAATTTTACTCATAACTTTAATCTCCTATTCTGATTCTATTTTTTCGTTTTGCAGGTGACCGATGATCTTCGATCACCCATATTTTTTTATTATTTTTATGTTCAATTATCTACTGTTTTTATTATTGATTATTCTGCGATTGCCTTAAATGCTTCATCCAGATCTTCGATAATATCGTCGATGTTCTCTGTTCCGATGGACAGACGAATTGTATTCGGCTTGATACCCTGATCTAATAGCTCAGCCTCGTTGCACTCTGAATGAGTGGTTGATGCCGGATGGATAGCAAGGGATTTTACATCTGCAACATTTGCAAGGAGTGAGAATAACTCAAGCTGATCGATAAATGCCTGTGCCTCTTTTGCTCCGCCCTTGATCTCAAATGTAAAGATTGATCCGCCGCCATTTGGGAAATATTTCTTATATAATGCCTGCTGTTCAGGATCCTCTGAGATGGATGGATGATTTACCTTCTCAACCAGTGGCTGATCTTTCAGATACTGTACAACCTTAAGTGCATTTTCAACATGACGTTCTACACGTAAGGATAATGTCTCAAGTCCCTGAAGGAAGATGAATGAATGTACCGGCGAGATAGTTGCGCCCATATCTCTTAACAGGATCGCTCTGATGTAAGTAACAAATGCAGCAGGTGCTGTATCCTTTGCAAAGCTTACTCCATGGTAAGATACGTTCGGCTCTGTTAACCATGGGTATTTGTCACTGGATGTCCAGTCGAAGTTACCACTGTCGATGATGACACCACCGATCGTTGTTCCGTGTCCACCGATGAACTTGGTAGCGGAATGTACAACGATATCTGCGCCGTACTCGATCGGGCGAACGAGATAAGGTGTTGCAAATGTATTATCTACGATCAATGGAATGTTATGTGCATGTGCGATCTTTGCGATTCTCTCGATATCTACAACCTCTGAGTTAGGATTTCCGAGTGTCTCAATCTCGATACCGGTTGTATTGTCCTGAATAGCAGCTTCGATTGCATCATAGTCAAATGGATCAACGAATGTTGTCTCGATTCCAAAATCCGGAAGTGTATGTGCAAGAAGGTTATATGTTCCACCATAGATGTTCTTTGCTGCTACGATGTGGTCACCCTTATGTGCAACTGCCTGAAGTGCATATGTCAGAGCTGCTGCTCCCGAACCAACTGCAAGTGCTGCTACGCCACCCTCTAATGCTGCGATTCTCTTTTCGAAAATGTCTTCTGTAGGATTTGTAAGTCTTCCATAAATGTTACCTGCATCTCTGAGACCAAATCTGTCTGCTGCATGCTGGCTGTTATGGAATACATATGATGATGTAAGGTAGATCGGAACTGCTCTTGCATCTGTTACAGGATCCGGTGTTTCCTGTCCTACGTGTAACTGTAATGTTTCAAATTTTAAATTTCTTTCGCTGTATGATTTCTTTGCCATAATTTCTAATCTCCTGTTCTTTTCTCCCGGCTGATGTACGTTTCCGCTTATTCCTATCAACAAACTATGATTTATCTTATGCATGTATATTACACCTCTATTCCTACTTTGTCAATAGGATAATAGAAATATTTTTCAGAAAATAGAAAAAGATGCTAAACCACAGGTTTTATCCCGTGGCTCAGCATCCTTTATTTTAATTTATCGGTTTATATTTATTTGTTACATCTAACTGCTTTAGGCATTATTTAATTTTGATCTTAATAGTAGCTTTCTTACCGCTTCCATCTGTTGCAGTTGCTATGATCTTTACAGTCTTCCCTTTTCCTGCTTTCTTGGTAGTAACAACGCCCTTGGAATTTACAGTTGCATACTTCTTGTTACTGCTCTTATATGTCAGCTTTTTGTTTACTTCCTTTCCAGGAGTGACAGTTGCTTTTATTGTTACCTTTTTACCGGCAGTTACTTTTGTTTTTGATGCTTTTAAGGTAATTTTCTTAACAGCTTTCTTCATGATCTTTATACGGTAGGTTGCTTTCTTTCCGCTTCCATCCTTTGCGGTTGCTGTTATCGTTACCTTCTTGCCTATTCCTGCTTTCTTTACAGTTACAACACCCTTGGAATTTACAGTTGCATATTTCTTATTGCTGCTCTTCCATTTTACTGTACGATTTGCTGCAGTCTTTGGAGTTACGGTTACTTTCAGCTTAATCTTCTTACCTGCTGCAATCTGCTTGGACATTCCTGTGATCTTGATCTTCTTCACCTTGATCTTTGTCCACTTTGCAGTTAATGTCAGATTGGCTTTAACCGGAGTATCAAACTTATATGCAGTCTTTCCTGCATACCAACCTGCAAACTTATAGCCCTTTCTCGTTGGTTTTTTCGGCTTACTTACCAACTTACCTTCTTCTACCTGTTGAGCCTTAACTGCACTTCCACCTGCTGCTTTAAATGTTACTGTATATGTCTTTATCTGTGGGGTAACCGGGGTATTATTATCTTTATTGTTGTCTTTCTCTTTCAGACCTGCAACAGCATCCTCAATAGATTTTGCCATTGCATCTACTATCTTCTGCTCATACTTGCTCTTTTTACGGTCAACAGCATTAATGGCAGCCTTTACATCTTCATAATTAGAATACAGTGTTCCATCTATCTTGTCCGCTTTTGCAATAGCCGCATCAACTGCTGTATAATCTGCCGGAATATTTCTGTCATCCCATGCAAATGTAGGATGATCGATTCCTGCTACCCATTCAATGCCTGCTCCCTGCTTTGCCTGAAGTCCGGAAAGCACATCCGCAGATGTGAAATCTGACACAGCGGTTCCATCCTGCTCTTTAAGAAGCGTTGCCTGATACCGGTCATCTGCCGGCCAGTAATTGTTTTCTGCCGTACCAAGACTAAGTCCACTATAGACAACCCAGCAGGTATTGCCACCTTCATCTGCAGCAAGGTCTGCAGAAGTTACCATACAATTAGTAACACTTGCATTGTCTGAATATCCAACCATTCCACCAACTGTTGCCTGTATAGAATTAACATTGATTTTTCCAGAAAACCAACAATCTTCGACTGTAAGGCTTCCGTCTAGCATTCCTCCTGCAATACCACCCAGACAGTCAAAATACGTCATTACATCTTCTTTATAACAAGTTCCCTTATAATTTCCTGTAATAGTTGCAGTCGAATAACATCCTGTAAGAGTACTATTTCTCAAGGTACATCCTGCAATGCCTCCAACATAATGCTCCAGATATGCACCACCCGAAATAGAACCGGATGTCCAGCAATTTGTAATTTTGGAATTACAAAGCCAGTCTACTAATATACCTTTTCCATATGTAGATGCATCATTGAGATCAACTATAATATCAGCATTTTCAATACCAAGATTCTTGACCTCACCATCATAGACATTTCCAAATAAGCCCTGTCTATAACAATTTTCCTTATCATCCCCCACATTCGTTTTTGGCATCAGCGAATCACGGGAATACAAATTAGAAATTACATGTCCCTGTCCGTCAAATATACCACAAAAACTATATGCTGCCTGATTTCCACCTTTACCTTTGCCAATGGATATCCCATTCACGTTTATCCAGATCAAGATCATTATCCAAATAAACAGTCTTTCCCTCAAAGGTTATAGTACCTGTGTTAATAAGCTGCGCAAGTCCGGCAAGCTGTTCTGCCGTCGTTATATGGTACTCACTCTCTGTCTCATGACCCGTGCACCAGCTTGTATCTGCTGTACCATCCCATATGTCTGTTGTTTGTCCCTCTGCTGCCAGTGCTGTTATTGAACCAAATGCCATAACAAAGCACAACACTAACAGAAGGCTTAGAAATTTTTTCTTCATTCCTTATTCCTCCATATCGTTTTTATATTATCCGCTTATGCTTCCCTACGGCAGCGGACACACCGAGAGAAAAGAATGGATTGAATCCGGTCGAAGACCTTGACCGGTTGGATGTGAAACGTCAATATCGAGATGATGGCAGTATTCTATTGCCTGTATCCTGAACGATTTTCCTAATACCCCATTGAAAAACGTGCTCTTTGACAATAAATTGTCTGATTGCCATACCCTCGTTATATTGTCGTTTGGTCTGACTATATCCTATCCTATTTCTTATAGAAACTGTCAGTACCAATTCCCCATATACCACCTTTTACAAAACCAATATACCAAATTATTGATGAAAACTCAATTTTTAATTCTTACTTTTATATTCCTACTTTATCAATAGGAAAATAGAAATATTTCTGTAGCTTTTTCTTTCAAACTGGTGTATAATCAATTCATAGAAAATTAGTATGAATTATGACCGTGTAATTTGGAGGTGTATTACATTGAAAATATCAACAAAAGGAAGATATGCATTACGGCTTATGATCTATATAGCAGCCAACTCTAATGGTAAGCCGGTCAGCATAAAGGATGTAGCAAAAAACGAGGATATCTCTGATAAATATCTGGAACAGATCATTTCTATATTAAATTCCGGCGGACTTGTCCGAAGCGTCCGTGGTCCACAGGGTGGCTACCTGTTACGAAAAGCACCGGAAGACATTACAGTCGGTGCAGTTCTTCGTCTGACAGAAGGAACGCTTGCCCCTGTTGCCTGTGTCGAAGAGGATGCGCCTGAATGTGAGCGTGAATCCATCTGCTCCACTTACAATCTGTGGAAGCGGCTTTACAGTGCGATCTGCAGTGTTGTTGACACAACCACCATCGCAGACCTCTGCAACAGCCGACCGGAAGCCGGCGACGAATACTGCATTTAACCTTGATTTTCCAAGTGGCTGGATTGAAACAAATTTAAAATCCCCCCTTCGGGTACTAAACTGAATTGAGATTATCTGTTTGGAACAGATAATCTCAACACATTGTTATTTTATATTTGTGAATCTCATATTTGTATCTATAAAAAATCTACCCGGCTGTTCACTGTTGTTGAGCCGGTTCAGATCGATAATAGACAAAACATTCGTATAGAATTCGTTATGACATGCATATTGCCAGCGAATGCGAGTGCATGTCTGAGCCCGTAGGGCGAGTTTGCACATAAGCATGAGCGAATCAGGCATATGCATGGAATAGAATACTATACGAGTTTTTCTATTGTCGATTCTGAGCCAGATTAACACGGTGAACAGCCGGTTAGATTTTTATCCATAAATGTGAAATTCACACATTACTTCAACTTCATGTCAACCACAAGGTTGTTTCCGGTGGCGGTGATGTTCGCATAGCTGCCGGAGATCAATGGCAGCATCGGTGCGATATGTCCAAGATCGGCATCCATGATAACCGGCACATTGTGGTGGGCGATAATATCCAGTACCGCATGATACTGGTCAAGCCCCATCATCTCCTGTCCATGCACCAGCGGGCGTCCGATCAGGAATCCCTTCACATATCGGAACCATCCCGCATGCTCCATCTGCCACATAGCACGGCGGATCGCCATCACATTCAGATCACAGGCTTCTAAGAACCAGATGAAGCCATCCTCTTTATAGTGTTCCAGAAAATCTGTTGTTTTATCAAATTTCGTTCCAAGCAGATTCACCAGGCAGTCCATGCAGCCACCGATCAGTCTACCTGCCATGAATACTTCATCGACAGTAGTCGATCCATGCGTCGCATCCGTTTCATACAGGTGAAGTTCCTTCTGTTCAGTGATATTATATGGTGCAAGCGGATGTTCTTCATCCTTCAGGGATTCCTTCTCATATCCACGATATCCCTGCAGGCTTTTCTTCTCACCACAAAGCAGCGCAAATGTATCTTCTATCGATGCATGCCACGGCTCCATGCCAAATGCTGCCGCACATGGACCATAAACAGAAGCTGTATCACAGATCGTTGTCAGCAGATAAGTCAGATTCGTATTATCCGAATATCCCACAAACCATTTCGGATCTGCTTTCTTTAAGCGTTCAAAATCAATATGATCAAGAGTCTCACACATCAGCTCTCCACCGCCGCAGGATATCAGAACATCATTTTTCTTTGATGTGTACATTTCATTAATCTCCTGACCGCATTTCTCCGGCGTGTTACTGATACCGATACCACAGCCTTCATAACAATTCGGACCAAGCTCCGTCTGATAGCCCTTAGCATGGAATGTATCAAGTGCATGACCAAATGCTGTCCGATATGGTTCTATATTACAACCAAAAGATGGCGCAACAAAGCCAATCGTTCCACCTTTTTCTAAAAATTTCGGATATCTCATTTTTCTCCTCCTTTTAGCCTCATAAACTGGAATTTAGCGATTTCTTTTTCCGGTATTCTCTGTCCCACGG
>UMJB01007113.1_pt1 | contig 21994 bp, 13 predicted proteins | sample 1965961 | NCBI WGS metagenome assembly UMJB01 (sample SAMEA4836139, study PRJEB28245) | human gut metagenome | biome: gut microbiome; material: fecal sample | place: Denmark | collected 2008
CCGGAACGCCTCAAGTCCTCCTGTATAAAGCGGAATTGACTTGTGTCCGCTAAGTCCGACCGTCGTCGGTCCATGTTCCCCATATGCACCTGTATTGGAAAGTGTGTACAGATCAAGTCCGCGGATATGTCCGTCCCGATCTGCACCCAGCCGGACAGTGACTTCCATCTCATGCCGCGGCGAACCTGCGATCTGGCTTTCGTACCTTGTGAAGATGAGTTTCGCCGGACGCCCCGTCTGCATCGTCACAAACGCCGGATACACTTCGCTGACTGCAGTCTGCTTCGCGCCAAATCCACCACCGATCCGCGGTTTTTCCACGCGGATTTTGCTTTTTGGGATTCCAAGCGCTCTCGATAAAATCCGGCGCACATGGAAAACAATCTGTGTCGAAGAAATCACATGCAGTCTTCCATACCGGTCAAGACATGTATATGTGCGAAATGTTTCCATCATTGCCTGGTTGAACGCACGCATATGATAAGCATGGGAAAATGATACCTCACAGTCCGAAATCACGGCATCGACATCGCCATCTCCGCTCAATTCATGTGCGATCACATTCCGTTTTGCATCACCGCCCACATCAACCGGCGGATACCAGTCATCCTCCGGATGCACAAGCACCGGATTATCCTTCGCTTTGTGGAAATCAAGCACCGGCTCTAACACATTGTATTTCACTTTCACAAGCTTCATCGCTTTGCATGCCGCTTTTTCATCCTCTGCTGCAATGATTGCGACAACATCTCCCACAAACCGCACGTGCCGGTCGATAATCAACCGGTCATACGGAGATGGCTCCGGATAAGTCTGACCTGCGATTGCAAACCTTGTTTTCGGCACATCCTCCCATGTATAGATATCCACCACGCCCGGAATTTTCTTTGCAATTTCTGTATGGATTTCTTCCACAACCGCATTGGCATGCGGACTGCGTAGAAGCTTCACGACAAGCGCAGGACCCGTGATATCATCTGTATACACCGGTTTTCCCAGCAGCAGCTGCATGGAGTCTTTCTTCCGGACTGATTTGTGAATGGCATTGTAATTCTTATGTTCCATCGCTTACTCCTTTCCCTGCTTCTTCCTATTTATATAGTCCAGGTAATTCCGGATTCCCCGGAGCTGTCCTTCGTATCCGGAACACCGGCATAAGTTTCCTGCCAGGTACGCGCGTATCTCATCATCCGAAGGATCCGGATTCTCCCGGAGCAATGCAATCGTATTCATGACAAATCCCGGATTGCAAAATCCACACTGATCAGTCCCCTGGTCAGCGATAAATCCAACAAAACCGGATGCTTCCTCCTGCAGTCCTTCGAGCGTATATACTTCATGTCCATCCGCTCTTGCACAGAGCACCGAACATGACAAGACCGGGGTTCCATCTAAAAGCACGGTACAAAGCCCGCAATTTGCGGTCTCACAACCGCGCTTCACACTGTAGCAGCCATGCTTCCGCAGAAAATCAAGGAGCAGAAGATCCGGCGATACTGATTCACAAATCAGTGTTCCATTTACTTTGATTTTGATATCCATGTCTATGCCTGCTCCTCTCCGATTTTCTTTGTTAACCGATAGCAAAGCGCACCTGTAAGGCGTGTACGGTATGCTGCACTGCCCCGGTGATTGCCGGCTGTCGGGATTTTTGTCTCTACCCATTTTGCAAACTGTTTTGCACGCTCTTCTGTGATTCCGTCTGTGAGAAATCCTTCCTCATCCGTGATACAGATTGCTCTGCCCGGTCTCGCACCGACAGAAATCCGGTATGTACCGGAAACATTTGCCGCTGCACATGCAAGAACCGGGAAATCTGTCCGTTGATTACGAACCGATGCATACGCATAGACACCCGGTGTTTTCTTCACGATCAGACGCACAAGCACGTCCCGGTCCGGTTTTTTCTCGGCGAACTCCTGCAACGGAATTATACCGCCCTGAAACAGTTCCACGTATGTATCCATAGCAAGAAACATCGTCAGGACATCCGAGAAGCCAAACCGTCCCCAGATACTGCCGCCGACAGTTGCCAGGTTCCGGAACTGAACACCGACAATATCCTTTAAGGCATCTCTGACTGCGCCCTGCGTATATGCATACAGACCTTCATGCAGCTCGATTTCACGCAGAGACACCATCGCACCGATAAAAAATGCATCCGCGTTCTCATCAATCCTGTCAAGTCCCAGCTCGCACAGATCGATTGCCGTCTGGATTGTCCGATCCTGCATCTTCGTCCAAAGCATTCCACCGAGGATCATGCTTCCTTTTTTCTGGTTCAGCGTATAAGCTTCTTCCAGATTTTTTACACGAACATAATTCTGTATTGTTACCATAAAAGCTCCTTCTATTTCTCTAACCGCTTTTTTCCAACTTTATATTATAGTAAAAATACTTGCCTTTGAAAAGCGGTTTTGTTACAATACCGTTGTATTATCAAAAGTACAACGAAAGGGTTTTTATCATGAAACAAAGATTCAAAAAACATGTAGCACTTATACTCATCAGCCTGATGCTGCTCTCCCTGATCGGATGTGGAAAACCGGCATCCACAGAGACAACCGGCACAACGACGGAAGCAGCGGTCACGGAAGCACCGGCAGCCTCCATATCGGATGCTGCTACAATGGCAGACAGTACCCCGGCAGATGCCAGTGGAGAGGACTCTGATACGCAGACGGTCTATCCGGTCACAGTCACCGACCAGGCCGGTCGTGAAGTTACGATTGAAAAAGAACCGGAATCAATCGTGAGCGGATACTATATCTCCACAAGTCTCCTGCTTGCACTCGGTCTGAAAGCCAAGGTGACAGGCATCGAAGCAAAAGCAGACAAGCGGCCAATCTACAAGCTCGCAGCGCCAGAATTCCTCGAGCTTCCAAATGTCGGCACAGCCAAGGAATTTGACTTAGAAACCTGCGCTTCCCTCTCCCCAGAGCTTGTCATCCTGCCTATGAAATTAAAGGATGCAGCGCAAAGCCTCTCCGAGCTTGACATCCCTGTCCTGCTCGTCAATCCGGAAAGCGAAGATCAGTTAGAACAGATGATTGAACTTGTCTCCACCGCAACCAACACAAAGGAAAACGCAGATGCCCTTCTTTCTTATATTGATGAGAAAAAAGAGATGCTCGAAAAAGACTTATCCGGCGTCGATGCAAAAAGCGTCTATCTTGCTGGTAACTCTTCCCTTCTTTCCACTGCCGGTCCAGCGATGTATCAGTCAGGGCTTATCGAACTGGCAGGCGGTAAAAATGCAGCATCCGAAATCACGGATACCTATTGGGCCGAGATCAGCTACGAGCAGCTTCTGGCATGGGATCCTTCTTATATTATTCTCGCTTCGGATGCAGAATACACACCCGAAGATGTATTAAACGACGAGAATCTGAAGGAGTGCACCGCAGTCAAAAACGGAAATGTCTATGCAATCCCCGGCGATATCGAAGCATTAGACAGTCCTGTACCGGGCGGAATCCTGGCATCTATCTGGCTTGCCGGAATCCTGCACCCAGATCAGGTATCTGCAGATATGTATACAGAAGAAAAGGCAGCGTTCTATGAAACTTTTTATGGAATCAAATAATAAAATTAAATTCACTCTTATCGTCGGAACCGTTATCTTAACGGTTCTGACGATTTTTTCATTTTTTGTCGGCCGCTACCCACTCACACTCTCCGGAATTATATCCGGTGATCCAAGACAGTGGCAGGTGTTTGTGACATTGCGCGCAAGCCGCGGAATCGTCGGCTGTATCGGCGGCTTCGTTCTCGGCGTAGCAGGTTTTGTCTTCCAGACTGTATTCCGGAATCCATTGGCATCACCGGATATCATCGGCGTATCTTCCGGTGCCAGCGCCGGTGCCGCGTTCGGCATCCTGTTTCTGTCCGGCTCTATGGCAGTGACTGCGTCTGCATTTGCCGGTGCTCTCGGTTCTGTTGTTCTAGCGCTTATGCTCGCATCCCTCACTGCCGGGCAGGATGGCAGAGGAATCGTGTTGGCAGGAATCGCGGTACACAGCTTAGCCCAGACCACTCTCATCTTCCTGAAGCTGCTCGCCGACCCGGAAAAACAACTTGCATCCATCGAATACTGGATTATGGGAAGTTTAAATGGCATCAGTCTCTATACCATCAAAGGAAATGTGATTCTCTGTATCCTCTGTATCAGCGCACTTTTTTTGTTGTACCGGCAGATTATGATGCTTTCCCTGCACGATGACGAAGGGCGTATGCTCGGTGTTCACACACAACATCTCCGGCTTTTGATTCTCCTGATTGCAACGCTGGCAACATCCGGAATCATCAGCATGACCGGGCTTATCAGCTTCATCTCTCTGCTTGCACCGCACGGTGCACGTCTGATCATCAAAAACAACCGGCTATCCACGATGTTTCTAAGTGGGATCATCGGTGGCTGCCTGCTGACACTCGGAGATATTCTGGCACGAAGCGTAGCTTCCACAGAGCTGCCGGTCAGTATCTTCACCAGTCTTGTCGGAGCACCATTTTTGGTCTATCTATGCGTAAGGAGGAACCGCGAATCATGAGTCTGCTCACAGTCAGTCACCTGTCTGCCGGATATGGCAGAAAAGAAATCCTACACGATATCAGCTTTACGTCGCGTTCCGGAACAATCACCGGTATTCTCGGTGCAAATGGATGCGGCAAAACTACACTTTTAAAAGCGATTGCGAACATCCTCCCGCACAAAGGTTCCTGTCTGCTTGCAGAAAATACATTGGAATCACTTTCTGCACGGGAACTTGCAAAGCAATGTGGATATATCCCCCAAAAAAGCGGAATCACAATTGATATGACAGTTCTGGATGTTGTCCTGATGGGGTATCATCCGGACTTATCGCTGTTGCAGCCTCCCACCGCGCAGATGAAAGAACATGCCAAAGCAACTCTCACGATGGTCGGTCTTCCCGATCGTGAGCAGGCAAACTACAACCAGCTAAGTGAAGGACAAAAACAGTTATGTATCCTTGCACGGACATTCGCCGGCGCACGTAAGCTTCTGCTCCTCGATGAGCCGGAAAGCGCCTTAGATTTCCGGTTCCGGAACCAGATGATGCAGCATCTGCGGACATATGTGACTGCCCACGACGCCTGTGCGCTTGTCACACTCCATGACCCTTCTCTGGCATTAAACACCTGTGACGAGCTCCTTGTCCTGTCGAAAGGCACACATTCCGGGAAAATCTCCCCGAAATCGACTCCTGTTTCAAAGATGGAGTCGCTGCTTTCCTCGATTTATGGTACAATCAATATCGCAAAGCTCCACGACAAAAACGGGAACGAACACCTTGTTATGATACAGGAGGAGTCCATATGAAAGCTGTTACAAAAATTACTTTTTACGATGAACAGGATGAAAAATTCTTTGGAGAAGGTCCCTGTCGTCTGCTGCATGCCATCGAAGCAGAAGGCTCCCTGCGAGCAGCTGCAAGCTCCATGGGACTTGCTTACTCGAAAGCGCTTCGTATGATAAAAAATGCCGAGCATGCACTCGGATTTCCACTCACAAGCAGGACTGTCGGTGGCAAATCCGGCGGTGGAAGCACTCTGACACAGGAAGGAAAGGAATGGATAGAAAAATATGAACGGTATCGAGATGCCTGCATACAGGCCAACCGCAAATTGTATCTGGAGATCTTTTCGCGCTAGCAGCAAAAAGCATCTGATTCTGACCGGAAGCCGCGGAAGCGGAAAGTCCACGCTTCTTTCTGCCCTTTTCCCACAACCAATGCCCGGGCTTACATCCTATGTAGTACCCGAAGATGGTGTCTATATGAAAGAAAACCTGTCAGGCGAGACTGTCCAGATTGGAAGATATCAGGCAGATGCACCCGGAAACACAAACAAAATGCAACCGGTTCCGGAAGCATTTCTCACAAAAGGCATCGAATTTCTGGATATGTGTATCCGTCATCCGTCCGACTGGGTAACCATCGACGAAACCGGTTATCTGGAACAGACAATTCCTGCGTATCAGGAAGCAATTTCCCGTCTGCTCGCAGCCAAACATGTACTTTTAGTTGTCCGTAAACAAAAACTTCCTTTCCTGGACTCTCTCTGCAAGCGGGATGATTGTTTTCTCGTAGATTTAGATAAGCCTTATGGAGACGCGTTCTGTATCATCATGGCATCCGGAAAAAGCAAACGCTTCGGTGCCAATAAACTCCTCACAGATTTTAATGGGAAACCACTGATTGCATACGCGTTTGATGCGACCGAAATGCTTGGACAAAACCGGCTGGTTGTGACGATCCACCCGGAAATTGCACATATATGTAAGAAACAGGATATCCCATTTCTTCTGCATAATCTGCCGGACCGGAACGATATGATCCGGCTTGGAACCGGTGCAATAAAAAACAAAGCAAGCCACTGCCTGTTCCTGCCTTCAGACCAGCCGCTTGTCTCACGGGAGACAATCGGTGCATTGCTTTTCTGCGCCCAAAATGCACCCGATACGATCTGGCGGACTTGCGATCAGAATACTGCCGGTTCCCCGGTTGTTTTTCCATCTGCTTACTTTGATGATCTTTCTGCACTACCTCCAAAAAATGGCGGCAATACTGTGATTCAAAACCACAGGGAACATGTAAGACTCCTACCGGTTACACAACACTATGAGCTAGCAGACATCGACACACCAGAGGATATGCAGGCAATGGAGGTTATTGCAGCGCATGCACTGGCAAAGTAAATACACCTCTCACCGCAGCCAGATACTCCTCCGGTCGATCTGCTTTCTTTACCTTCTTCAGCTCCCGCTCTGCTTCTGGAAACATCTTACCCAGATAAAACCACACTTCCTTCATCTTAAAGAGCGCATCCCGCTCACAGTCCATCTCTTCCCGGTACCCAGCATACAACCGGTCATGGTACTCCTTTAGCTCTGCCGTTGTTACCGACTGCCCTGTCCGGATCTCCCGTACCAGTCCCGGATTCGCAATTACACCTCTTCCAAGCATAATGCGGTCTACCTGTGGAAACTTCTCCCAGAACACATGATAATCTTCCACCGTAAAAATATCTCCGTTATAACAGACCGGGTGCACACATTCCTTCAGTGCTTCCGCAAATACATCGAGATTCGGTTGATTGTTGTAGAAATCCTTCTGCAGACGTGGATGAATGATCACTTCGGAGATAGGATACCGGTTATAGATCTGCAGGATATCCGCAAACTCTTCGGGAAACTCCATTCCGATCCGCGTCTTCACAGAGATCTTGCAACTTCGCTCCTCCGGCAGTCTGGATATCCCCTCAAATACCGCATCAAAGAACCGGTCTAATCGATCTGGTTCCTCTAAGAATCCACTTCCTTTCTTCTTCGATACGACCGTTGCCATCGGACAGCCCAGATTCAGATTCACTTCCTGATAGCCAAGCTCCGCCAGCATATTGCACGTCGTAAGGAACTGTTCCGCATCGTTCGTCAGGATCTGTGGAACAACATACATTCCCTGATTGTGCTCCGGTGCCACGTCTTTCCGCTCTCTCGTCTTCAATATTTTTTTCTTTGATGGTGCGATAAACGGCGTCACGTACTTATTCATATCGCCAAACATCGCATGATATGCATTCCGGTACACGTATCCCGTCACGGATTCCATCGGTGCCAGATAAAATTGTATTTTCTCGAATTCTGTAATACTCACCGTAACGCTCCTCTATCATCAGCATTTTCTTCCACATGTTTCGGGCGGAATATATACAGCAAAATTGCTTTACATATATTGTCTGCGATCATGCAAAGCCAGACTGCCTTTAAACCCAGTCCAAACACATTCACGCATAAGAACGTACCAAATATCCGGATGCCCCACATGCTGACCGCCTCGCACGCGAACACATGCTTCGTCCGACCCATACCATAGGAAATACCCTCTAAGACGATCATCAGTCCAAAAAACGGCTCCGAAAACGAAACCAGACGCAGCATCTCACTTCCGATCCGCGCCGCATTGACCGAGTTCGTAAACAGTCGCATAAACGGGTATGCAAATAGATAGAGTCCGATACCATTTACCACCATAATCAATAATGTGATCAGAATCGATACCCGCTCCGTTGCTTTTAATTTCCGGATATCCTTTTCTCCGAGCGCATTACCAACCAATGTGCTGGTCGCCACCCGCAGTCCATATCCCGGAATATAGACGATCTGCTCCGCTGTAATGGCGATCGAATGCGCCGCAAATATCGTCGTTCCCATACCAGATACCATCCGTGCAAACGCAATGTATCCAAAACAGCTTACAAAGGTCGTGCCAAGTGCCGGAAGCCCAATCGTAAATGTCTCTGACAGAATCTCCCGGTCGAGTCTCCTGTCCTCTCGCGTTGGTCGAAGCTTCGTCTTGCTGAGCATCAGCAGAAACATCGCAATACCGCCGATTCCAAAACTGATGCAGGATGCGATTGCCGCACCTGCCACGCCGAGATCCAGACCATATATAAATACCGTATTCAATAGGATATTTAACACATTTTCACCCACGCTGATAAACATCGGCGATTTCGTATCCTTAATGGATCGAATCATCGCGGAAAAGACGCGGGAAGACGCCCGGAACACAAGTGAAATGCTTGTAATTGTGAAATACACGCTTGCCGGTCTTACAATATCCGGTTCAACGCCCATCCACACCGGAATATACGGGGACAGCACAAGCGCGATCACTTCCAATAACGTTCCGATTGTAAATGCATATAGTATTGATTGTCCAGCCAGTTTCTTCAGTTTGGCTTCGTCCCCGGCTCCATTTGCCTTCGATGCAATCGCCAGCACAGCAACCGCAATCGCACTTGGAATTGAGTGGATCAGCCAGCCGATGGTTGTTGTCGTGCTGACTGCTGCCGTTGCTTTCTCACCCAGATGTCCCACCATCGCCGTATCAACATATTGAAGCAGCGTCGACAGCACCTCTTCTAATACGGTCGGGATGGATAAGGTGATCAGCGATCGAAACGCTTCCTTATTGTATGTTTGTTTCATTTATTTTCAAATCCTTCTGTTTACTTAAAAGAAGGGCTTATAGAAAGCCCTTCTTCGTAAAACTTATTTACTTATCGCTTCGTTTCTTTTTGGAAACACCAAGTATGATTATTCCAACAGCCGCAACTATCATTATAATGGTGATTGGAGCAATCGGCGCTGTATCACCTGTCTTCTTCACTGTGTTGGAAGATGTCGTAGTTGTTGTCGTCGTGGTTGTCGTACTCGTAGTACTTGTCTCCGTCGTCGTAATCTCTGTGGTTGTATCTGTTGTTTCTGTGGTTTCCGTTGTTTCAGTCGTTTCCGTTGTTTCGGTCGTCTCAGTTGTTTCTGTTGTCTCAGTCGTTATCTTGTCATACTTATTTGTATATGCAACATTTGCTGTCGCATGATCTCCGATTACAACCGAAGCGGTTTTGCCCTCCACTGCAGTCTGCGCGTCTACCACATATGTGATCTTGCTCAACGTATATCCATCTACATCTGAAGCAATCTCATTGACTGTATAGCTGCCTGCATTGCAACTGATTTCCTTCGTCCACGTCTTACTAGCAGTATCATAAGAAAAATCTGCAAGACTATAGGTTGTCTTTGTACCGGTTGCATCCTCAACAACCTCAAAGCGAATTGTCTGCTCCGCATCTGTTTTGGATACACCACCCGCTACGGTCTTTGTCAGCACAAGCTTCGCCGGAGCATATATATTTTTCACAACGATTTTATCTCCAATGCTTCCACTTGCCGGTGCATAAGAAGCTACATAATTTGCAACCTCTGTCTCTCTCACACTATACGATATCTCAACGCCATTCTCGTATTTGTCGAGATCTGTAAATGTAGCCTTCCAGTTATTTGTCTTATCCAGTTTCAAAGTCTTTGCTGTTGCAACACCATTCTTATAAAGAGTTACTGTGATTGCACTATGATCATCTGCTGCCAGGTTGTCGCCAACCCACTTCTTTTCAACCTCGATATCACCCTTTTGTGTTGTATATGAATTTCGAACCTCAAATACACCGTTTTCACCAGCATCTTCTGCTGTCACAGTTGTACCAGAAGCATTCTTCTTCACATAACTTACAATATATCCGGCTGGTACATCAACTTCTTTGACTGTATATACATATTCTGTATTTGCTGCTACATCACTATACTTCGGAAGCTCTGTCCATGTATAAGTCCAATGATTTGTTTCACTCAAAGTTACCGTGTCATATACATTTCCATCATACATTAACTGTACCTGTATGCTGGTTGGTCGTTTCCGATCATTATTATTCTGATCATCCCATACCTTTGTCACCGTTCTTGTCGTAGACGGATAAGAGTTTGTAACTGTAATAGATCCATTTCCTGTTGTTGTATCAACTGTCATCGGGCTGTAAGATACACCATAGCCCTGTGGTACAGCTACCTCTTTGACTGTATACGCAATCTCCTGTCCAGCCTCATTATATGGAAGGTCATTCCATGTATAAGTCCAGTGATTTGCATCTTCCAGTGTTACAGCAGTTCCAAATGCAGAACCATTTGCATACAACTGAACATTTACACTCGTTGGACGGGATGTAGAATTATTATCCGCCCATACTTTATCGACTGTAATGTCTCTTGTACGAACTGTATGTGTATTCGTAATCGTTGTGGCTGATCCTGCTGATACAGTAGCTTTTGTATAGCCTGTGACTGTACCAACTTCTTCGACCGTATACACGATATTGTTTCCTCTTGCATCCTGCTTATTCAGATCATTCCATGTGTATGTCCAATGGTTTGTCTCATTCAATTCCTGCGTTGCATCCGGATCTGTTACAGCCACGCCATCTGCCATAAGCTGTACCGTAATTGGTGTCCGCAAACCATCGCGGTTGTTGTCATCTTCCCATACTTTTGTCACTGTATGACTGACTTTATCCATCGAATACTGGTTTGTGATAACCGCCAAATACGTTCCATCGCTCTGCTTCTGGATTACAGAAGACTTCTGTGAATATGAAGCAGGCATGCTTGCAGTATCCTCAACAACCGAATACTGAATCTCTACACCATTCTTATAAACCGGCAGATTGCCCCAGCTTGCCGTCCAGTTATTCGCTGCCGTCAATGTAATATCCTTCGACAGGGAAACTCCATTTTCCATTAAGGAAACCTTAAGATTCTGTGGTCTGTTCCCATCTGCGTCATTATTATCATCCCAATCCTTCCGGATTGACACCTTCGTTGTCTGTAAGGTATTCGTGATATCATAGCCATTCGCTGCATATGTCGTCGTATACCCAGAAACCGGTGTCTCTTCTACCTTATACTGGATTTCCACATTTGTACCTGCATAGTATTTATCCAAATTATCAAAGGTAAAGTTCTTCGTCGTTTCTGTTGTACTCAGACTCTGTGTTTTTACCAACTCCCAATCGGCTGTCGTACCCTTCTTCAATCGATACAGTTTCAATTCAATGCTGGATGGACGATACGCTTCATATCCCGTATCTACCCATGTCTTGGTTCCTGATACAGATGTCTTTTCCGTTGTATTCTCAAAGATAACTGTATCTAAGCTTGTTCCTTCACTGCCGCTCGCAACTCCATTCACATATTTCTGTACGGAAGTAACTGCGACATCTAATTTGTTGCCTGCAGTATTCTTTGTCACATTTACCTTGACTACATAATATGTATCATCTTTTGTAACACCTGCATAACCAGATTCTTTTTCATAAATCTTGTAAATGTGCTCTCCGACATTTCCTGTCACTGCAGAATCATATGTTAGTGGTGTGAATGTTACGGTTCCATTTGTACTTCCATTTGTTGTTCCTGTAGCAGCCCCTGCCGTCTTTATTGACAGATCTGCATTCAGCTCATCCACTGCAAATCCCGCAAATGTATAGTTAGCTGAATAGTTCGTTGCATTATCCAGCTTCTTTAATGCAGTAAATGTAATGCTGCCAGATGTCTGAATCATTGTATTCACGATATCATAAGTACCTGCAGGGTAACTTGTCGTATATCCAGCGACCGCTGTCTCTACTACCTTATATGGAATCTCAGTAGCCATTCCCGGATAATACTTTGGCAATGTTCCAAATGAATACTTCCATGCACTTGCTGCATCTACAGTCCTGACTGCTCCGACCTGCTCCCAATCGGCATCGTCATTCTCGTTTCCACCCTGTTTCAACTTATATAACTTTACCTGAATGCTAGCCGGACGATCTGCTGTGGTATCACCAACCCATGATTTTGTACCCTGAATCGTCGTAGTCACGGTCGTATTATTAAATACAACCTCTGAAGCCGTGGTACCGGTTCCTGCACTGTTATACTTCGTAATCTTACTGCATGTTGCAACCAGCTTTGTCGGATTTGTAGCATTATCCAATGCAACATCTACCGTCAGAATATAATAGTTCGTATCCGTTGTTACATCTGTGTACCCAGAACTTGTCTCATAAACCTTGTAGTAATGTTTTCCTTCATCTCCTGCTGTTGCAGAACTATAACTTACCTTATCTGCAAATGTAATCGCTCCTGTTGTATTTCCAGCAGTTGTTCCGGTTGTAATATCCTTTACCTTGGTAGCGTTTGCAGCGTCTGCTGATACCTCTTCCACTGCAAAATTCTTAAAGGTATAGGTGTTGCCACTTGCATAAGCGGTTGTGCCATCCAACTGCTTTGTAGCTGAGAAGTCGTAGGAACCTGTATAGTATGTAGACTTTTCATTCTCATATGGAAGATTATATCCCGTATCATTTGTAAACGTCTTTCCCTCGTAACTGTTTGGAATCGTTATGTTCGACGACTTTTTAAGTACAAAGTAAAACGAATCTGCCCGAACATCAAACCCTTCTGCAGCAGATACTTCGACCAACTCATAAATCTGATCATAATTCAATCGATCAATTGTCAACTTACCAGCAACCTCATCGGTTACTTTCAGCACATCCGTATCCCGTACCAAGTTACCTCGCGTCATGGTTCCCGTCGCAGAATCATAGGTTGCTTCATACAAACGGAATGTAGAATCTTTCAGTGCATGTGTCGTTCCAGCCGCATCTGTCCAGTATTTGTATAACTCAACCGAGCCATAATTGGATTCTGCCTCATGCTGTCCTTTTGTGAACACCTGTCCCTGGAATGTTTTCGATCCACCCTGATCCGCCTGATATCCGTTCAACGTAAATGTATTAGAGGATTGTTCATCCGTCAAAGTAATCGAACTATTGCCTTGTGTAAACTTCAGATTACACCTCGTTGTATAAGTTATCTTCAAATACTTGCTATCCGGTAATTCAAACCTAAGTGAATTCGAAGATCCATCATAGCTGACTGTATAATCGGTTCCACTTGTCAATGGTGTTTCTGTACCGCCATTTACTTCGTATACCTTGATACTCTGCATATTATAAGAGAATGCAGTACCAAGTTTATCCACAGCCGTTAATTTTCCATCTCCCGGTACCAGATCATAAGCACCCTTGTTGACTTCGATCGTATACTCCGCTGTATTATATTTACTGTTATCTGCACCTGTCGTGTTATCATAGGTACCGTAAAATACTCCGTCCTTCGATACCAATGCAGGTGCTTTCAACGTCGTTGTCGTTGATACTGGTGTTCCAACATTCGTACTTCCTATCTTTAGCTGAGCAGAATTCGTAAAGGTTTCCGATCCCTTCTTTGCAAAATCCTCCAAACTTGTTACTTCTGTCGTATACTCAATCCGGATATGTGTCTCTGTTCCCGCTGAATAGTTGTCAATGGCATTCATCAAAGCAATATAATCCGCAGTAACCGGAATCGTAAAACTTGCAATTCCATTCGTTTCACTTGTCTGAAGACCAATGTTCGGTATCGTTGCTCCACCTGCATAATACGACATATCCGATAACTTACCCGCTGTATTATGCGCTACATCCCTGACATAGAAGTATGCAGTTATCATGCTGGAAGATAATTTCATATCCGTTGGTAATGTATCCGCAATCGTAACAGATTCTCCACCTGAAAGCGCCATGGAATTCAATGACACATCTAACATGTAGCTGATTTTACCTGTTTCGTCTACCTTCGCTGTAACCGTCTTATTCAAAGGCGGCAATGGATTTTTATATATATCCTCACCAGACTTTGACTCTTCCTTACCATTTGCTGAATAATAAATAGTCGCCACATTTTTAAAATTCCTCTGCACCTGGTTCAGGTCCGTATCCAAAACCTTAGTTTTATATTCTAACGTTATTTCCTTTACCGGACTGCTTCCTGTAAATAGACTGTCTTTAAATTCAAATTTATAATCATATCCTCCGTTATTACCTGCAGTATCCGGTGTATATATCACATATTCATTCTCAATATTGGCATCATTGGAATCTGTCGCATCTACAGCAAACGTCGAATTGTCTTTTCTTGTAAATGTAATCTTTGTGTTATATATACCTGACATGCTTCCCGGATTATTCCAATATTTTTGCATATTATCCTTGATATATACATTTGTCAGGTCTTCCGGAATGTCCTTCACAGAAACCGTCCAGTAAATATATCCATCCTGCATTTTCACCGCATGCTTTTCGATAGTCCAATCTTTTCCTGGTGTCTGCACAGTTCCGGTTCCCATATATTTATAGCCCTTATCTGTTGTAAGAGTTACATCATTTTTCACATCCAGTTTGGTCGCAGAATCCATATAATTATCTGTTACCTTTGTATAAACAGTCGCCGTATATACACCATTGTTTTCCTTAAAGGCAGAAGCAGGCAGCGTCTGGCTTGTACCTCCCTGCAGATTGCCATCCTTATCACATAATGCTGATCCAATCTCCGGCATATCTACGATAGTTCCAGAGCCAAGAAGTGCATCCAAAGAAGTATACTCTCCTGCATAATCCTTCAGATCAATCGTAATCGTCCATGTCACAACCTTAGAAGTTTTATCCAGTGACCCTGTTTTCTTTACTTCCGGTCTTGTCACATCGTAAGTTGCCGATGTAGTTCCCGTTTTTGTCTCTTTTTTATTATTCTTATATGTATAATCTACTGTATTCGTATAAGAAGTACTATTCGCATTATCCGGATCAAAAATACCTTCATCTGTCTCTACATCATAAGTAACTTCCACGGTCGTAGTACTGCCATCCGATGAACCAAGTTTGTTCAAAGCATTTGCCAGAGCACCAAAGCTTCCATATATGGTATTCGCAGTGACATTTGAATCATTGCTGCTTGCAATCTTGATATTGGAGATATTCTTTAAGTTTGCACCTAAACTATCTGTCAAAGATACCCCGGACACAGAGCCAGTCGTTTTTAATGTCAACTTATATGACTGCTTCCACGTATTTGTACTCTTGTCATAGGTTGCTTTTCCATCGGTTGCTTTCTGTACTGTCAATGTACTTGTTGCGGTTCCATCATCGTAAATCACATCTGAAACTTTTTTCTTTGCAGTTCCAATCGTTATTTTATCTCCGGATCCCTTATCGGTTTCCGTCAGCTTTACATTTCCATATATTGTTCCATCTCCCTTTCTTGTGTTTTCCGTCAAGAAAGTCTGATTATCAAGGCATATATATGCATAACCATTACTAATATAAATATAACCTACTTTTTTTCCTTCAAGCATAATATCCTGTTTCCCGGATATCAATTCAAGGTTATTCAAATCATTAAAATTTACTTTGATATAAATAGGATTTCCATCTCTTGGAATGGCACTGTTATCTAACTCCCATTTATATTTTAAGTTAAACTCATCACCTTCGAATACTTTTGTTACCTGATCCAAATCCGTCTCCTGCCCATTATGTTTAACACTGGCAGTGAAATTCATCGTTATTCCATTTGACGTATCTGTATATGCATTGTTCCAAAGTGAAAGATCTACGGAATCATCTGCCACATTTTGTGAGGTTTCATTCAGATTCTCTTCTTCTAAAGGAACACCATTTTGATTTTCTTGTGTTCCTAAACTTTGCTGCCCTGTTGCGAAATTTGCATCACTCTCCGACGCGACACTCTCTGTCTCCCCACCTTCTGCAATCGGTGTATAGCTGATGTTCTGGAATAATGAAATTAACATCAACATAGAAAGCAGAAATGCGATCACTTTTTTCTTGTTTTTTTGTTTGTTCATAAACTCCATCCTCCATTTTCTTTTTTCCTAATGCATCCTCGCATTTATGCATTGGAACCATCTATGATAAACTCCGACATACCTCTGTTCAGAGTAAAGTTAAGTTATGAATTATTACTGTTCAATTTTTATATCGACAGTAACCCACTATCGCATAATATTTTACATGAAAGTGCTTGTATTTTCAACATATCGCGCCTATAAATTTGTGCTTTTTTTGACTATTAAAACACAAAAAACCTGCCACACCAATTCTGGTGTGACAGGTTTTTGTAACCATCTTCCGAAGTATGTTTTATTCTTCGTCCTTCTTCTCCTCTGTGGATGCCTCTGCATCGTCATCATCAAAGAAGCTATCATCAAAGTCATCGTCGTAATCATCGAAATCATCTAAGTAATCTGGTGTCAGGTACTTGTAAACTGCTACGCAGATACCTACGATGATTGTCAGAATACCAACGATCAATGCAACAGAGAAAAACGCGTTCTTTGCTTCTGTTACGCATTCGTCTTCTTTTACAACTTTTACTTCGTCACAACACTTTCTCATAGTTTTCTACCTTCCTTTCATCGCTACTGATATAATGATTTTACCACAGCTTATCCGATATTTCTACCGTCATTTACAACTTTTTCATTTTTACAAGCGATGCAAATAAATGTTTTTCTCCGACACGGTCGAAATTCACGACGATTTCCTGATCGCCGCCCGATGGAATCACATCAATCACCTCGCCATTTCCAAATTTAATATGGCGTACTTTATCTCCTACTTCATAGCTTGCCGGTGCAGAAGCTGCATTTCCCATCGGAAATGCCTTTCCGAACCCAGGATTCGCACTTGGGTTTGCATTTGACGTGGCAGAGCGCGTATACGGATTGTTCTTGCCATATGCCTTTAGCTGAATCACCTGCTCTGCCGGTTTCTTCGACGGAATCCGATCCATATTCGCCGGTGCATAGCCAAATGCTTTTTCTTCATATTCCAGATAATGCTTCGGAATCTCCTTGACGAACCGCGATACTTCCTCGAAATTCGTCGAGCCATGCACCATCCGTTGTCCGGCAGCCGTCATATACAGTTTCTCCATCGCACGTGTAATTCCGACATAGCAAAGTCTCCGCTCCTCTTCAAGTGCATCTGGATCATCCGAATCCAGCGACATGCCACTTGGGAATAACCGTTCTTCCATACCAGTCATAAATACATACGGAAACTCCAAGCCTTTCGCACTATGTAAGGTCATCAGCGTCACCTTTGCAGTTGGCACGCCATCCTCGTCTTCCTCCTCGGTATCTGCCACCAGCGCGATATCTTCGAGAAGTCCGGTCAGTGTTGGCACCTCTGCACTCTCTTCATAGGTAACGATCTTATTCTTTAATTCCTCTAAGTTATCCAACCGGGTACGCGCTTCATCCGTAGCTTCCGCCTCCAATGCTTCGCGATATCCGCTTTCATCCATGATTGCATCGAACACTTCACTGATGAATTCGCCATGTATCAGACGCGCCTTAAAGCCTTCCATCATATCTGTGAATTTCCGGATTTTCTCCACATTCCGTGTCATGCCCGGTACTTCTTCGATATCCAGCAACGCATCGTATAGATTATATCCATTGGACTGTGCATACATATCAAGCTTATCCACGGTCGTCGCACCAATACCACGCTTCGGCACATTGATGATACGCTTGATTGCCTGATCATCGATCGGGTTTGCAAGCACCTTCAGATAACTTACGAGATCCATGATTTCTTTTCTTCCATAGAAGTTCTGTCCACCGTAGATTTTATATGGGAGATTCTCATACAAAAGTTTTTCCTCAAGCACACGGGACTGCGCATTGGTACGATACAAGATTGCGATATCATCGAGTGATACCCCCTGATTCTTCAAGGTCTTGATCCGGGACGCAACACCGTTTGCCTCCTCGTACTCCGTACCATAACGGGTAAATGTTACCTTCTCGCCATCCTCCTGCTCTGTCCAAAGACGTTTATCCTTTCTTCCCTCGTTATTCGCGATCACTGCATTTGCAGAATTTAAGATATTCGCCTTGGAACGGTAGTTCTGCTCCAGTTTTACTACCTTGGCATCCGGATATTCTTCCTCAAAATTCAGGATATTATAGATGTTCGCGCCACGGAACTTATAGATACTCTGGTCGTCATCACCCACGACGCACAAATTCCGGTATTTTGCAGCCAGCATCTTCACCAATATAAACTGTGTATGGTTCGTATCCTGATACTCGTCCACCATAATGTACTTAAACCGTGTCTGGTACTCGGCAAGCACATCTGGATTCGTCTCAAAAAGAAAGATCGTCTTGAAAATCAAATCATCAAAATCAAGCGCATTGTTGCTCTGGAGACGTTTCTGATACTCCCGGTAAACCTCCGCAATCTTCTGATCCCGGAAGCTTGCCGCATGTGCTTTCTCATAATCGTCCGGTGTCATGTACCCTTCCTTTGCCTTCGATATCGCCGAAAGCATCGCCCGCTCCGGATAGAGCTTCGGGTCTAGTTGCAGATATTTCAACACTTCTTTTACAACAGTCTTCTGTTCACTTGCATCATAGATCGTGAAACTGCTTGTTCCACCGATCTTGTCAATATGTTTCCGCAGAATCCGCACACACATGGAATGGAAGGTCGATACCCACACACTCTCAGCGCCAAATCCTACCAGATTATCTACTCGTTCCCGCATCTCTGCCGCAGCCTTGTTCGTAAATGTGATTGCCAGTATATTGTATGGATTGACTGACATCTCATCGATCAGATATGCGATCCGGTGCGTGATCACTCTGGTCTTTCCAGAACCCGCACCTGCTAAAATAAGTAAAGGCCCGTCGGTTGTACAACAGGCCTCTAACTGTTTGTCATTTAATCCCGGCATCGGTTTACTGTAAACCTAACTTTGCCTTCATCGCTGCCAGCTCATCCTGTACAGCTGCATTTGGAGCTGCATCATACTTGGCTGCTAAACTGTCGATGCCACTCTCCTGTGTTGTCTGATTTAATTCGGTCATGGCATTTGCCTGATCAAGCATTGCGTTCGCCTTTGCTTCCATACGATCAAAGGCAGCCATGCTGCTTGCTGAATCTGACAGATTGTTCGTCATCTTGTTCAGACGATCCTGAGTCTTAGCGACCTTCATCTTCGCCTTGATTGCATCACGGCGGGAGTCAAGCTGGTTGATATCTGTCACAAGCTTGTCATGCATCTGACGCATCTTCATCGCATTTGCAGCTGCAACATCATAGGTCTGCTGCAAGCTTGCCTGCTTCGCTGTAAGCTGGTTCTTCTGCTCTAAGAACTTCATGGCATCTGCTTCGTTTCCGGCAAGAAGTGCCTTCTCTGCGTATGCCTGCATCTTCGTAATCTCAGAATTCACTTCATCCAGCTCGCGCTTGCATCTCTGCTCATCTGCCATAACGGCAGCTGTTTCCTTCTTCACTTCTGCCAGATCCTTTGTCAGGTTACGAAGTGTCTGATCAATCATCTTCTCCGGATCTTCTGCCTTATCGAGAAGTGCATTGATATTTGAAGCCATAATGTCTTTAAATCTCTGTAAAATTCCCATTGTAATAAAACCCTCCTATAATTCTCATCTTCATACCGTGAAATCCACGTTGCTTTTATTATACTTGATAAAGATAGTAAAGTAAAATGGAATTTTGTTAAAAATTGGTGTTGTCTCTGCAACTTGTCTTAGTTGTATTTTGCAATCACTTCTTCGTTTGCCTTCATGGCGCTTTCTTCCATCTGCTTTCTCTCTGCAAGGAGCTTTTCCTGCACTTCCTTATGCTGTACACCGATGATCTGCAATGCGAGATATGCGGCATTCTTTGCACCATTGATTGCTACGGTTGCAACCGGAATTCCGGATGGCATCTGCACGATAGAGTAAAGTGCGTCCTGTCCATCGAGTACGGAACCTGAGATTGGAACACCGATAACCGGAAGAACCGTCTGGCTTGCAACAACGCCCGGAAGTGCGGCTGCCATACCTGCGGCTGTAATAAACACTTCTGTGCCGTTTCCGTTTGCTTCCTCGATAAATGCGGAAAGTCCTGCATGTGCACGGTGTGCTGACAGGCAACGCACATCAACCTGTACGCCATAGTCCTTCAGAATCTTAATTGCTGGCTCTACCTTTGGAAGATCACTTGTGGATCCCATAATCACTGCTACTCTCATTTGTTCTGCCTCCTTGATGTTAAATATATTGTATTGTATCACTATCTCCTGATAAAGGAAACAGTATTTGTTGCTGTTATGTTATCGTATGTTCTTCCGGGTTCCGGAGATCCCTTTGGAACCAATATGATTTGTATACCTTCCAGTCTTTTTGCCAGTCCGGCAGTTCCGGATGCTTCTCCGTTTTTTGCCCACGACAGCCAGCCAAACGACTGTGCATGTACGCGGTAATAAATATCATAGTGTTCTGCCATCTCTCCATAGAGCGAAATCCGGATTGCTTCTAATCGTTTTGCCTGTCCGCTTGTACCGGACATTTCTCCATCTTTTTTCCATGTATTCGGATCATTTTCATTTCCCTGCCATCCATAAGATTGTACATGCGTTGTGTACCTTACACCACCTGAATATGATGCGTTCGACAACTTGATATTGATTCCTTCCAACCGCTTTGCCTTGCCGCTGGTTCCGGACATCTGTCCGTTGGTTTTCCATGTCTGCCAGCCAAAGGATTGTACATGGGTCTTATACATTATATTGGCGTTATACGCATCCCCCGGAATCTGAATCGAACCATTCTGCAAAGCAACATAAGCACGGGTATTCACAGATGACGGATTCACATTCGCATACGATTGTCCTGGCGCCGGTTCTCCTTTCTTCACTACGACAATCTGAATTCCTTCCAACCGCTTTCCATACCCTGCTGTTCCTGATGGTTCCCCATTTTTTGCCCATGCAAGCCAGCCGAATGACTGTGCATGTACACGATAATAAATATCATAGTTATCTTTATCTGCTCCGGTCAGACGGATTTTGATCGCTTCTAAACGTTTTGCCTCACCGCTCGTTCCGTTTTTCTCGCCATTTGCAGACCACGGCAGCCAGCCATACGTCTGGCAATGTGTAGTGTACTGTACACCAAGATTTGCATTTCCGGATACACGTACCCAGATATTTTCCAATCGTTTTGCTTCACCACTTGTACCTGCCATCCAGCCATTTGACATTGCCGGTTGGGAATCACCATATGTCTGGATATGCGTCTTGTAGCTGACATCTACTTGTGGAATTACCGTTGGTCTTGGTACCGTAGTTCCATATGTAAATGTACTGCTTCCACTTACCGCGCCACACTGTGAACAGCTATAATAGTACACAGCTGGCGAATCATAGGTTGCATCCGACTTTTTCGTTGTATTGCTTACTATCTTCGCCGTAAATTGATGCGGCAATTTATCACCATACGTAAACACATCTGTACCTGTTTTTCCGCACCGACTGCACTCGTAATAATATGTTGCCGGTGACGTACATGTTGCTGCACTTGCCATGTAAGCATCAGATATATGCTTTACAGAATACGCATGCCCCAATGCTTTTCCATACGAATATTGCACATCTCCCTTCTTATTACATCCACTGCATGCATAGTAATATCTGGCTGATGATGAACAATTCGCTGCACTTGCAAGATATGTATCGGATATTATCTTTTTAGTATAAGAATGATCCCCTGCCGTACCATATGTATACGTTTTTGCATTTGCAGACTTATCTACTGCTCCGCATCTCGCACAACTATAATAATAAATTGCCGGCGATACGCAATTTGCCGGTTCCTTTAACGCAGCTTCCGTC
>UMJB01012672.1_pt1 | contig 21135 bp, 19 predicted proteins | sample 1965961 | NCBI WGS metagenome assembly UMJB01 (sample SAMEA4836139, study PRJEB28245) | human gut metagenome | biome: gut microbiome; material: fecal sample | place: Denmark | collected 2008
ATCTGCGCATTCATCGGCCACAACGGCGCGGGCAAGACCACCACACTCAAGTGCTGCTGCGGCATCCAGCAGTTCGACAGCGGCCGCATTACGGTGGACGGCATCTCGGTGCAGGATGACCCGCTGGAATGCAAGCGGCGGCTGGCCTATCTGCCGGACAACCCGGACCTGTACGAATACATGACCGGCATCCAGTACCTGAACTTCATCGCGGATATCTTTGCCGTGGGGGCACGGGAGCGTGCCGAACGCATCCGGTCCTACGGCGACCAGTTCGACCTCACGCGGGACCTGGCCCAGCCCATCAGCGCATACTCCCACGGCATGAAGCAGAAGCTGGCCATCATCTCGGCCCTGCTCCACGAGCCGAAGCTCATCCTCATGGACGAGCCCTTCGTGGGGCTGGACCCGCTGGCGGCACACCAGCTCAAAACCCTGATGCGCCGCTTCTGCGACGGCGGCGGGGCCATCTTCTTCTCGACTCATGTGCTGGAGGTGGCCGAAAAGCTCTGCGACCGGGTGGCCATCATCCGGGCCGGGCGGCTGGTGCGGGCCGGTTCCATGGACGAGGTGCGCGGCGATGACAGTCTGGAAGAGGTCTTTCTGGAACTGGAAGGCACGGAGGCGCAGGCATGATGATCCGTGCATTGCTCCGCAAGCAGCTGCGGGAGTTGGGCGCGGCCTTTCTCCGCAGCAGCAAGACCGGCAAAGCGCGGTCCCGGGCATCGGCCGTGGGGTATGCGCTGCTGTTTGCCGTGCTGGTGGTAGTGCTCATGCTCTGCTTTGCGGGCATGGCCCTGCCGCTGGCTTCGGTGCTGCTCCCGGCCGGGCTGGACTGGCTGTATTTTGCCTCTATGGGGCTCACGGCGCTGCTGGTGAGCGTGCTGGCCAGCGCCTTTACCAGCTATTCCGGCCTGTTCCAGAGCCGGGACAACGAACTGCTGCTCTCACTGCCCATCCCGCCGGCGGTCATTTTCGGGGTGCGGGTGAGCACCGTTTATCTGGCCTGCCTGATCTACCTGCTCATGGCGTGGGTCCCGGCGGTGGTGTGTTACGGCCTGCTGGCAGCCCATCCGCTGGCCGGGGTGCTGTGCAGCATCCCCATGGCGTTGGTGCTGGCCGGAGCGGCCTGCATTCTGGCGGTATTGCTGGGCTGGGCCGTGGCGCTGGCCAATGACCGCGCCCGGCACAAAAGTCTGGTCACCGTGGTGTGCTCGCTGGTGTTTTTTGTGCTGTACTATGCGGGCTTCCTGCGGGTGCAGGAGATGCTGGACGATCTGCTGGCCGATGCCGCACAGTCGGGTGCGGCGCTTGCCCGTGCAGCCTGGCCGCTGCGGCTGCTGGGCGGCGCGGCGGCAGGGGAGCTCCCGGCGCTGGTCAGCCTCGTGCTGGGCACAGTGCTGTGCTTTGCGGCCTTTTGCAAGCTGCTGGAAAAGCCCTACCTGCGCCGCATGACGGCCCGGAAGGGTACGGCCCGCACGGCATACCATGCGCGAAAAGCACGCCCCGTCAGCCTGCGGCAGGCTCTGCTGCGCCGGGAACTGCTGCATCTGGGGTCCAGCTCGGCCTATATGCTCAACAGCGCCATGGGCACGCTGGGCCTGCTGGTGCTGGGCGGCGTGTCCCTGTGGAAGGCAGACCTCTTTGCTCGGTTTGCGCAGGCCTTGCCGGAAGGGGTCCCGGTGCTGGTGTGCTGTGCCGTGTGTGCGGTGTCGGCAGCCAACTTCCTGACCACGCCCTCCGTCTCGCTGGAAGGCCGGACGGTCTGGCTCCTGCAAAGCCTGCCCATCCCGTCCTGGCAGGCCCTGTGTGCCAAGCTGGAATTGCATCTACTGCTGACCGGCGTCCCGGCGGCATTGTGCCTTGTGTGCATGCAGGCGGCGGTGCAGATGCCGCCGGTGTATTTCTGCCTGACCCTGCTGGAAGCAGAGCTGTTTGTGCTGCTCAGCGCAGAAATGGGCCTTGCACTGGGGCTTGTGCTGCCCAACCTGCATTGGACGAGTGAGGCCGCGGTGATCAAAATGAGTGGCTGTACCTTGCTGTCCATGGCGGCCAATCTCGTTGCTGTGCTGGTGCTGACCCTTGCGCAGACCAATCTGCTGAAGATTCTTCCGCTTCCGGCGGTCATGGCGGCGGCCCTTGTGCTGCTGGCGGGTGCGGACGGGCTGCTGGGGCACTGGCTGAAAACCAGAGGAGCCAGACGCCTTGCAGAACTTTCCTGAAAAACCATAAAACAAAGCAGCGGCCTGCTCTCCCAAAACGGGGGAACAGGCCGCTGCTGTTTGTGCGGGAGGGGCTTACTGGATGCCGGTGACCTTGTAGTCCTGATCCTCGACGGTCTTCTTCAGCACATCGTCGGAAACTTCGGCGCTCAGGGTGACAACGGCGGTGCCGGCCTCGTGGCTCACCACAGCCTCGGTCACTTCGGGCAGGGCCTCCAGCGCCTTCTTCACACGGGCCTCACAGTGGCCGCACATCATGCCTTCTACATGCAGAGTCTTTTTCATGGTCATATCCTCCTTGATGGTTCTCTCTTTATCCTCAACCGCTGCGGGCTGCGTGAGGGCAGCGGGCAGGGCAGAAGCGTTTTTCAGCGGGTGGTCGTGTTTGGTGCTGTGCAGATCGAACAGATTCAGCCGCAGGGCGTTGCTCACCACGCAGAAGCTGGACAGGCTCATGGCCGCTGCGCCGAACATGGGGTTCAGCGTCAGGCCGAAGGGAATGAACACACCGGATGCCAGCGGAATGCCGATGGTGTTGTAGAGGAAGGCCCAGAACAGGTTTTCGTGGATGTTGCGCAGGGTGGCGCGGCTCAAGCGGATGGCGGCGGGCACATCCGAGAGCCTGGAATTCATCAACACCACATCGGCGGCGTCGATGGCCACATCGGTACCGGCGCCAATGGCGATGCCGGTGTCGGCGCGGGTCAGGGCGGGGGCGTCGTTGATGCCGTCACCCACCATGGCTACCTTGCCGGCGGCCTGCAGCTGGCGAATCACGGCTTCCTTGCCGTCCGGCAGCACCCCGGCGATCACGGCGTCCACACCGGCCTGCTTGCCGATGGCGTCAGCCGTGCGCTGGTTGTCGCCGGTGAGCATGACCACTTTGATGCCCATGGCCTGCAGCTCCCGGATGGCCCGGGGGCTGTCCTCCTTGATGGTGTCGGCCACCGCGATGACACCCAGCAGACGGCCTGCGCCGCCAAAGAACAGCGGGGTCTTACCCTGCGCCGAGAGCTCGGCTGCTGCCTGTGCCAGCTCGGCCGGGACGGTGACCTTGGTGCCGGTAAAGGCTGCATTGCCGCCAAAGATCTCCTTGCTGTCCAGCTTGGCGCTCAGGCCGTTGCCGGGCAGAGCTGCAAAGTCGGTCACCTCCGGGGCGTCCAGCTGCTGTGCCTCGGCATAAGCCAGCACAGCGCGGGCCAGCGGATGCTCGCTTTTGCATTCCAGCGCGGCGGCCAGGGTCAGCAGTTCGGTCTCGGTCACGCCGTCGGCGGGCAGGATGTCGGTGACCTTCGGCTCACCGCTGGTGATGGTGCCGGTCTTGTCCAGCGCCACGATCTGGGTGCGGCCGGCAGCTTCCAGCGAAGCAGCGGTCTTGAACAGGATGCCGTTTTTGGCGCCCATGCCGTTGCCCACCATGATGGCCACCGGCGTGGCAAGGCCCAGAGCACAGGGGCAGCTGATAACCAGCACCGAGATGCCGCGGGCCAGCGCATAGCCCAGCTCACGGCCCAGAAGCAGCCAGACCACGGTGGTGACCACTGCAATGCTGATGACCGCCGGCACAAAGAAGCCGGACACGGTGTCGGCTACCTTGGCGATGGGAGCCTTGGTGGCGGCGGCATCGCTCACCATCCGGATGATCTGGGCCAGGGTGGTGTCCTCACCCACGCGGGTAGCTTCGCACCGCAGGAAGCCGGACTGGTTGGCCGTGGCGGCGCTCACCTTGTCCCCGGCGGCCTTGTCCACCGGGATGCTCTCGCCGGTCAGGGCGCTTTCGTTCACGGCGCTGCTGCCTTCCAGCACGACGCCGTCCACCGGGATGTTCTCACCGGGGCGCACCACAAAGATGTCGCCCTTCTGTACCTGCTCGATGGGGACGGTCACCTCGGCACCGTCCCGCAGCAGGGTGGCCGTTTTGGGGGCCAGCTTCATCAGGCTCTTCAGTGCATCGGTGGTCTTGCCCTTGGAGCGGGCCTCCAGCATCTTGCCCACCGTGATCAGGGTCAGGATCATGGCCGCCGACTCAAAGTAGAACTCCATCATATAGTGCATGACCAGCTCGTCGTTGCCGTCCACCTGTGCGCGGGTCATGGCAAACAGGGCGTAGGTGCTCCACACAAAGCTGGCCATGGAGCCCATGGCCACCAGCGTGTCCATGTTGGGGGAGCCGTGGATCAGCCCCTTGAAGCCGTTGATGAAGAACTTCTGGTTGATCACCATCACGATGCCCGCCAGCAGCAGCTGGACAAGGCCCATGGCAACATGGTTGCCGTCAAACCAGTGGGGCAGGGGCCAGCCCCACATCATGTGGCCCATGGAAAAGTACATCAGTACCAGCAGAAAGCCCAGCGAAGCAATCAGCCGCCGCTTGAGCTTGGGCGTCTCGTGGTCGGCCAGCGCGTCCAGGTCGGCGCTGGAGGAGCTGGCGGCGGCAACACCGGCCGCCTTTGGGCTGGCACCGTAACCGGCTTCCTGCACGGCCTGAATGATCGCCGCGCTGGATGCGGTGCCCTCTACGCCCATGGAGTTGGTCAGCAGGCTCACTGAGCAGCTGGTCACACCCGGTACCTTTTTTACGGCCTTTTCCACCCGGGCAGAGCAGGCCGCGCAGCTCATACCCGTTACACTGTATTGTTCCATCGTATTCACTCCTGATAAGTCCAGTATGTCCGCCGCAGGGTCACTTCATGAGCCGGGGCAGCAGCTTGATCAGCTCGTTCAGCTTTTCGTCGCTGCCGGCACGCAGGTCATCGGCCACACAGGTGCTCATGTGCTGGGCCAGCAGCTCCTTGGCAAAGCTGTTCAGCGCCGAGTTCACAGCGGCCACCTGTACCAGAATGTCTACACAGTAGGCATCCTTTTCCAGCATGCCGCGCACGCCGCGCACCTGCCCTTCGATGCGGCTCAGCCGGTTGACCAGTGCTTTGTATTCCTCCGGGCTGCGGTCCTTGTGGCGGCAGCAGGAGGGGGCAGCGTCCGGCACATCGGCGGGGAAAACCGCGTCCGCCGCAGGCTCTTCGGTGCTGCAGCAACAGAAGGGCTTCTTTTCGGTGGATTCCATGATGCAGGCTCCTTTCGCAAACCCCTTGGGGGTATCTTTTGCTTCCAGCAGGAGTATACCACACCATATCCGACAAATCAAGTAGGAATTTGAAATAAAAGAAAAAAGAGGGAAAACCCGCAGGCTTTCCCTCACACAGAACCGTGATAAAGTTACTTTTCCAGAATGCGCGGAGCAAACAGGCTCCACATCTTGCCCCACCAGTACCAGTCGTGGGACACGTCGCCGCCCCACACTTCCAGATGAGCGGGCAGGCCCTGGGCCTGCAGCACATCGACCAGTGCCTGGGTGTCGGCCTTGGCGTCATCCTCGTAGGCACCCTGACCGGCGCAGAGGATGAGACTGTTTTCCTCGGCCTTGACCAGTGCCAGCTTGTTGGCGATGCCGTTCTCCTGCAGGTACAGCAAGGGAGAGCAGCGCAGCACCAGATCGTCGTTCTCGGCACCCCAGAAGCGGCTCAGGTCGTAGATGCCGCCCATGCCCACGGCACCGGCAAACAGGGTGGGGCGGCGCAGGCGGCAGTTCACGGCCTGATAAGCGCCCAGATCCACACCAGCGCACCAGATCTTGGTGCCCTTCTCGGCCTTGTTCAGGGTCAGGATGCGGGGAGCCAGCTCGGCAGTCAGGTAAACAAAATACTTCTCCTGTGCCTCGGCCCGGCGGCGCAGCGGCAGATCCCCGTTCAGCACGCCTTCACCGTCCACGCTGTCGGCGCAGAACAGCTGGATCTTGCCCTCGTTCAGCAGCTGGGCAATGGCGTCCGGCATGCCGTTGTTCTCCCAGTCGAAAAAGCGGCCGCCGCGGGCGGGCAGAGCCAGCACCGGCACACCGGCGCTGCCATATACCTTAAACTCCATCTCGCGGTTCAGCACACTGCTCCACTCTTTGTAATAGGTACCCTGCATCATAATCAATCAAGCACTCCTTTTTTATCATGATCCGGCTCCGGCGCACAGTCGCTGCACGTCCAGCCGGCAGTAGCGTTTCAGGATAAATCAGACAAACTGGTTGCGCTGTGCGTCGTACTCGTAGCCGACGGCACGCAGCTTTGCACACAGATCAGTCTTGTCGGCGTCCAGATCTTCGCACAAAGCATCGAGGTTTTTGAAATAATCCCGGAGTTTGAGGTTCACCACGCTCAGCAGCATGATGGGATCGGTGGGAAGAGCCATGCGTTCATCTCCTTTAAGGCAACAAAAAAAGCCGGCCACTCGACAAAGTGACCGGCCACATACACCAAATTAGACAGCGCGGGTAACTTTGCCAGCGCGCAGGCAACGGGAGCATGCGTAGACATACTTGGGAGAACCATCCACGACCGCCTTGACACGACGGACATTCGGCTTCCAGGTACGGTTGGAACGGCGATGGGAGTGAGAGACCTTAATACCAAAGGTAACGCCCTTGCCGCAGCATTCACACTTAGCCATGGTACTTGCACCTCCTAGAGTGAAGTAAGGAATCAAAATAATCAGCTTGACTATTTTACCAGAGACGCGGGCAAAATGCAAGCCTTTTTTTAAAATTTCCGTCATCTTTTTCCAATCTTTTGCTGCAAGGGTTGCTCAACCGGCCAAAAGATAGTATTATAATAAAAAATGTTGTTTTTCAGGAGATGCTTATGACACGGGCAACCTATTATCTCGTCCGCGCGCTGGTGGCACTGGTGGCCATCCCGTTCCATGAAGCCGGCCATGCGCTGGCTGCCTGGCTGCTGGGGGACCCTACCGCCAAACGCGAAGGCCGCCTTTCGCTGAACCCCTTTGCTCATTTTGACCTGCTGGGCACGTTGTGCATGGTATTTGCAGGCGTGGGCTGGGCAAAGCCGGTCTCCACCAACCCCCGCAACTTCAAAAACCCCAAGTGGGGCATGGCCCTCACCGCATTGGCGGGCCCGGTGGCCAACATTGTGCTGGCCTATCTTGCCATGGTGCTGTGGAAGGTACTGTACTATTGGGCCCCGGTAAACCAGGCCACTTATTACCTGGCCTACTTCCTCCAGTATATGGTGCTGATGAACGTGAGCCTGGCGGTGTTCAACTTTATCCCGGTGCCGCCGCTGGACGGCAGCCGCATCCTGCTGGTGGCGCTGCCCCAGCGGGCGTACTTCGGCCTGATGAAGTACGAGCGCTATATCATGATCGCGCTGCTGGCGGCGGTGTGGATGGGCCTGCTGGATGCCCCGCTGTATTACCTGAACAATGCTGTGTGGGATCTGCTGAGTGCAGGCACCGGTTACATTGACCGGATCGCCTATTCGGTCTACTACGCAGCAGCCGGGACGGTGGTCTGAGCGATGGCAGAGGAACTGACCTTCCATCTGGAAGATTTTGACGGCCCGCTGGAATTATTGCTGGCTCTTGTGGCCAAACATAAGATGGACCTGCACAACATCCCCATTCTGGAACTGATCGACCAGTACACCCGCACGGTGGAGCAGGCCGACCCGGACCCGGAGACCGCCAGCGCCTTTATCGAGATGGCGGCTCATCTGGTGGAGATGAAGAGCTATCTGCTGCTGCCCCGCAGCGAAGAGGGTGAGCGGATGAAGCAGGAATTCACCGGCCAGCTCATCGAGTACGACCAGTGCCGCCGTATGGCCGCGCTGCTGCGGGCAAAAGGGGAGCAGGCACCGGTGTTCGTGCGGCAGCCGATGGAGATGGAGTGGGACAACACCTATACCCTGCACCATGCACCCCAAATTTTGGCCGACTACTGGAACGCCCTTGCCGGGCGCACCCGCCTGCGCCGGGAGCCCACCCAGCAGCAGTTTGAGCCGCTGGTCACGGCCCCCATGGTGTCGGTGACCAGCCGGGTGGTGTATATCCTGCGCAGCCTTATCAGCGGGGCGGCGGCCCGCATGGGCCAGCTGTTCTCGCCCCGGCAGAGCCGCAGCACCAACGTGGCCACCTTTCTGGCCCTGCTGGAGCTGGTGCGCGGCGGCCGCGTTACCCTGGGGGAAAACGGGGAGCTGACCATGCAGCGCACCCGGATAAAGGAGAAAAAATGAACCAGAAACAGATTCGTGCCGCAGTGGAGGCCATGCTGTTTGCCTGCGGGGAGCCCATCGGCTCCGACAAGCTGGCGCAGGCCGTGCAGCTGCCCCAGACCAGCGTGGAAAACGCGCTGGAAGAGCTGCGCACCCGCTACACCCGGGAGGACAGCGGCCTGTGCCTGCTGCACCTGAACACCCGCTGGCAGCTGGCCACCAAGACCGAGTGGGCCGATTGCGTGCGCCGTGTGCTGGACAGCCGCCGCGCCGTGCCGCTGGGCCCTGCCGCCATGGAGACCCTGACCGTGATCGCCTACAATCAGCCGGTGTCCCGCGCTTTCATCGAGCAGGTGCGCGGGGTGGACTCCTCGTCCAGCGTGTCCGGCCTGCTGGAAAAGGGCCTGATTGAGGAAGCGGGCCGTCTGGACCTGCCGGGCCGCCCGGTGAGCTTCCGCACCACTGACACCTTTTTAAGAGTATTCGGCCTGTCCAGTCTGGCGGACCTGCCGCCGGTGCATCAGCCGGAAGCCCCGGCAGAAAGCGAGGGATAACCCATGACCACCGTTCTTGCCGCTGTGGGCGGGGTGCTGCTGTTCCTGCTGAAGGTCCTTGGCATCCTGCTGCTGGTGGTGCTGGCTCTAATGGTGTTGTTGCTGCTCATCCCGTTCTGTGCGGATGTCAGCTGGGAGCAGGACACCCTGACCGTAAAGGCCGGGGCACTGGGCATCACCTTCCCGGTGTTCCAGTACCCGAAGCCGGAGCCGACGGAGGAGAGCAAGCGCAAAAAGAAGCCGGAAAAGGCAAAAGCGGCAAAGAAGCCTGCCAAGGAGAAAAAGCCCGCAGAGCCGCGCAAAAAGGCAAAGCTGACCCTGAACATCCTGTGCACCATCCTGCGCGGAGCCGGGACGCTGATCCGGGCTGTATTCGGCGCGCTGCGCATCACCCACATCCGGGTATGCCTTGGCGTGCGCGGGGAGGACCCTGCTGCAGCGGCCCGCAATTACGGCAAGCTGCAGGCATGGCTATACCCGGTGCTGGGTGTGCTTGACCGCTTCATTTACCTGCAGTTTGACGAACTGCGCATCGTGCCGGACTTTGGCAGCGCTGAACCCACCGTAGAGGACCGTGTGTCCTTGCGCATTTCGGCAAGGGCGCTGTTTATCGTCGTCGCAGCGGTGCGTGTGCTGGCGGAGTTCTGGCGCGAAAAGGTGCTGGACGTTTTCCTGTAACTGTGGTACACTGAATAAAATTGTGTGACTAGTGTGACGGAGCCTGACCGTCTGCGATCTCCCGGTAAAACTCCGGGGACACAGGCCTGACAAAAACGATCAAAGGAGATTTGCATTATGGCTGAGCATCCGATTCAGGGCATTATGAACGTTACCATGGACAAGATCCACGAGATGGTGGACGCCAATACCATCATCGGCAAGCCTATCACCACCGAGGACGGCACCACCATTCTGCCAGTGTCCAAGGTGAGCTTTGGTTTTGCCTCCGGCGGCACCGACTTTGACGGCAAGAATGCCGCCAACAAGGACCTGTTCGGCGGCGGCTCCGGCGCGGGCGTCAACATCCAGCCGGTGGCATTTCTGGTGATCAAGGACGGCTGCGTGCGCACCATCCAGCTGACGGACGGCTCCAATAGTGTTGACCGTGCTCTGGCCATGCTGCCGGAGCTGGTGGAAAAGGTGTCTGCACTGGTCAGCAAAAAGGGCGAAAAGCCCGCAGACGAGGCACCCAAGGCAGAGTAAGCCTTGACAGGAACCCTCTGACTAGGCGGTATGCCGGTAGCTTTCTCCTCGGACACGAATCGGGCCATTCCATCGCCCGCCCTACTGCCTGCGGCAGCAGGGTCCCACCCCAGCGGACGGTCCTCGGAGAAACTCCCGGCACACCGCCCCATCAACCTAAGCCGTAACCGCAGACTTCCAACCTGCGGTTTGAGATACAGCACGTTATGGCGTGCGTTTTGAGCGCCGGGAGGCGCACAAGGAGTTTTTATTATGGCAGAAGAACGTATTCAGAAGATCATGGCCGAGCAGGGCCTGTGCTCCCGCCGTGCGGCCGAGCAGATCATTGCCGAGGGCCGCGTCAAGGTCAATGGCCACCCCGTGAAGGTGGGCGACAAGATGGACCCCCACCGTGATGTGCTGCATGTGGATGATCAGCGCATCTACATCCAGAAGGATCAGCAGCTGTATTATCTGGCCCTGTACAAGCCCCGCGGCTATGTCACCACCGCCAGCGATGAGCTGGGCCGCAAGACGGTCATGGAGCTGGTGAGCGATATCCCCGCCCGCCTGTACCCGGTGGGTCGCCTGGACAAGGACAGCGAGGGTCTGCTGCTTATGACCAACGACGGTGCCTTTGCACAGGCAGTTACCCATCCGTCGGGCGGCATCTCCAAGCTGTACCGCGTGACCGTGCAGCCCCGTGCTGACGAAGCGCAGATCATCAAGATGAGCAGCGGCGTGGTGCTGGACGACGGCACCAAGACCCTGCCCTGTGCCATCAATGTGGTCACCGATGAGCCGGGCCGCACCGTGATGGAAATGACCCTGAAAGAGGGCAAGAACCGCGAGATCCGCCGCATGTGCGAGGCCGTCGGTCTGGAAGTGGTGCGTCTGAAGCGCAACGCCGAAGGTGTGGTCAAGCTGGGCATGCTCAAGCCGGGCACCTACCGGGAGCTGACCAAGGCAGAGATCAACGGCCTGCGTTCGGCCGCCGCCAAGGGCCGCGCCCAGACCCGCAGCGCAGCACTGCAGTCCAAGGCCGCAGAACGCCGTCCCCATGGTCCGGTGGGCAAGAGTGCCCCGAAAAAGCGGAAGTAAGCACGTTTGTAGGAGAAGGGACCCCTGTGCATGATTTTGCGCGGAGGTCCCTTTTTGCGGTTGAACGTACTGCAGCGCCTACATGTGAAGAATCGTCATATCTTCATTTGAAAAATGAGCAAAATTGATTCAAGAAGATGCGACAATAAAAATACGCGCATCACCGTCAAAAGATGAAACTGGAATTTTGCAGGAGGGGAACTGTGTGCCTGCCGGAAACAGGAGATGCTTTCGACAACAAAAGTTCATCCTCCTGAAGCAACCCTGTTCTTCGACGGAAATTGTGCTATAATACAAAAGCAACGCTTTGCCCGGCCCGGTGGGCCCGGCCTGCAGAGCAGATTGGAAACAAGGAGTTTATGGAATCATGGAAAGAGAAACCCTGAAGTCCCGCCTGGGCTTCATCCTGCTTTCTGCGGGCTGCGCCATCGGCATCGGCAACGTGTGGAAGTTCCCCTATATTGCCGGTCAGGGCGGCGGCGGCGCATTCGTGCTGTTTTATCTGGTGTTCCTGGTCATCCTGGGCCTGCCCATCATGACCATGGAGTTTGCGGTGGGTCGCGCCTCCCGCAAGAGCCCGGTGCGGGCCTATCAGGCACTGGAAAAGCCGGGCCAGAAATGGCACATCCACGGCTATCTCACCCTGATCGGTTGCTATCTGCTGATGATGTTCTACACCACGGTGGCCGGCTGGATGCTGCACTATTTCTACATGACCGCCATCGGTCAGCTGTCCGGCCTGAACGCCGAGCAGGTAGCCGGTAAGTTCACCGAGATGCTGGCCAGCCCCGGCGTGATGACCTTCTGGATGGTGTTCGTGGTGGTGCTGGGCATTCTGGTGTGCGCCAAGGGCCTGCAGAACGGTCTGGAGCGGGTGACCAAGGTCATGATGATCGCTCTGCTGGCCATCATGGTGGTGCTGGCGGTCAACAGCCTGTTCATGCCCGGCGCAAAAGAGGGCCTCGAGTTCTATCTGGTGCCCGATTTTGCCCGTATGCAGGAGGTGGGCGTGGTCAACACACTGGTGTCGGCCATGAACCAGGCCTTCTTCACCCTGAGCCTTGGCATCGGTGCCATGGCCATCTTCGGCAGTTACATCGGCAAGGAGCACTCCCTGCTGGGCGAGTCGGTCCGCATCGTGGTGCTGGACACCTTTGTGGCCATCACCGCTGGTCTGATCATCTTCCCGGCCTGCTTCACCTATGGTGTGGATCAGACCAGCGGCCCCAGCCTGATTTTCATCACTCTGCCCAACATCTTTGCCAACATGGCGCTGGGGCGTCTGTGGGGCACCCTGTTCTTCCTGTTCATGGCTTTTGCGGCCCTGTCCACGGTGCTGGCCGTGTTCGAGAACATCATCTGCTGCGGCATGGAGCTCACCGGCTGCAGCCGCAGGAAGTCCAGTCTGGTGAATTTGGTGCTCATCATTGCGCTGTCCATGCCCTGTGTGCTGGGCTATAACCTCTGGGCCTGGGACGGCTTTGCCGTGTTCGGCGGTGCCGTGCTGGACTTTGAGGACTTCCTGGTCAGCAACCTGTTCCTGCCGCTGGGCAGTCTGGTGTACCTGCTGTTCTGCGTCACCAAGTACGGCTGGGGCTGGGACAACTACAAAAAGGAAGTCAACACCGGCAAGGGCCTCAAGATGCACGACTGGATGCGCGGCTACCTGACCTACGTTCTGCCGGTCATCGTGCTGTTCATCTTTGCCTTTGGCATCTACGACAAATTCTTCGCATAAAACTGCGGCTCCTCTTATCTGGTTAAGAGGAGCCTTTTCTGACAGAAAGGAGTTCCGGATGCACATTCTTGTCTGCGACGACGATGCCGCCTTCAGCGCGAAGGTGGCGGAGTATGCGGCGACTTACTTTGAAGCGCACGAGATCCCGGTGCAGGCTACGGTCTGTTCCGACCCGGAGCAGGTGTTGGCGATCCCGGACCTGGAGCTGTACCGCATTGCATTCCTGGATGTGGACATGCCGCAGGTCAACGGCATTGCACTGGGCGGCCAGCTCCGGCACCGCAATCCGGACATCTGTCTGGTCTATGTATCGGCCTATCTGGCCTTTGCGCTGGATGGCTACAAGGTCAACGCCTACCGCTACATCCTCAAACGGGACGTCGCCAAGCAGCTGCCCAGCTGTCTGGAAGACATCTATGCGTCCATGATGCAGGCCGGTACCAAGACCCTCACCGTGCACCACAACCGCGAGAACATTCGCATCCCGCTGGACCAGATCTATTATCTGGAGAGCGAGGGCCGGGTCATCAATGTGTATGGGGACATTGCGCGGGAACATTTCTGCACCTTTTATGGCAAGCTGAAGGAGCTGCCGCCCATTCTGGCCCGGAATGGTTTTTTGCAGGTGGGCCGCAGCGATGTGGTCAACCTGCAGCATGTGTGCGCCATCCGGAATTACCGGGTGCTGATGAAAAACGGCGTGGAGCTCAGCGTCAGCCGCAGCAAGTATGCGGCTGTCCGCGCGGCCTATCTGGAATGGAAGGGGCAGTTCGGTGATGAGTGACAGCTTTATCTGGACGCTGTTGGGGCATCTGGTGTGCATTGCGCAGTGGGCGGCGTTCATTCTGGTGGATTACGCCTATCTGGGCCGGGGCAGGCGGTTCCGTCACCCCTGTGTGTGGGCCGCGCTGCTGGCGCTGGCAGTGCTGACGCTCTCGGTGCTGTGCGGTTTTGGCTTTTTCAATATCAAATCAGTGGTCAGCAATATCATCTACCTGCTGGTCATCGCGCTGCTGTTCGGCGGCACGGCAGTGGACCGGATGTCTGCCTGCATCATCAACGGCATTCTGTGCCTGCTTACCGAAAATACGGTCAGCTTTGTCTTTGCACGGCTCCACGGCATCTGCCCCGGTGAAGTCTGGCGCTACAGGACCTGTCTGGCGGCACTGGTGATCTCAATTTTGCTGGTGGGCATTCTGGTAGCACGCTTTCTGTGCCGGTGGAACCACTGCAGTGCGCTGGACCCGCTGCAGGCATTGCTGATGAGCTTTTTCCCGGGCGTCGTGGTGCTGCTGAACATCTTCATCATGATCTCCTCCAACCGCCGCGTGCCCACTCTGCTGGACCTGATGCTGACGGTGGGCCTGACCATTGCGGTGCTGGTGCACCTGGCCATCGTGCAGATGTTCAACGATCAGGTGGTGCAGGGGCAGGCGTCGCACTTTCAGGCCGCGCTGGAACAGCAGCGCGCAGAAGCCCTCATGGAGTCCTACACGGCACAGCGCCGCCTGACCCATGAGTTCACCAACCACATTGCCGCACTGGATGCGCTGCTCCGGCAGGGCGACCTGACCGGCGCACAGGAATACCTTTCCAGCGTGAGCAAGGTGGTGGCCGCCGGAACCACCATTCTGGACACCCACAACCCACTGCTGGACTCCCTGCTCAGCCGCAAGTATGAGGAAGCTGCGCAGCAGGGAGTGGAGCTGTACTTCGACCTGTGTGACCTCAAGGACCTGCCCTTTTGCGGCACGGACCTGGTCATCGTCATCTCCAACCTGCTGGACAATGCCATCCGGGCGGCGGCGCAGGCCAAACCGCCGGAGGTGTACCTGCGGGCGCGCAGGAACGAGGAAGAATACCTCATTTCGGTGCGCAACCGGGTGCAGAAGGACCTGGAGCTGGTGGATGGGGAGCTGCCGCGTTCCACCAAGGCAGAGCCGGGCCATGGCATGGGCCTTGTCAACGTGCGGGAGGTGCTGGACCGCTGCCGTTGCGAGTACACGCTCAGCTGCCGGGACCGCTGGTTCCGCTTTACCTGTGCGGTGCCTACCCGCAAGTTGTGACAGTTACCGATGCAGAATATGACATTTTCTCTGCAACAATAGCGTAACTCTGCTATACTGGACCCAGTAAAGGAACGCAAGGCAGTGCAGGCAGAGGTTGCGGCCGGGAGCTTTTCCGGGTTCTGCAGCATTGTGGCGTCAGGCTGCGGTGCGTGTGCAGCTGTGAAACCTTTGCTTTTGCGGGCTGTTCCGGTGGCGTGTGCCGGGCAGCAGAGCGTCTGACGGGGCTTGTCCGGCAGTTCATTTGGGGAATTGCATGATATAAGCTCATGGCAACTGCCGTACTTTGTGCGGTATCAGGGCCGGAAAGTTTCGTCAGACCATTCGGAACAAAACAGGCGGCTTCCCTCCGGGTAACCGGACAGGAAGCCGCCTGTTCTTTTTGTTTGTTTTTGCTGTTCCGGAGCGGGGAAAAGGGGCAGCGGAGGTTATTCCGGCTTGACCTGCAGCTCCTGCTCGCAGTAGAGGCAGCGGTACTTGCCGTTGGAGCTCAGCTCAAAGATCTGGTCGCACTCTTCCTCAATGGAGGAGATGCAGCGGGGGTTGCGGCAGCGCACGATGTTCACCAGACGCTTGGGAGGCTTCGGTCTTTCCTTGCGCACAGGCTTGCCGTTCTCGATCACGGTCACGCTGATGTCCGGGTCAAGGTAGGCCAGCACATCCAGGTTCAGCCAGGAAGCATCGCCCTCCACCTTGATGATGTCCTTGCGGCCGGAAGCGGACTTGCGGCTGCGTGCGTTCTGGATCAGAGCCACGCTGGCGGTGCGGTTGTCCTTGATGCCCAGCAGGTCCATCAGACCAATGGCGGTGCCGGCCTTGATGTGGTCGATCACAAGGCCGTTCTGGATCTCGTCAATGTTCAGCATATCAGTTTTCCTCCTTTGCCTTGGGGTCGTGCAGGCCCAGCAGGGTCATGATCAGTGCCATGCGGACGTAAACGCCGTTCTGCACCTGCTCAAAGTAAGCGGCACGGGGGTCATCGTCCACATCCAGTGCGATCTCGTTCACGCGGGGCAGGGGATGCAGCACGGCCATGTCCGGCTTTGCCAGCCCCATCTTTTCCTTGGTCAGCACATAGCTGTTCTTCAGGCGGATGTAATCCTCTTCGTTGAAGAAGCGCTCCTTCTGCACACGGGTCATGTACAGGATGTCCAGTTCCGGCATGACCTCTTCCAGGCTGCGGGTCTCCTTGTATTCGATGCCGTTGGCCTCCAGCACATCGTTGATGATGTAATCCGGCACCCGCAGCTCTTCCGGGCTGATGAGCACAAAGCGGATGTTCTGGCAGCGGGCCATGGTCTTGATCAGGGAATGCACCGTACGACCGAATTTCAGGTCACCGCACAGGCCGATGGTCAGATCGTCCAGCCGGCCCTTGCGGCGGCGGATGGTCATCAGGTCGGTCAGGGTCTGGGTGGGATGCTGGTGGCCGCCGTCACCGGCGTTGATCACCGGGATGCGGGAGTAGCGGGAAGCACGCAGCGGTGCGCCCTCCTTGGGGTGGCGCATAGCCACGATGTCGGCATAGCAGGACACCACGCGGATGGTGTCGGCCACGCTCTCGCCTTTGCTGGCGCTGGACACGTTCTCACTGGGAAAGCCCAGCACATGGCCGCCCAGGTTCAGCATGGCGGCCTCAAACGAAAGGCGGGTGCGGGTGGACGGCTCATAGAACAGGGTGGCCAGTTTTTTGTGGGTGGCCACATCCTGATAGGCGGCCGGATCGTCGTGGATGCGGTCGGCAAGGTCGAGCAGGGTGGTGATTTCCTGCTGGGTGAAATCCAACGGGTCGATCAGATGACGCATGGTTACGTTACCTCCGTTACATCAAAGCGGTTTAAAGCAGTTTGCGTAAAATGGAAAAATCAAAGAAGTTTGTGTAGTAGCTCAGCGAACGCATCACCGGGCGGCACAAACGATTGAAACACACTTCGTCCAGCAGCAACATGGCCTCGCCGGGGGCAAGCCGCATGGCTGCACGGATGGACTCATCGCCGCAGCTGGCTTTCAGGTGGGCCACGTTCGAGGAGATCTGCTGGTGGCACTCCCGCTCCAGAATATCGAACACACCGCCGGTCAGGTCGATGCGGGTGTAGTCCCGGTTGCCGAACAGGCTGCGCGGCAGATAGTCGATGGAGTAGATCACCGGGGTGGTGTCGGCAAGGATGCGCTTTTTGATGCAGATCACCTCGTCGCCGGGTTCGATGTCCAGATTATGGGCCAGCTCATCCCCCGCCCGGATGGGAAACACCTGAATGCCGTCGGCATGGGGGTAGCTGCCAAAGCTGCGGATCAGCGGGTAATATTCCAGCTTCTGGTCCAGACGGCTGCGCAGGCCCAACACCGAACGGTTCACCACCGTGCCGATGCCGCGCACCCGCTCTACATAGCCTGCACGCTCCATTTCGCTCAGAGCGTCCCGGATCACGGTGCGGCTTACCCCCAGTTCGGCGGCAAGATCCACCTCCGCAGGCAGACGGTCCGCATGGGCATAGCGCCCGGTGCGCAGTTCGTCCAGCAGGCTGGCGACCACCCGGTCGCTGATCACGGCACCGCCCAGTCGGCTGGAGGCGGCAAGAGTAGATTCCTTCATTTCGGTTCCTCCGTTCACAGGCGGGCAGGCCGCCGGGACTTCAAAAGACCCTGCAGGCCGCATGATGCACTGCCCCAAAGCCCTTTGTTTCTATTATAACATAAATTGACATTTAGAAAAGCGGCATTTATACTGGAAACGAAGAAAAAGTACGATTTTATTTTGGAGGGCATTGCAATCATGGAACTTATTCTGCACAAAGTCTGCGGCCATCCGGCACAGCAGGCGGTCACCCTGCGGCGCTGCACACCGGACGAAGCCCCGGCGGTGTATGCGCTGCAAAACGAGGTGCACGCCGCCATGCCGCACCCGGAGTGGTTCGTTACCGACACGCTGGAACATATCACCGGTTATATCACCGACAGCCTGTGCATCGGGGTGTGGCAGGGCAGTCGGCTGGGCGCGTACCTGACTTTCCATTACTGCGGTCAGAGCCCGCACAACTATGCGGCTTTTCTGGGTGTGCCGCAGGCCGAGTGGCCCCATTGGGCCAATGCCGACAGCGCTGTGGTGCGCCCGGACTGGCGGGGCAACGGCCTGCAGCGCCGCATGCTGGAAGCTGCCCTGCCGCTTCTGCCGGAGAGCATCACGCACCTGGGAGCCACGGTCAGTCCGGCCAACCCCTACAGTCTGAGCAACGCCCTGGCCTGCGGGTTCACCATCCGTGCCCGCCGCGAAATGTACGGTGGGTTCGACCGCTACCTGCTGGCAAAGGAGCTGTAAAAAGAAAAGAGCTGCTGCACGATGAAATGCAGCAGCTCTTTGTGATATACAATGCGGTCGGTGCGGGCTGGAAGCTGACCGCCGCGAGATAAGGCTCCCTCTCTGAGGAAGCTGGCATCGCACAGCGATGACGGAGGGAGTATTATGCAGCCTGCAGGTTCTGTCCCTTTTTCTGCAGCTTGCGCCGTACCACCAGCAGGCAGATCAGATGCACCGAGGCGGTCAGAACCCAGCTGATGGGGTAGCTGATGTACAGCATGAACGGGGTGCGGTTCAGCTGGAAGATGGTGGCGATCCACACCAGACGCAGCAGGCAGCTGCCAATCAGGCTCACCACCATGGGCAGCACGCTGTAACCCAGGCCGCGCAGGCTGCTGGCCAGTGTGTCCATGATGCCGCACAGCAGGTAGGTGCCGCAGATGATCCACAGCCGCTCGTATCCGGCGGCGATCACGGCCTCGTCCGAGGAGTAGAAGTGCAGCAGCTGCCGACCAGCCAGTGCCGCACCGCCGCCCAAAAGAATGCCGGTGACCACGGCGCACAGCAGGCAGTTGCGCATCACACGGTCCAGATTGTGATACTTGCGTGCACCCATGTTCTGGCTGGTAAAGGTCACGGCGGCCTGTGCAAAGGCGTTCATGGCCGTGTAGACGAAGCCTTCCAGATTGGACGATGCCGAGCTTCCGGCCACGACCGTGGAGCCGAAGGAATTGATGGCGGACTGGATCACCACATTGGACAGGCTGAACACGGTGCTCTGCAGGCCCGCCGGCAGGCCGATGAGCAAGATCTGCTTCAGGGCACCGGCGTGAAAGCCCAGCTTGTGCAGGTCCAGATGCAGCGCGCCCTTTTCCCGCACCAGCATGGCGGTGACCAGGCAGGCCGACACCGTCTCACTGATGATGGTGGCCAGCGCAACGCCCGCCACGCTCATGGAAAAGCCGATGACGAACACAAGGTTCAGCACCACATTGATGATACCGGCCGCCGCCAGACAGTACAGAGGGCGCTTGGTGTCGCCCACGGCCCGCAGCAGAGCGCTGCTGAAGTTGTACAGCATGTTCATGGGCATGCCGATGAAGTAGATCTTGAGGTACAAAGAAGAAAGGTCGATGACATCCTCCGGGCAGCTCATGAGCTCCAGCAGGCTGCGGGCGGCAAAAAAGCCCACCACGGCCAGCAGTACGCCGCTGGTAAGGCCCAGCGTCACGGCGGTGTGCACGGTGTCCTGTATGCCGTGCTCGTCCTTTGCGCCAAAGCAGCGGGCAGCTACGACGTTCGCGCCCAACGAGAGCCCAACGAACAGGTTCACCAGCAGGTTGATCAGGGAACCGTTGGAGCCGACTGCGGCCAGCGCGGTGCTGCCGGCAAAGCGGCCCACCACCACAACGTCTGCCGCGTTGAACAGCAGCTGCAAAATGCTGGATGCAGCCAGCGGAATGGAAAACAGAATGATCTTTTGCAGCATCGGGCCGCTGGTCAGGTCAGCGGAACGGTCTGCCCGGGTTTGCGTCATGGGGTCACACGCCTCCTTGAAATGTTTTTGATATCTGAATCGGTTGATTTTAGATCGTACCCGGAAAGCCAGGCACAAGTACCTATTATACGTCAGTATACGTCAGACGTCCGCAAAACGCAAGAGCCCCGGAACCGCAAACGTTCCGGGGCTGCTGTGAAAACTGGGTCAGTGAGAGGCGTCCAGCACGGTCCAGTGCCCGTCGTGTTCAGGATCCATCGTCTCGCCGTCATCGGTGTACATGCGGTACGCGGCATGGCCGTCGGCGTCCGGGCAGGCCAGCAGGGCAATGGGCTGCTCGTCCAGCGCGGCGGTGCAGGCTGCGGGCTTTGCCAGCGGCACGGCATGACCCGGCCGCACGAACAGCAGCACTTCGTTCAGGGCACAGTGCACATAGTGGTGGCCTGCAGGCAGGGCCTCGGTGTCGTAGTCCTCGGCGCTGCGCAGACGGTACAGCTGCATGGGCTCCGGCAGGTAGACATGCCGCCCGGCGGCGTTCTGGGTGTACATCGGAGCCAGCATGACGCCGTCGCCCAGCAGCAGCTGGTCCTGCACCTCCCGTGCTTCGGGGTCTGCAGGCCAGTCAAAGCCCAGCGGGCGGAAGTAGCCGGTGTTCTCCAGGGCGCTCTTCATGAACTCGCTGTACAGGTAGGGCAGCAGGGCATAGCGCAGGCGCAGCATCTCCCGCAGGGCGGGCAGCTGGTCGGCAAAGCGGAAATATTCCTGCTCGCGGGTCCCGGCACCGGCATGGTTGCGCATCAGCGGGGTGAACAGGCCAAACTCCAGCCAGCGCAGGGCCAGGTCCGGGGTGGTGTCGCCCGCGAAACCGCACAGGTCGGCACCGGTGTACAAAAAGCCGCACATCTGCACACTGGGCATCATCTGAATGTTGGCCAGCAGCTGTTCCCAGCTGGAATGGTTGTCGCCCAGCCAGATGCCGCCGTACCGGTGGCTGCCAATGATGCTGGAACGGCTGTACAGCAGGGTGCGCCTGCCGGGGCGCAGGTCGGCAAAGGCCTCCCCGGCAGCGCGGGTCATGCTGCCGCCGTACAGATTGTGCACCCGGTCGTGCCGCACCTGCTGCCCGGCCAGGTCGTGGTAGAAGCTGGCGTAGTCGGCAGGGCTGTTCATCAGGCCCATGGCACCGCCCACCACCTTGGCAAAGAACTCTTCCTGCTCCAAGTTGTCTTTTTCACGAAGCTGTGCCATGCTGTCCAGAAATGCCCGGAGCCGCTCCGGGGAGTAGAACAGCGCGGGTTCGTTCATGTCGTTCCAGAAGCCCTCAATACCGCAGTCGGTCAGCACCTTGTAGCGGTGGCCGAACCAGTCCCGCACTTCCGGGCGCAGAAAATCGGCAAAATAGGCCTTGCCGGGCCACACGGCAGCC
>UMJB01023002.1_pt1 | contig 20823 bp, 11 predicted proteins | sample 1965961 | NCBI WGS metagenome assembly UMJB01 (sample SAMEA4836139, study PRJEB28245) | human gut metagenome | biome: gut microbiome; material: fecal sample | place: Denmark | collected 2008
CCCCCAAGCTGCTCTTCCCCCAAGATTCCGTGAAGAACCATTGTTTTCCTTTTTGTCGCCCTTGTAACGATAAAAACCAAGTAACATGGGAGGCGACTGCGAAGGGCTCAAGGGGGCGACCGCAGACATTCGTCTGTTTCCATTGCCCCCTTGTCGCGTCCGCAGACGCGAAACCCTCTGCACAACATTGATTGCATATAGAAATAACTATATCGCATATTACGCAAACAGCCCTCTGACGCAAGCATCCTGCGCCAGAGGGCTGTTGTTATTTACTGATGCACAACCACGGTATACGGCTTCGTAGAGTCGGTTTCGACCTGCGCCTGACCGTCCTTCATCGTCACGGTGAAGGTCGCGGCGACGCTGCCCTTCGTGTCGGGGATTTCAACCGTCTCGCTCTCGCCGTCCGCCAGCTGGTAGACGTGCAGCTCCACGCCGTCCAGATAGTCGTAATCCGGGCGGTCGTCATGCGCGCCCAGCGGCAGCACCGTGCCGGGACGCACCATCAGCGGCAGGGACATGAAGTCGTGAATCTCCGTCTGCCAGTGGCCGCCCTCGACCTTGCCGCCATCCAGCAGGGACGTCCACGTTCCGTCGGGCAGATAATACTGCACCTCGCCGTCCTTGCGGAAAATCGGCGCAACGAGCAGCGAATCGCCCAGCATGTACTGGCGGTCGAGCATATCGCACGCCGGGTCATCCGGGAACTCCAGCATCATCGGGCGCATCATCGGCACGCCGTGTTCATGCGCCTCCACCGCCTTGCCGTACAGGTAGGGCATCAGGCGGCACTTGAGCTTGGTGAACTTGCGGCAGACATCCACGCTCTCCTCGTCAAACAGCCACGGCACGCGGTAGCTCGTCGAGCCGTGCAGGCGGCTGTGGGAGGACAAGAGGCCAAACTGCACCCAGCGCTTGTAAACATCCGCCGGCGCGGTGGACTCAAAGCCGGAAATATCGTGGCTCCAGTAGCCAAATCCGCTGTGGCTCATGGACAGACCCGCGCGCAGCGTTTCCGCCATCGAGATGTAGGTCGCGGAGTTATCGCCGCCCCAATGCACCGGGAACTGCTGACCGCCGACCGTCGCGCTGCGGGCGAACAGAATCGCTTCGCCCTCGCCCTTTCGATCCTTCACAACGTCAAAGACAACCTTGTTGTACAGGTAGGTGTAATAGTTGTGCATATAGACCGGGTCGCTGCCGTCGAACCACCGGATGTCGCGCACCGGGATGCGCTCACCGAAGTCGGTTTTGAAGCAGTCCACGCCCATGTCCATCAGCTTATAGAGGTAAGAAGCGTACCACTTGCAGGCGTCCGGATTGGTGAAATCGACAATCGCCATGCCCGCCTGCCACATATCGGTCTGGAAGAGGCTGCCGTCGGTCTTTTTCAGCAGGTAGCCATGCTCCATGCCTTCCTTGAACAGCGGCGACGCCTGACCGATGTACGGGTTAATCCAGCAGCAGATGTGCAGCCCCTTCTCGTGGTAGCGCTTAAGCATTCCCACCGGGTCGGGGAACGTGTCATGATCCCACTCGAAGTCGCACCAGTTGAAGCCCTTCATCCAGTAGCAGTCGAAGTGGAACACGGACAGCGGAATGTCGCGCTCCGCCATGCCGTTGATGAAGGAGGAAGTCGTCTGCTCGTCGTAATTCGTGGTGAAGGAGGTGGACAGCCACAGACCGAACGACCACGCGGGCACGAGCGCCGGACGACCCGTCAGCGCGGTGTACAGGTCGAGCGTGTCCTTCGGCGTGCCGCCGTAGATCACGTCGTAGACCATCGTTTCGCCCTCGTGCGAGAACTGCACGCGCTCCACCTTTTCCGTCGCGACCTCAAAGGACACGTCGCTTGCGTTCTCCACCAGCACACCATAGCCGCGGTTGGTCATGTAGAACGGAATGTTCTTGTACGCCAGCTCCGACGCCGTGCCGCCATCCGCGTTCCACATATCAACCGTCTGACCGTTCTTGACGTACGCGCCAAAGCGTTCGCCCAAACCGTAAACGCATTCGCCCACGTCGAGCTGGAGGCTCTCGGACATGTAGGACGTGCCGTGCGGCAGAAGCGAACAGGGCGTGCCGTCCTTCTTCAGCGCACGACCCATGCCGCGCCAACCGGACGTCGTCAGGATGCGGTCGCCGACCATATAGTCCACCGCCCAATTGCCGCCCTTGCTCACGCGCGCGGTCAGTTCGCCGGAGGTGAAGTAGGCGTAGTCGTCATCCTCGCGGATTTCGGGCGTCACATCCTCTTCATACGTCGTGAACTTGGGGTCTTTGCGCGGCGTTCCGGCGAAGTGCGTCACCTGCACGCGGATGATGTTCCTGCGCGGCGCGGTGAACACAATGTCGAGCGAGCCGCCGTCGAGAATGTCGCCGCGGTGGCGAATCGGGCGGCAGGCGCTGATGATGTGCAGCTCCTTGTCGTTCTTGATGACGCGAACGGTCTGCGTGGCGTAGGACATCACATAGTCCTGCCGAATGACCCAGTAACCTTGCGTAAAACGCATGTTGATGCTCTCCTTTATGATAATATTGATGGCTCTTTTCATGCGCACAGGGCGCGGAAACCGCCTTCTTTAGTCCGTGATGATTTTCACCACAACCGGCATGTCGCTGCGGTAAGTCCCCAAGTCCACATGCAGGGCTTCGCCGTCGCGCGTCCACGCGGCCTGCGCGGGATTGCCCAGCACTTCCACCTTCCGCACAATGCCGTGCCAGAGCGGCAAGTGGCTCGCGTCCGCCTCGCGCAAAGACCGAATGTGCAGCTTGCCGTCCGCCGGGCACGCCATGCACGCCGCGTAGATGTTTCCGCCGCGGCAGGTGAAGCGGAAGTCCTCGCTGGTGAAGTTGCGGGACGCGCCGTCGGCAAACTGCCCCTCCTGAATCTTCGTCGGACCTTCCTGATTGATGCGCCACAAGCCTGTGCCGTGGATGCACTCGTCATTGACGCGCATCCAGTCCGCCAGTTTGTGCAGGATCTCAACGTCCTTGTCCGCCAGCGTGCCGTCCGGCTTCGGGCCGAAATTCAGCAGCAGGCGGCCGTTCTTGCTCACCACATCCAGCAAGTCCTGCACAATCTCCTGCGGCGCTTTGTAGACCGCCTTGTCCGGCTGCACGGAATAGCACCAGCTGCCGCGCATGACGGACGTGTCCGACTGCCACAGGAACGGCTTCGCTTCCGCGAACTGCCCGCGCTCAATGTCTGGCACGCCGATGCCGAACGGGAATGCGTCGTGCTTGTAGTTGATAACGCACCCGCCGCGGCTTTCCATCACGTTGAAGTAGTACGCGGCGAAGCGCTGCAGGTACGGCTTGACGGCGGAATGCTGAATCCACCAGTCGAAATAGAGGATGCGCGGATGATAGCGGTCGACGATCTCGCAGCAGCGCAGCAGCCAGTCCGTCAGGAACTCATCCGTCGGCATCGGCTCGGAGAGCAAGTCCTGATTCTCCCGTTCGGGCATGGCGGGCCATGCGTAATCCCCCAAGTGCATCGGCTGCTTGATGTCGCTGTCAAACTCCTGCCCATGCCCCAGGAACCACCAGTGCTCCACGCGATGGCTCGATGCGCCCAGCGTCATGCCCGCGCGCTCCGCCTCCACCAGCAAATCGCCCATGATGTCCCGGTGCGGGCCCATTTCCGCCGCGTTCCAGTGAGACAGCTCACTCCGGTAGTTCTGGAAGCCGTCGTGATGCTCCGCCACCGGCACGATGTAATCCGCCCCCGCTTCCCGGAACAGCTTCACCCACGCCTGCGGATCGAACGCTTCCATCTTAAACTGCGGAATGAAGTCCTTGAACCCGAAATCCTTCGGCTGCCCGTAATGCTGGCAGTGGTACTCGTATTCCGGCGAACCCTTGATGTACATGTTCCGCGCGTACCAATCATGATACGCCGGAACAGAAAACACGCCCCAGTGCAGGAAGATGCCCAGCCGTTTCTCCCGATACCAGTCCGGCACAGGATGGGTGCTGAGCGATTCCCACGTCGGGTGATATTTTCCCGCTGCGTTCACCGCGTCGATTTCCTGCAAATAACGCTCCCGATTCATCGCATACTCCTTTCAAGAATGAAAAGAACAATACTATTTTCCACTCAAAGAGTACGACAAACAAGTGAAAAATCCTTGCGCCAAAGCAAAAAAATGTCCGAAAACTTTTCCGAAAATCCGTGCAATCAGCCCAAACGTCTGTTTTTTCTTGACTTCTCAATCGTTTTCGCAAAATTTTCCCCGCTCCCCCGCTTGCCTTTTTTCGCTTTTGCCTGTATCATGAGGGTATTCCACGCACGGTGCCAAAACGATTCACGCCAACAAGGAGGATTCTCCATGCTTTCCAACGAAGCCATCCGCCAGCAGGTGGAAAACCTGCTTTCCCAAATGACACTGGAAGAAAAAGCCGCCCAAATGGTGCAGGTTCCCTACACCGTCGTCGGGCGCGAGGAAGCGCTGCGCTGGGCAAAGCTCGGCGCAGGCTCGTTCCTGCACGTTCTGGGCGACGACGCGCGCGAGGTGCAGCAGGCGGCGCTCCATAGCCGTCTGGGCATCCCCGTGCTGTTCGGCATTGACGCCATCCACGGGCATGGGCTGAATGACCACGCCACCATCTTCCCGTCGCAGCTATCTTGCGCCTGCGCGTGGGACAAGGACATCGCGCGCGAAATGGGCGAAGTGACGGCGCGCGAAGTTGCCACCGACGGGCTGCACTGGACGTTCTCGCCCGTGCTGTGCCTGGGGCGCGACACCCGCTGGGGGCGCGTCGACGAAACCTTCGGCGAAGACCCCTATCTGGCGGGTGAATTAGGCGAAGCGATCGTGCGCGGCTATCAGGGCGACGATTTGTCCGACGGCGAGCATATTCTGGCGTGCGCCAAGCACTACATCGGCTACGGCGAGGCGGTCGGCGCGCGCGATGCCTGCGACACGGAAATGACGTACCGCCGCCTGCGCGAGACGTTCCTGCCGCCGTTCGAGAAGGCGTTCCGGGCAGGGTGCGCAACGGTCATGACGGCATATGGTTCCATCGACGGCACGCCCTTCACCGCCGACGAGAAGAGCATGAAGGCGATTCTGCGCGGCGACGCGGGCTTTGACGGCTTCAGCGTCACCGACTGGGACAACTGTCATTCGCTCCTGACCGCCCAGCACGTCGCGGCGGACATGCCCGAAGCGTCCGTGCTGGCTGCCAAGGCAGGCAACGACATGATGATGACCTCCCTCGGCTTCTACGATGCGGCGATTGACGCGGTGCGCTCCGGCAAGCTCGACGAAGCCGTGCTGGACGACGCGGTGCGCCACATTCTGACCATCAAGTGCCGCATGAATCTGCTTGCGCAGCCGGAGAAGAGCGGGCGTCCGGGGTGCATCGGGTGCGAGGAGCATCAGCAGGCGGCGCTTCGGGCGGCACGCAAGTCCATCACCCTGCTTAAAAACGACGCGCACACCCTGCCCTTGACATCCGTCCGCCGTGTGGCGGTCATCGGTGCGAGCGCGGACGACATTCGCGCGCAGTATGGCGACTGGACGTACTTCACGCATCCCAAACTCATCCCGAACCGTCCCGCCGTCCGCCCGTATGTGACGATTCGCGAGGGCATCGAGGCCATCGGCGCGCAGGAGAATTTCGAGGTTGCGTACCACCGCGGGTGCGGCGTGCTTCCTTCGGATGCTGACAATATTCCGGGTGCGGTGGCTGCGTGCCGGAATGCGGATGCGATTGTGCTTGTCGTGGGCGATGTTTACGCACAGTACGGCGAAACGAAAGACCGCGCCGACCTCGCCCTGTCCGGGCGGCAGCTGGAGCTCTACCGCGAGCTGCGTGCGCTGGGGATTCCGCTGGTGACGGTGCTGCTGTCCTCCAAGCCGCTGGCGATTCCGGAAATTGCCCATTCGACGGATGCGCTCGTGTGCGCCTTCAACGGCGGCATGTTCGGCGGTCAGGCGGTCGCGGAAGCGATTTTCGGGCGGCTGAATCCGTCCGGGCGGCTGCCCATCAGCTTCCCACACCATTCGGGGCAGGTGCCGGTGTACTACAACCATCTCCCCGGCTGGCACTGGGGACACTACAGCGACCTGCCTGCCGAGCCGCTGTTCACCTTTGGCGAGGGCATCGGCTATGCGCCGTTTGTCTACCGCGATTTGGCGGTGGATGCGGATTCGCTCACGCTGTCGGTGAAGGTGCGCAACGCGGGCGACATTGCGGGCGAAGAGACGGTTCAGGTGTACCTGCGCGACTGCGTATGCGAGGTGATGCAGCCTGTGAAGCAGCTGATTGCCTTCCGCAAGGTGCTTCTGCAGCCGGGCGAGGAGCAGGAGGTCGTCTTCCATCTCGACCGCACCGCGTTCACCTACATCAACCGTGCGGAGGAGCGTGTTTTCGCGCCGGGCGACTTCATGCTGATGGCGGGGCACAGTGCGAAGGACGAGGACTTGCTGAAAGAGACGGTGTGGGTGGGGTGACCCAAGGGGCGCTGCCCCTTGACCCCGCAAGGGACTTCGTCCCTTGACCCTTTCGCGCGATTGAGTTGGTGACTTTTTCATACAACTTCCGCGTGTTGATTGGGGGAACCCAAGGGGCGCTGCCCCTTGACCCTGCCAAAGGGTCTTCGACCCTCTGGACTCCCTTTCGCGCGATTGAACTGGTACTACTCTCAGGCAATGCCCGCGTGTTGGGCTTTGGAAAAGTGCCATTGTAAAAAGGGCTGCCGTGCAGATTGTGCATGGCAGCCCTTTGCTATTTGGGTATCAACCGATGGAGTACAAGGCAACTACCTTTGCAACCATCGTGATATACTTAATCTGAATCGCATTCCGTGCGTCTTCGTCCATCGCAAGATAGTCCGCAACGCTGATTTTCTGCGCCGTTTCGCCCTCGGCAGGAATCGTCGTCAGCATACTGCGCTGCTGATCCAGTTCGCACTGCACGCGCGCGCCCGCATTGCGTGCGCCAATGCCGATTTTCTTCTCCGTAAAGGGATTGTATTCATAGTAGGAGATGACAATGGGGCTGCCCGCAATCAGGTTGCGGTACGTCGCCGTTTCCGCCATCACCGCGCAGGACGTGTAAACATCTGTGCCGTTCTCATCCACCGTGTACTTCAAGCCGAAAATAGCAACCGTCGGCTCGTTGTTCTCGTCAATGGTCACAACCGTATTCGTGCCCAAGCCATTGCTTTGCAGCTTGATGGCGTACTTGCCGCCGTCATTCGGGAACGGTACGCTGACATACTGCGCATTTTCGAGCTTCGCGGCTTCCTCCAGCGTCGAAACGCCATTTTCATCCGCAATCCAATAGTAGACCTTGACCTTCACTGCCGAGCGCGCCGCCAGATCCAGCGGGGTACGGATGCACGGGCCGTCCGTTTCATCCACATACTTCGCCTTGCCGGACGCGTGCGTAATAACGTCCACAGCCGCATCCGTCGTCTGGAAATCGTAAATTGACGCATTCGGGTCTTCGTAGGTGAAGTCGATGCCCGCCGCCTTGCACTGGTCGGCAAACGTTTCTTCCGTCACCGCTTCTGCCACGGGAGATGCCACGGTGTCCACTTCACCCTTTTCCGCGCGAGATAGCGCCGCATTCACTGCCGCAATCACTGCTTCGCTGGATACGGTCGCCTGACTGACCGTATCAACGTCGGTATTGCCCGCCACAAGGATAGCCTCAATCATCTTGTCGATGGCAACATCACCCAAGCCTGCCGTTTCGCTCTGTGACACGACTTTGATATCCGCAATCGCATCCGCCGTCATTTCAACACGCAGGGTAATTGCGCCGTTGTTGCCGTCCGCAGAAACCGTGTAAGTTCCGGGCGTATACGCGCCGTCTGCCATTGCTGCCCCACCCGCGCAGAACAGGGACAGCGCCATCAGCGTTGAAAGTGCTCTTCTTTTCATAACCAATCCTTCTTTCCGCATACAGTTTGCATGCTTATGATAATATTATTATATCATTCGTTAATCGTTTGTCAAGAATGCTACGAAAATATATTCTTTCAGCAAAACGACCGAACCCGCTTCACCGCGCCGTTCGGTCGTTTTTGATGCCCATTTTCCGCAGCAGGAACGCTGCAATCTTCCATCCCCAGTGCTGCCGTTCCAGATGCGCCACCGGCAGTTCTTTCACGCGGTAATCCTGCTGTGCCAGCCACACGTCCAGCAGTCGCTCCGCCAGAAAACCATGCACCCGCTTATCCCGCGCGCTGTAGCCCGTCGTATCAATTTCTGCCGCGTCCAGCAGGGGGAAGAGCCACGATGCATAGCTTTGCAGCGCGTCCCGGCGCATCAGCATCAGGTTGAACCGATGCCCGGATCGGCGCGCCATCACGCGGTCAAACACGCGCTCCTGCCCCGGATGCAGCCGCGCAAGCGCCGCCCGCGCCTTCCACAAATCCTCCTCGTGGTGCGCATGGGCATACTGCGTGAAGTTCGTTTCCAGCCAGTAGTGCCGCTTTTTCGGCAAAAAAATATCCGCCGTATCAAGCAGGGGCAGCAGCTGCGCGCGCGTCAGAATGCGCTTTTGCGGGCAGCCTGTCCTGCGGAGGGAGAAGTACCGCCGATAATGGCACAAGCCGTACCAGTCCGCATCAACATTGTGCGCCATCCAGTACAGCACCGTCAGTTCGCAGTAGCTGCCGTTCTTCGCGCTGATATTTTCGCCCGTATCGTCGCGCATCAGCCCCAGCGGCGGATGAATCGCCGCGCCCGCCTGAATTGGCGTATACAGCGCATCTGTCGGCAGCGCGTACTTTTCGTGCAGCGCCACGGCAAAAAAGATGCGCGGCTGTTGCATGCTTCTCCCCCCTTCCTACGCTGCATTGTACCATGCTCCATGCCTTCCGTCAACAGCGAATGCGGACGGAAGTTGTAAATTTTCCATTCTTCTGCCGGTTTTCGTTGACAATCGCCTTCTTTTTATGCTATTCTTCAGGTTGGAGTATCATAGAAAGGAATGGCATTGATTATGAAGAAATGGCTGATAGCGCTGCTGACGCTGCTCGCGCTGAGCCTGAGCGTTGCCTTCGCCGCGGAAGCGAATGATATCACAGAGGACTGCAAGTTCAAGGTGTGCAGTTCCGGGCGGAAATACACGCTGATGACGGACAAGAAGTATACCTCTTACTGGGAGAGCAACAAAATCAAAACCCCATGGATCGCAATTACCGCGCCGGAGGGCAAGCCAATTGCCGGGCTTTATGTCTGCTTCGGCAACATGCCTGAATCGTGGGAAATCCAGACCAGCGACGACGGCAAGGACTGGTTCACCGCCGTGCCGGGCGACACGCGCTTCCTCCACGCGTATGTTGCGCTGCCGCAGCCCGCGCAGCATGTCCGCTTGGCGGTGACAAGCGAGAAGAAAACTGCCCTGCGCATCAACGACCTGTTTGTGCTTTCTGAGGGCGATTTGCCTGACTGGGTGCAGGTATGGCAGCCGACGGAGGAGAAGGCGGATATCCTCTTCCTCTCCACGCACCCGGATGATGAGCTGATTTTCTTCGGCGGCGCAATTCCCACCTACGCCGTCGAGCAGCAGCGCAAGGTGGTTGTGGCGTACTTCACCCGCTCCAACACCACCCGCTCCTCCGAGCTGCTCAATGGTCTGTGGCACATGGGCGTGCGGACGTATCCGGTCATTGGCAATTTCAAGGACAGCTATGCCAAAAATCTCAAGGCAGCCTATAAATCTGCGGGCGGCAAAGGCAAAGTCAACGAATGGATTGTGGGGCTGTATCGGCAGTACAAACCGGAAGTCGTTGTGACGCAGGACACCAATGGCGAGTATGGCCACAAGCAGCACATGATGATTGCTGACGCCGCCCAGAACTGCATTGCATTGGCAGCAAACGAGGATGAGTTCACCGCGTCCACCATTGCATACGGCACTTGGCAGGTCAAAAAGCTGTACCTGCACCTGTACCCCGAAAATCAGATTACGTTTGACTGGACGGTTCCGCTCAAGAGCATGAATGGCGCGACCGGCATCGAGCTGGCGGAAGAAGCCTATACCCTGCACAAGACGCAGGCATCCTCCGGCATGAGCGTCACCGAAACAGGCACGAAGTACGACAACCGCGTGTTTGGTCTGGCGTTCACGACCGTAGGCGAGGACGTCCGCAAAGACGACTTCCTCGAAAACATCTACGACGCGCCCGGTTCTTACGATGCGGCGGCAAACAACGTAGAGGCCACGCCCGCGCCCACCGAAGTGCCCGCATACATGGCGCACATGCCCGCCCTCAACGCCAAGGGTTTCCTCGATGAAGGCGAATACCTCTACTCTTCCGAGGACGAGGGACTGTGGATTTACGTCAGCCAGACCAGCAAAGTCATCATCCAGCGCAAATACGACGCAACCCAGCCGCTGACGTGGTTTGAGGCGGATCTGTACGGCGATTTGGACGCGGGCGAAATGCTCCGCACGGTGCAAAACGACCCGGAGAAGATGGGCAAAGTGCGTGTGGACGCAACCGAAACCGCAAAGAAGCACAACGTCGTTTTTGCGATGAACACGGACTACTACACTTACCGCGTCGCCGTGAACAACAACCGCCACACAGGCGTTGTCATCCGCGATGGGCACATTCTCTATGACGACCCGTACACCGAAAAGCAGGTAACGAACTCCATGTTCCCGAATCTGGACATGCTGGCGTTCATGCCTGACGGCAGCCTTAAAGTCTACCACAGCTGGGAAAAGACGGCGCAGGAGTTCATCGACGAGGGTGTACAGACGGTGTACTCCTTCGGCCCGTATCTGCTGCTGGACGGCAAAGTGTCCGAGCGCGCCTACGCCAACAACGAGAACAAGAATCCGCGCTGCGCCATCGGCATGGTCGAACCCGGTCACTACGTCGCCATCATGTGCGAAGGGCGCCTGAAGCGCTCCGCAGGCGTTACCATCAGCTATTTGGCGAAGATGATGCGCGCTAAGGGCTGTCAGGTCGCCTTCAACATGGACGGCGGGCAGACGGCAGTGATGGTCTTCATGGGCAAGCAGCTCAACCAGATTGGCGCTTACGACGGCGGCAAGACCAACTCCCGCCCGACAAGCGAAGTGCTGGGCTTCGGCACATCCGAGCAGGTCGGGACGTACGAAGTGCAATAAACCTACTATTTCAGGGCAGAAGAACGCGCTTCTGCCCTGTTTTTTCCGAAAAAATCGTGAAATTACGGCTCTCACCCTTGACGTGACAAGCACCAAAATGCTATAATAAAGCGTTTTCAAGCTACTATTTCGCGGGAAATGCCGGTTTGCGGCGCTTCCCTGACTTTTTCAGGAGGGATTTTCTGATGTCTGGGCATTCCAAGTGGCATAATATTCAGGCGAAGAAGGGCAAGGCGGATGCTGCCCGCGGCGCTGTTTTCACCAAGATTGGCCGTGAAATCGCGATTGCTGTGCGCGATGGCGGCGCAAACCCCGAATCCAACGGCAAGCTGCGCGACATCATTGCCAAGGCGAAAGCCAACAATATGCCGAATGACAATATTCAGCGCTCCATCAAAAAGGCGAGCGGTGAACTGTCCAACGTGACCTACGAGCAGATCACCTATGAAGGCTATGCGCCCGGCGGCGTTGCGGTCATCGTTGATACCATCACCGACAACCGCAACCGTACCGCTTCCGACGTGCGCCACTGCTTTGCCAAGAACGGCGGCAACCTCGGCACGACTGGCTCCGTCAGCTTCATGTTCGACGAGAAGGGCGTTCTGGTGGTGGAACGCACTCCCGGTTCGGACGAAGAAGAAATGATGATGATGGCGCTGGACGCCGGTGCGGAAGACATGAAGGTGGATGACGACGCCTACGAAATCTACACCGCGCCGAACGACTTCTCCACCGTCCGCGAAGCGCTGGAGAAGCAGGGCGTCACCTTCCTGACCGCTGAAGTGGACAAGATTCCGCAGAACACGGTTGCGCTGCCTGACGAAGAAACGATCCAGAAGATTCAGAAGCTGCTGGAGATGCTGGAGGACAACGACGACGTGCAGAACGTGTACCACAACGCCGAGCTGCCGGAAGAAGAGGACGACGAGGACTAATCCTCCGTCGATTTTCACCGCCCCCTGCCGAGGAGTTTTCCTTCTTGGCAGGGGGATTTTTTGTCTGATTTCTGATACTATTTCCAGATTCACCCGCGTCATCTGCTTGCGCCTTTTGCAATGTCCTATTATTCCGCCCAAAACAAAAAAATACCGCAGATTTCTCTGCGGCGTTCGTGGCTCAAATAGGATTCGAACCTATGACACTTCGGGTATGAACCGAATGCTCTGGCCAGCTGAGCTATTGAGCCAAATGGTTGCGGGGGTAGGACTTGAACCTACGACCTCCGGGTTATGAGCCCGACGAGCTACCAAGCTGCTCTACCCCGCGTCATTCCATCGCTTTTATCGGCGACACTGATTATTATACCCTATTCCAACGGTTTTGTCAAGAGGGTGCGGAAAGTTTTTTTGCAGCAGAAGCAGAGGACGAAAACGCGGCTGCTGACCTTCTTTCCCGAAAGCCAGCAGGCACGCCAATTCACGCCCCTCCGCGAGGGGCGACGCCCTTGTCCGCACCAACATTGTAGTCGTTCATGTTATTTCAATTCACGCCCCTCCGCGAGGTGCGACAAAGCGCAAACGTCTCTGTACAGGTCATCAACCAATTTCAATTCACGCCCCTCCGCGAGGGGCGACAGCCGCGCAACCGGCAAGCCCGATGTTCTGCTCATTTCAATTCACGCTCCTCCGCGAGGGGCGACTTGTCCGAATACCGCGTGCGCCGCATTCTAATCATTTCAATTCACGCCCCTCCGCGAGGGGCGACCGGCGACCTGCCGATTAAGGACTATCTGGCTGAATTTCAATTCACGCCCCTCCGCGAGGGGCGACATTTTTGCGGGTGGGTTGCGAAAAAATGAACGACATTTCAATTCACGCCCCTCCGCGAGGGGCGACGGCCCGAAGAACATCACTTATCAAACCGATGTTATTTCAATTCACGCCCCTCCGCGAGGGGCGACCGCAAGGCGCGTGAACGCATCATCGACGGCGAAATTTCAATTCACGCCCCTCCGCGAGGGGCGACTAGAGAGTTAATTAAAAAATACTATACGTCGAAATTTCAATTCACGCCCCTCCGCGAGGGGCGACTTTGCGAAACGAGGAACGAAGCGAAGCGAAGTATTTCAATTCACGCCCCTCCGCGAGGGGCGACGATTGCGACTGGGCTATACAAAAATGGTTGGAAAGATTTCAATTCACGCCCCTCCGCGAGGGGCGACGGTATCCCATAAAGCCACCGGCATCAGATAGCCTATTTCAATTCACGCCCCTCCGCGAGGGGCGACTGCAAGTGCTGGCGGCAAATAACGTCATCGTTCCGATTTCAATTCACGCCCCTCCGCGAGGGGCGACGGCAACCTTGCGCGAAGCATCACTGCCGACATCATTTCAATTCACGCCCCTCCGCGAGGGGCGACGAAATCAGCGACAAGATGGGGGCGCTTTGGAATATTTCAATTCACGCCCCTCCGCGAGGGGCGACCGAAATTTTTTTGAAGGTGGTGATTCCCTTGCCGTCCATTTCAATTCACGCCCCTCCGCGAGGGGCGACAACGGCCACACCTACACGGTGGAGTACTGCCTGCATTTCAATTCACGCCCCTCCGCGAGGGGCGACGAGCGTCCCACAGGGAACTATTACGGAGAGAGGAGTATTTCAATTCACGCCCCTCCGCGAGGGGCGACAAGATAACGGGCGGGTACTGGAAGCGGATGCATTATTTCAATTCACGCCCCTCCGCGAGGGGCGACAAGATAACGGGCGGGTACTGGAAGCGGATGCATTATTTCAATTCACGCCCCTCCGCGAGGGGCGACTACTGATTGTATAAAACGCTACTACACAAACAAATTTCAATTCACGCCCCTCCGCGAGGGGCGACTGTTTCATATTCGCGTTTCCACTGGTTTTGTTGTATTTCAATTCACGCCCCTCCGCGAGGGGCGACAAGCTGGATGATCGGCAGGCGCGCATCCGCATCATTTCAATTCACGCCCCTCCGCGAGGGGCGACGTAGCCATGCGCCGGGAAATCGCGAGACTTTCCATTTCAATTCACGCCCCTCCGCGAGGGGCGACGTGATTCCCTGCCCCTGTTTTCTGGGGGCAGAATATTTCAATTCACGCCCCTCCGCGAGGGGCGACAAGGCAAGCAAGCCTTGCAAGGGCGACGTGGCAAATTTCAATTCACGCCCCTCCGCGAGGGGCGACCGCTTCCAGCTCGGCGTTTTCCGATTCACTCAATCTATTTCAATTCACGCCCCTCCGCGAGGGGCGACATGCAGGACACGCCGTGGGAGGAAAGCGATGGCTATTTCAATTCACGCCCCTCCGCGAGGGGCGACGCGCACTTTGATTTCGTAGTGATCCAGCTCCGGCTTATTTCAATTCACGCCCCTCCGCGAGGGGCGACGCGCGCGGCTCTGCCAGTCGCCTGCGTCGTACCAATTTCAATTCACGCCCCTCCGCGAGGGGCGACGGACGGCGGCGTTGCACGCCGCAATCGCCGCGTTATTTCAATTCACGCCCCTCCGCGAGGGGCGACGCACTAACGATTTCGTTACTTTTCTGTGCGTGTACATTTCAATTCACGCCCCTCCGCGAGGGGCGACCCTCCTTTTTTCGTGGCCGTTTTCGGCCTTTCGCATTTCAATTCACGCCCCTCCGCGAGGGGCGACTAGTAGGGATCACGCCACACTGTCCAGCGCTGATTTCAATTCACGCCCCTCCGCGAGGGGCGACCAAATGCTACCACCCGGTATTCTCGACGCTTAAATTTCAATTCACGCCCCTCCGCGAGGGGCGACGACCGTGCGCTGTGCGCCTTGTGCGAAGAAATCAAGATTTCAATTCACGCCCCTCCGCGAGGGGCGACACCTCGGAATGTAGGAAAATCGGAATCGGAATTATTTCAATTCACGCCCCTCCGCGAGGGGCGACGCGCTTGCAACCTGTTTAGCTGGTAGCGGACACATTTCAATTCACGCCCCTCCGCGAGGGGCGACGTATGAGGTGCGTGGCTTCATCAGCGCGAATCGTATTTCAATTCACGCCCCTCCGCGAGGGGCGACCTATATCATGTGCTGAAAAACCGCGAATGTTCATTTCAATTCACGCCCCTCCGCGAGGGGCGACCAGCGCGCCGGATATCATCATCATCATCATCCAGCATTTCAATTCACGCCCCTCCGCGAGGGGCGACGAGGCACAGCGTCCGCGAATCGTCAGCGTTGAGGCGATTTCAATTCACGCCCCTCCGCGAGGGGCGACTTGACTACGACGAACTCAACATCGAATGCGAAGTATTTCAATTCACGCCCCTCCGCGAGGGGCGACGCCATTTGTTTCGCAGTAAATCGGGGCGCACATTAATTTCAATTCACGCCCCTCCGCGAGGGGCGACGCGCAAACGCTGCCGTGGTCGCCGCGCTGGATGTATTTCAATTCACGCCCCTCCGCGAGGGGCGACGGGCGTGTCGTTTTCTTGTCTTTTGTGGCTTTCCATTTCAATTCACGCCCCTCCGCGAGGGGCGACCGGGTTGATTTGGTAGCCCTGCGCCAGCAGCCCTGCATTTCAATTCACGCCCCTCCGCGAGGGGCGACGGCAGCGTTATACTGCGGCGAACGCCGAAAGTATTTCAATTCACGCCCCTCCGCGAGGGGCGACGAGCGGCGGCTACATCGCAGGGCAGGAAGACATGAGCATTTCAATTCACGCCCCTCCGCGAGGGGCGACACGGCAGGGCTTCTCGACCAGCACAGCTACGATGGAATTTCAATTCACGCCCCTCCGCGAGGGGCGACCCGGAAATCCACCTTCCCGACACAATCGAACTTATTTCAATTCACGCCCCTCCGCGAGGGGCGACGGATTTAATTCCGTACTTGTACGAAGAACTGGACATCATTTCAATTCACGCCCCTCCGCGAGGGGCGACGGGTTGACGTGGCAAACGTGCCGAATCAGGAAATTTCAATTCACGCCCCTCCGCGAGGGGCGACGAAGAACTGCGGCGCGATCGTCGTCGTGCGTTACATTTCAATTCACGCCCCTCCGCGAGGGGCGACAGCTCTGTCTGCTTCTTGTCGTTGGCATACAGCGGATTTCAATTCACGCCCCTCCGCGAGGGGCGACGGCAGATGTACCACAATTGCCAAGCGAACGGGTTATTTCAATTCACGCCCCTCCGCGAGGGGCGACCAGGAACGCTTGCGCTGCTTCGTCCGCTGTCTTATTTCAATTCACGCCCCTCCGCGAGGGGCGACATTGTCGGCTTGGCAATCGTTGCGCTGCTGATGGTATTTCAATTCACGCCCCTCCGCGAGGGGCGACAGGTGGGTCTATCCATGGTTGTATTTTCGCTCAGAATTTCAATTCACGCCCCTCCGCGAGGGGCGACAGAAAAGAAAATCAAGGTGTACACAAGGAGCGGGATTTCAATTCACGCCCCTCCGCGAGGGGCGACCAGCGGCGCATGATCATGCGGCGCTGGAAGCTCATTTCAATTCACGCCCCTCCGCGAGGGGCGACGGCGCGCTGACGCTCAACTATGGCGGTGGTAAAACATTTCAATTCACGCCCCTCCGCGAGGGGCGACGAATACGCCGTGGGAGGGAAGCTGATGAAAACTATTTCAATTCACGCCCCTCCGCGAGGGGCGACGACACAAAGGAGTTTCTTGACGAACTGGACGACATTTCAATTCACGCCCCTCCGCGAGGGGCGACCAGACACAAAGGAGTTTCTTGACGAACTGGACGACATTTCAATTCACGCCCCTCCGCGAGGGGCGACGCGACGGACGAAGAGGAGGGAAAAATGGAGCAATTATTTCAATTCACGCCCCTCCGCGAGGGGCGACCTCCGCTGCCGACGGTTCTGCGGCTTTTCGCTATTTCAATTCACGCCCCTCCGCGAGGGGCGACTTAACCACGGCAAAAACGCGATTTTCATGCGCAAATTTCAATTCACGCCCCTCCGCGAGGGGCGACACGTTCATGTGGACGAGGAAGGATTCGCAACCGTATTTCAATTCACGCCCCTCCGCGAGGGGCGACGACGGAGGACGAGATTCGTGCCTATCGCCTTGCGATTTCAATTCACGCCCCTCCGCGAGGGGCGACAAGCCCGATATATCAAGGGTTTCAGGGCTTGGCGATTTCAATTCACGCCCCTCCGCGAGGGGCGACTTCCGCCAAGTTTCATAGTACTGTTTGCGCAGATTTCAATTCACGCCCCTCCGCGAGGGGCGACGCTATCGTAGAAGAAGGGATCACCGCCCGTTTCATTTCAATTCACGCCCCTCCGCGAGGGGCGACCCCTGTGGGATGTCAAGCGTTCGAGCGGTGATACATTTCAATTCACGCCCCTCCGCGAGGGGCGACCTGACCGCCCGCCGGGTTCACCCGGCGGCTCCCATATTTCAATTCACGCCCCTCCGCGAGGGGCGACAAGGCCGATGTACAGGGTTGCTTGCGTCATTGTGTATTTCAATTCACGCCCCTCCGTGAGGGGCGACGTCATGGTTTGCCTCTTTTCTGCCGGATCGCGTCCATTTCAATTCACGCCCCTCCGCGAGGGGCGACCCTGCCGTTTTGCGTGTTGTTTTCTTGCCTTTTGTATTTCAATTCACGCCCCTCCGCGAGGGGCGACATGCCTCCCTCACCGCTCATATCACTAACTGTAATTTATTTCAATTCACGCCCCTCCGCGAGGGGCGACGTCATCCGGGTCGTCAATTGTCTTAATTTTCCTATTTCAATTCACGCCCCTCCGCGAGGGGCGACATTTTCTGTTTCAGCCATTCGGAGTTATTCCAATTATTTCAATTCACGCCCCTCCGCGAGGGGCGACTGTCAAGCCTTTCAGGATTTACCACTGTGATGAATTTCAATTCACGCCCCTCCGCGAGGGGCGACACGAATACGAAAAAACGATTTTTGAAACACAGTTAATTTCAATTCACGCCCCTCCGCGAGGGGCGACGGGTGAGAGTTTGAGCACGGAGATATTGCACGGCATTTCAATTCACGCCCCTCCGCGAGGGGCGACTGCGCATCCTGATTGCATTTCTTGATGTTGGGGAATTTCAATTCACGCCCCTCCGCGAGGGGCGACGGCAATCTGGCGCGAAGCATCACCGCCGACATCATTTCAATTCACGCCCCTCCGCGAGGGGCGACGTTCCGGGCAATCCCGCGTACATGGATTCTTCATATTTCAATTCACGCCCCTCCGCGAGGGGCGACGGCTGGACGTTGGCTTTAACGTCACTCGTCCGAACATTTCAATTCACGCCCCTCCGCGAGGGGCGACGGCATCGGCGCGGACGGGCGACCGATTCGCACATTTCAATTCACGCCCCTCCGCGAGGGGCGACCGATGCTGTTCACGCTGCTGCTGACGTCCGCAAGGATTTCAATTCACGCCCCTCCGCGAGGGGCGACACGACGCACGGCGACGCGGTGATTATGCCGATTGCCCCATTTCAATTCACGCCCCTCCGCGAGGGGCGACGTGGACAAATTGGAGTTCTGCGTTATTCGCGCATTTCAATTCACGCCCCTCCGCGAGGGGCGACGCGTCTGCTATGGGCGGATTTACTATGAAATCGTATTTCAATTCACGCCCCTCCGCGAGGGGCGACAAGGTTGTAGAACGACGCCATATCCGCCGCCAATTTCAATTCACGCCCCTCCGCGAGGGGCGACGGAAAAGCACGTCCGCCCCAACTGCTCACCGGTATTTCAATTCACGCCCCTCCGCGAGGGGCGACCAGCATCGAGGCGGCGAGTGTTTCCGCGCTCAAATGATTTCAATTCACGCCCCTCCGCGAGGGGCGACGTTAGTGTGTAGCCGTGCGAAATATTGGAAGTATTTCAATTCACGCCCCTCCGCGAGGGGCGACGGGAGCAATTTCCGTTTACGAATTTCCACGAACAGATTTCAATTCACGCCCCTCCGCGAGGGGCGACCCACGTTCTGAGCGAATGGCACCCAAGAGGGTGATTTCAATTCACGCCCCTCCGCGAGGGGCGACAAAATTGCGAGGGGCAACGTTCTGGCATACCAAATTTCAATTCACGCCCCTCCGCGAGGGGCGACTTCGATAAAGCAACCGTTGTGTCAAGGTATTCACATTTCAATTCACGCCCCTCCGCGAGGGGCGACGCGTACCCTTAGAAATGCTTGTAGCAATTTCCAGCATTTCAATTCACGCCCCTCCGCGAGGGGCGACTCCGAGAAAATAGGTATCGCTCCAACCTTCGGGTATTTCAATTCACGCCCCTCCGCGAGGGGCGACAAACGCGGTTTCGTACCCGAAGATGCCCGATGAATTTCAATTCACGCCCCTCCGCGAGGGGCGACCAGGGTTGATTCTGAGCGCCATTGGCACATTTTCCATTTCAATTCACGCCCCTCCGCGAGGGGCGACAAACGCTCGTCGAGAAGGTAAAGGAACTGCCGGATATTTCAATTCACGCCCCTCCGCGAGGGGCGACCAAAATCGTCGAAACGGATTGTATGCTACCAATTATTTCAATTCACGCCCCTCCGCGAGGGGCGACGAAGGCTTTACTCCGATGTTTTTCTCCGCTTCATTTCAATTCACGCCCCTCCGCGAGGGGCGACGCAATGGCAAGGTCAGACGTGCCGTCCCAGTTGATTTCAATTCACGCCCCTCCGCGAGGGGCGACCCGTGGGGGTCTACGGCACACGCCCCATGCTCAAGTATTTCAATTCACGCCCCTCCGCGAGGGGCGACATTTTGTTAGCGACGTTGTGTCGACTTGAAAATATTTCAATTCACGCCCCTCCGCGAGGGGCGACAGGAACAGCGATATTCAATACATCCGCAAGTTGCGATTTCAATTCACGCCCCTCCGCGAGGGGCGACCATTTCCTCCAACTCACGCCGTGCGTACGCCGTATTTCAATTCACGCCCCTCCGCGAGGGGCGACTTGTCCCTTTAACAGTATTTGCCGGAATAGAAATATTTCAATTCACGCCCCTCCGCGAGGGGCGACACAATGATTTACAAAACCCGGCGGACAATAGCGCATTTCAATTCACGCCCCTCCGCGAGGGGCGACAAGCCATTGTTCACGCCCCCTTCACACGGATTTCATTTCAATTCACGCCCCTCCGCGAGGGGCGACCAATCTACAACAAGGCGGATTTTCAGTACGCACGCATTTCAATTCACGCCCCTCCGCGAGGGGCGACGAAGATGCCCGATGATACAAGCAATGGTTGTTGCCTATTTCAATTCACGCCCCTCCGCGAGGGGCGACTTCATTGCGTTTCTCCTTTCCTCACGCAACCCGCGTATTTCAATTCACGCCCCTCCGCGAGGGGCGACAGGTGGCTGTACACGCAACCATCTTTTTCAAGGCATTTCAATTCACGCCCCTCCGCGAGGGGCGACGTTTGGAAACATCCGAGTGTTCGTCGAAGAGGGAGATTTCAATTCACGCCCCTCCGCGAGGGGCGACTGTGACGATTGACATTTGTCGAGCGCTGGACATCATTTCAATTCACGCCCCTCCGCGAGGGGCGACGACGGTGAGCGTGTACGATTCGCCGCGTGGTGCTATTTCAATTCACGCCCCTCCGCGAGGGGCGACCAAATGCGCGCCTAATAGTTGCTATTCCGTCAGATTTCAATTCACGCCCCTCCGCGAGGGGCGACGGGCTTGAAAGCGTTTATAACGACCACGTATCGAAATTTCAATTCACGCCCCTCCGCGAGGGGCGACTGTGACGAT
>UMJB01066502.1_pt1 | contig 20642 bp, 23 predicted proteins | sample 1965961 | NCBI WGS metagenome assembly UMJB01 (sample SAMEA4836139, study PRJEB28245) | human gut metagenome | biome: gut microbiome; material: fecal sample | place: Denmark | collected 2008
TGGCCGTGTCAAGGAACAAATGGCCGTTTTCGCTGCGCTGCGTGTCCAGCGCACCGTATATTGCCCCATGAATGCGTATAGGAGAATTCAGCGGCATATCGCCTTTGCGCACAATCGCATCGACCCGTCTAAACCCAAAACCGGATACCTGACAAAGCTCATAGGGATTATTGCGCAGAATATCCACGCTCCTGGCGCCGAAATACTCATAGATCTTCGTGGCGGTCGCCGGCGTCACCTTGAAGGGCGAAAGAAGGATCATCAAATCCCGCAGGCATCGGCTCGATGCGTAAGAGGTTTTGATTTCTTCCAGCTTATCCGGCGTAATGCCTCGGATCTCCAGCAATCGCTCCGGCTCATTTTCCAGCACCTTCAGCGCATCGGCGCCGAAGCGCCCGACAATCAGCTCGGCCGTCTTTTCTCCCACGCCTTTGATTAGGCGGGAAGAGAGATAGCCTTGTACGCCATCTTCGGTTTGCGGCACGATTTCCTCGCAGTTTGCCACCTGAAGCTGATAGCCGTGTTTGCCGTCCTGCCATTCGCCGTCAAGGAGCATACTGACCTTGTCGGTACGGGGCAGTTCGTATCCCACCGCTACAAAGCGGATCAGGTGATCCCGGTGCTTGTAGGCGCTGCGGGCCTGCTGCGGTACGCTTTGATCGGACGTTTTCACGCTGATAATGGAGTATTTGCTGACGGGATTATAGAAAATCGTCCTGTCATAGACCCCGAGATAGCTCATTTGTACCACCACCTTCTTTTTTGAAAATGATGTTTGGTGTCTTTCATAAGTTATAGCTCCTTTCCCCAAATGGGCAAAAAATTAAGCCGCATTTTCTTCCTGCGACTTTTTCACATAGAACCGGCGGTTTTCCGAAACGGTCACATAGTCCTGGTAGATATCGGGGTGCTGCGCCTGCAAGCGGATCAGATTATCCTTGCTGATACCCGACTTTTTGGAGGGATTGTAGGTGACGGTATAGCTGCTGCCGCCTGTGGTACAGACTGCTGTGCAGCTTTTTCCCATCGCCTCTACAATCCGGCCTTGCAACCGTTTCATTTCGCCTTCAATTTTCTTGGATTGCGCATCCGCCAGCTTTTTTTGCGCCTGCAATTCGGTAAACCGAACGACGCAGCTTGCCAGCGGCAGGCTCAGCTCAACGGCTGGGGCTTCTGGATCGGCCATGCCGACCTGATGCTTTACACTTTGCAGCACCAGATCGCCGTCTTCCGTATAGGGCGGCGGTATCTTTTTCAGCACGTTCTCGTTCCAGAATATCCCCTCCAGAGCGGTTAATTCTTCCTCGTATGCTGCGTCACGCTCGATATGACGGATAATCACGTTGTCTTCGCTATTGCCATACAGACAGCAGTAAAACACATGATTTAGGTTCGTTACCGCCATATAATGCCGCCCCTGGGCTTCATAATTGACCGGGACGGTTTCTTTTCCATCCATCCACCAGGCATCTTTGCCATTGTAATTGGTGGTTTTGATTTCAAGAATGGCGGTTTCCCCGCTCGGGAGTGTGACAAAATAATCGACGTCGGCGAGCATATACGGGTAAAGCGGATGATAAAACATTTTTTTGATTTGGTATATCGGAAATCCTGTTTTCTTATGGAAAATCTCCGCTACCAAATCCTCCAGCAGATGCCCGATCTGAAGGGCTACCCAGTTGCTATTGTCGTCCTTGTAAGACACAACCCCCAGCTTGTCAAAGTACAAATCTCTGGCCGTGGCAAAGGGGGATATCCCCAGGACAATCGAGGCGTCGCTGCCGCCGATCCCTTTTCTCCGCCATTCCAGCCATTGCTTTTCCGGCAGATCTTTGGTTTCCACAAGGACGCCCGGCGTATAGGCTGCAGTTGTCATACTTATGCACCTCGGCTCCTGCTCCTGTGAACAATAACAGGATAGTGATATAGCGTGCGCATGGGGTACTTGGCTCGCTTCCGTGCCTCCCTTATTAAAATCTGCTGTTTCAAAACAGCGGGACGGGAACTTCGCCTCCGGGGATGTGCATGGGTACGTCTTTTCATTCTGGTGTCCACCTTTCTAAAATATTCCAAACGCCGTAAGGCATTTTGGGCAATAAAAAAAGCGAGAACAACACCAGACCGTGAAACACGGTACTTTTCGCCTGCACATAGTACAGGCCGGCGTCATTCTCGCTTTGCTTGGGACAAAAATCCCTATAAAAACAAAAAAAGCCAGCAATATTTCTGCTGATGCGCAGAACAATACCGCTGACAACATACAAACATAACAAAATGTGCAAGGCAGATAGAATCTGCGGTTTCCATGAAGGGATAGGCACAAAAATCAATTACAGGATAACTATACCACAATATATTCGATATGTCAAGGAGTAAATACTATATATTGTGCTTTTCGGATGGAAAATCATGAGAGGAAAACTTGCAGTTTTAAATTGCCTGCTTTTCTCTCTATGCGGCCTGACGAATCAGGCTGCACGACGCTACGCCCCGAGGCTGCCGGATCTTCCGGTTTTAGGGGCGTGGTATTTTTTTTGTAGAGTTTCAGAGCTGTCCGGCGTGTTTAGTGGTTGAGAAGGAAACAAGGTCTTCTTTCTCCCGGAACCTTGAAAACTGAATAGCCGCCGCCGGAAGTTATACAGGTTTTGCGGATAGTGTGCGATGATATCCTTGTGGAGCGTGCCCGTAAATGAAATACCGCATAGCGGGGCCTGAAAATACACGGTCGAAAAGGAGCGTAGGAAATGGTCCGGCGGTTAGGTGTTATTTTTCAGAGATTTCAGAAAGCGAGGAATTTTATGAAAGAAGTCCCGATTTGGGAAAAAAGCAATCTGACGCTGGAGGAAGCTGCAGCGTATTCGGGAATTGGTATCAATAAGCTCAGACAGATGACAGACGATGAAAACTGTGAATTTGTCCTTTGGATTGGCAACAAACGTCTCATAAAGAGACGTAAGCTTGATGAATACATTGAAAAAATGTACTCCGTATGAGATTTCCATATGTCACGAATATACAGAAAGGGAGACTTGCTATATTGACGTATATGTGTTATAATAAAATGCTAAGAGTAACCCTTCTTAATAAGAAAGGGTGAACGAACCATGGCAAATACGACAAAGAAAGGAAAAGGCGGTAGACGGTTAGATAAAAACAGGCTGACACTTCGCAAAGGCGAAACGCAGCGCAAAGACGGGACTTATGATTTTCGCTGGACTTCTGCTGACGGCAAGCGCCACTCAGTCTATGCCTCGACTCTTGAAGAACTGAGAGAAAAAGAAGAGGCTGCCATCAGGGACAAACAGGATGGCATTAAGACGGAAACCCGCAGAGTGACAGTGAACGATGTTTTTGAGCTATGGTGTGATCTGAAGCGAGGACTAAAGGACAACACATTTCAAAATTACAAATATATGTATAATATGTTTGTCCGCCCAAGCTTTGGAAAGCTCCGAATTGCGTCAGTAAAAAAATCCGATGTAAAGCGGTTTTATAACACGCTTGCGGATGAAAAGATATTGACAATCGCTACGATTGACAATGTTCATACAGTATTGCATCAGGTTTTCGATCTGGCGGTTGATGACAACTATATTCGGAGCAATCCAACAGACCATATGCTGAAAGAGCTGAAACAGTCTCATAATTTTGAGACGGAAAAGAGAAAGGCTTTAACCATAGCCGAACAGCAACTATTCGTGGATTTTCTGAAAAAGCATCCACAATACAACCATTGGTATCCTGTCTTTGCGGTGATGCTGGGAACTGGAATGCGCGTTGGCGAGATTGTAGGACTTCGATGGTGCGACATTGATTTGGAGAAAGGCATTATCAGTGTGAATCACACCTTGGTTTACTATAATCATGGCGATGGAAAAGGATGCTCTTTCAGCATCAATACACCAAAAACCAGAGCTGGCGAGCGAACCATACCCATGCTGGATTTTGTCAAAGAAGCGTTTTTGCTGGAAAAGAAGTACCAGGAAGAGACGGGACTGCATTGTAAGGCCACGGTGGATTGTTATACCGACTTTATTTTTGTCAATCGTTTCGGCGATGTTCAACATCAAGGTACTTTGAACAAGGCGATCCGGCGTATCATTCGGGATTGTAATGATGAGGTGCTTCTGCGTGGTGAAGATGATCCTGTTCTGTTACCGAAGTTTAGCTGTCACTCTCTCAGGCATACCTTTACTACCCGGCTTTGTGAATCGGGGGTAAATGTAAAGGTGATCCAAGACGTGTTGGGACACGCTGATATTTCAACTACAATGGACATTTATGTGGATGTCACAAAAGACATGAAGCAGAAAGAATTCAATGTGTTGGGAGAATACTTCGGGAATATGGCAGTCTGATCGGCTTACGCCAACTTACGCCAAACCTTACGCCAATTCTCCTGCTATCTGCGTAGAGATATGTAGAGCAGTGAAAATGGAAAGGCGGAGAAATGGCGTAAACAAAGGGTTTGCGAATGATTATGAACGGTTATATAAAGCAGGGATTTCTAATCCCGACGATGAAGCCCCTCTCGGACTAAAAGCCCACAAAAATCAGGTTTTGACAGCGTTTGCGGCGTTTTGTTAATCCAAAAATGAAACACGTCAGAGGGTTTACGACAAATTTACGACAAATGACTTTTTGAGCATCACTCGTCTTTTACGACAAATGCGTGTCGTAAATCACGAGAATCGTAAATTGTTAATCCAGTGGCTTCATTGTAAATTGAACAAAAAAGCCTTGTAAACTCGGCATTTAACGATGTTTACAACAGAACCTCGGACTGTATAGTTCGGGGTTTTTTGCATATTTGAAGCCGGCAACGTTTATGGATATACTGTAATCGAATGGAGGGACTACAAATGAAGAAGTATTATATCAAGCTGACCGAGCATGAACGCTCTCAAATCATACATTCGCTTATAGATAAGAATAACGCATTTATGGCTAAAAGCAGATACACCGACGCTGTTGGTGAAGTCATCTTAAAGCTGATGAAAGCAAAGAAAAAGGCTTTCATAGTGCGTACTGTTTCGTAGTCATTTCCTTTTCAAAAAATAAAATATAGAGCTATATAAGCAAGCCGCTTATTCCTTTATCGGGATAGGCGGCGTTTTTATTTTTCCGACACAAAAAAATTTTCAAACTTTTTTTAAAAACACCCGATAATTTGACCTCTCCCAGTCCGAACAAGTGAAAGGGTTATTTCTTAACTCCGATTAGGAGCAACTCTTTCGCTGTTCCTTGACAACTGAATATATAGGCACATCGGACTTTAGTTCTGATGATGAGCCACCTTATCGGGTACGCCAAGACCGCCGTTTCTTAGGGCTCCCGAAAAGTCGTTAGACATTTTGGGAGAAGGAGGAGCAGTGGAATGAGCAAGTTTTCGTGCTTGCACGGAAATGAGCGATATGAAACTTGCGACGACGCAGCGAGAACTCCTGGTAAAAGTGTCAGGCTGCACCTGACACGGCGATGACAGTCAGAATGATAATGATACTTCTCTACGGAGCTGGCGGAGAACCCGGCAGAGGTGAAATTCCTATGACACGGTTTCGCAAACCGTGACCGATGTGCTTCCCACACAAAGCAACAGCTTTACGCAGGGGGTGTTGAAAACAAATACTGCGTTGATACATAGCCGTCTAAACACAGTCGGCTATAAATCTATGGAAAGGAGGAAAGCCAATGCCTAACTGTAAAACCATTGCAATCTGCAATCAAAAGGGCGGCACAGGAAAAACCACCACAACGGTGAATTTAGGTATCGGCCTTGTAAGACAAGAAAAAAAGGTACTCCTTGTAGATGCAGACCCGCAGGGGTGCGGGTCTCCTGTGGAGACCTCACAAGCTTTTGCTTGTGAAGCACCGACCGAGCCGACAGGCGAGACCCTCACGACCTGTCTCGGGTGAAAAGATAATGACAGCTTACCTGCTACCATTACCACTAAGTTATCCGAGATAATGCGTAAAGAAAACGGAAACCCGTATTTCGGTATTCTGCATCACGAGGAAAATGTTGATTTGCTTCCGGCAAACCTTGAACTGTCCGCTATGGAAATGATGCTTGTAACGACTATGAGCCGTGAAACAGTTATGAGAACCTATCTTAACAAGGTGAAAGATGATTACGAATATATCCTGATCGACTGTATGCCTTCCCTCGGTATGGTAACTCTTAACGCTTTAGCGGCGGCAGACAGCGTAATCATCCCCGTTCAGGCTCAGTATCTTCCCGCAAAAGGAATGACACAGCTTATGCAGACTATTCAGAAGGTCAAGTAGCATATCAATCCAAGCCTGAAGATTTACGGTATCCTACTTAATATTGTAGACAACCGGACAAACCTTGCGAAAAGCACGGCAGATGCGCTGCGGAAAAACTACGGAAGCGTGATTAAGATATATCACTCGGCCATTCCTATGGCGGTAAAAGCCGCGGAGGTAGCGTCTAAGGGAGTCAGCATAGTCCGCTTAATGTAATCAGCAATCTGTCGGACTTTATTTTCGGACTTATCCGTGCGATAGGTCTTATCCTGCTCGGCTTCGGCATAGTTCAGATTGGTCTTTCGCTTAAATCGCACGATCCGTCTCAGAGAGCTAACGGTTTCCTGACCCTTGCAGGCGGAGTAATAATCACCTTTGCAAAGGAAATCCTTGACCTTATCACAGGATGAAATAAGCAGCATAAACGGGGCGTATCCGTTTCGGGTGCGCCCCGAAAATATATTGAGGCAATACCTCAATAGGAAAGGATGGTTATATAAATGAGTGATAACTGGGTTGTGCAAAATCTTGTCGTTGCTCTTGGTGTATGGAATCAGAAGCTTACCGAAATATGGTCGCTTATCACCGCTTCTCCGCAGGACTTTAAAGGCGGCGATATATGGAACGTGATAGTTGCCATATACGGTGCGGTTCAGGCTATCGGCTTTGCCCTGCTCGTCTTGTTTTTCGTTACGGGTATGGTGAAAACCTGCGGCTCGTTTTCCGATGTGAAAAAGCCGGAGCACGCACTGAAGCTATTCATAAGGTTCGCCCTCGCCAAAGGAGTGATAACCTACGGAATGGAGCTTATGCTCGCTCTGTTTGACATTGTTCAGGGTACGATTTCTGTGATTATGAATTCAGCCGGATTTTCTTCGGCGGATATGACTACGCTCCCCGATGGTATGGTATCGACAATCGAAAGCTGTAACTTTTTTGAAAGCATACCGATCTGGGCGGTAACCCTTATCGGCGGCTTTTTTATCACGGTTTTGTCCTTTATTATGATTATGAGCGTTTACGGCCGCTTCTTTAAGCTGTATATGTATACGGCGCTTGCCCCTATTCCCCTTTCGGCGTTTGCGGGTGAACCGACGCAGAATATCGGCAAGTCATTTTTAAAGAGCTACTGCGCCGTTTTGCTTGAAGGCGCGGTAATCGTGCTTGCCTGTATCATCTTTTCGGTGTTCGCTTCATCACCGCCGGAGATTAACGAGAGTGCCGCCGCAATAAATCAGGTGTGGTCGTATATTAGCGAGATTGTATTTAATATGCTTGTGCTTGTAGGCTCGGTTAAAATGAGCGACCGTGTGATAAAGGAAATGATGGGGTTGTAACGAGAACTTAGGGTAAAATGTGCCTAAGTTTTAAGTGAGCTTCATTTATTTTTGAAAATCTTCAATTTTGCTGTTGTGTTTTACGAAGAATTATGCTACAATATATACAGCAGAAAGGTAGGTGCAGACATTATGCCGAATATTAAACCCGTATCCGATTTGAGAAACTATACCGAGGTACTGCGTGACATTGCGGTAGGAGAGCCTGTGTTTCTTACCAAAAACGGCAGAGGCAGATATGCTATTGTCGATATTGAGGAATACGAAAAGACAAAAGCGACCTTGAAGCTTATGGGCGAATTATCCAAAGGCGAGCTTTCGGGAAAGGAAAAAGGCTGGACTGAGCTTGCAGAGGTAGAAAAAATGCTGGGTATAACAAATGACTGAGATAAAATTTTCGCCGGAAGCAATTGCCGATTTACAAAATACGAAAGCGTACATTGCCGATGAGCTTTGCAACGAACAGGCTGCTGTCCGTACGATTGAAAAGATTTTAAAGCGTATTCGTATGCTCAAAGATTTTCCCGAACTCGGCGCACCGCTGTCATCTATCGTAAATCTCGATACCGACTACCGTTTTCTTGTCTGCGGAAACTATACGGCATTTTACCGTGTGGAAAATGATACGGTATATATTTTGCGTGTGCTGTACGGCAGACGGGATTTTATGCGGATTCTGTTCGGGACACCGCAAGACAAAAACTAAACATTTCACAAAAATCGTCATCTGAAAAGGATGGCGATTTTTTATATCTGAAAGGAGGATTTATTTTGGAAGTAAAAATAAACAGAGAAATCCGCAACTACACAGAGTCTATGTTCTTTGGGCTGTCGCTTCGGCAGTTCATTTTTTCTGCCCTGGCTTGTGCTGTTGCGGTGGTCATATATTTTCTGCTCAGTCCGTATGTCGGCACCGAGACCGTTTCGTGGATGTGCATTTTAGCCGCCGCCCCTTTCGCGGCGCTCGGCTTTGTTAAGTACAACGGAATAACCGCAGAAAAATTTCTGTGGACGTGGATTAAGAGCGAGTTTCTTATACCGAAAAAGCTCGTGTTCCGTCCAAGAAACACCTACCTTGAGCTGATGAAGCCGGGTATCGAACAGAAAAACAAGGAGGCACTTAAAACACATGATTAAGACACTTGCAAAACTATTTAAACAGGAAAAGGAGAAGTTCGTAGTGCCAAAGGGCGTACAGGACGTCATTCCTATCAAGGCTATATATGACGACGGTATTTTCAAGGTCGGGAAAGACAAATTCTCCAAGACCTTTAAGTTTACGGATATTAACTATGCGGTAGCAAGCCGTGAGGACAAGGAAGCAATGTTCCTTGAATACTCCGAGCTGCTCAACTCGTTTGACAGCGGAGCGACAACCAAAATCACAATCAATAACCGCCGGCTTAACCGCATTGATTTTGAGAAAACCATTCTGCTCCCGCTTAAAGGTGACGAACTCGATGTCTACCGTGAGGAATACAACAAAATTCTGCTCGAAAAGGCGACCGGCGCTAACGCCATCGTGCAGGACAAGTATATTACTATCTCGGTCAGCAAGAAAAATATTGAGGAAGCAAGAAGCTATTTTGCCCGCGTCGGCACAGACCTGATTGCCCACTTCGGCAGGCTCGGAAGTAAATGCACCGAGCTTGAAACCGATGAACGCCTGAGAGTTTTCCATGACTTTTATCGGGTCGGCGAGGAAAGCTCTTTCCGTTTTGACATCAGGGAAACCCGCAGGAAAGGGCACGATTTCAAGGACTATATCTGCCCCGACTCGATGGAGTTTGAAAAGGACTATCTGAAAATCGGCGACCGCTACGCAAGGGTGCTTTTCCTGCGCGAGTATGCGTCGTTTATCAAGGACGATATGGTGGCAGAGCTTACTGACCTTAACCGCAATCTGATGATGTCGATTGATGTTATTCCTGTTCCCACCGACGAGGCGGTGCGTGAAGCGGAGAGCAGACTGCTCGGTGTGGCGACGAACATCACAAACTGGCAGAGGAAGCAAAATCAGAACAACAATTTTTCCGCCGCCGTGCCTTACGATATGGAACAGCAGCGCAAGGAGATGAAGGAATTTCTTGACGACTTGACTACAAGAGACCAGCGCATGATGTTTGCCGTGATTACCTTTGTGCATACGGCAGATAGCAAAGCACAGCTTGATCAGGACACCGAGGCGCTGCTTACCGTAGCAAGAAAGCACCTTTGCCAGTTTGGTGTGCTGAAATTTCAGCAGCTTGACGGACTGAATACGGTTATGCCATTCGGCACACGAAAGATTGACACGTTCCGCACTCTAACCACCGAGTCGTTGGCGGTGTTTATTCCGTTCCGTGTTCAGGACATCTACCACGAAAACGGGATTTACTACGGGCAGAATGTAATCAGCAAGAATATGATTATCGCCGACCGCAGGTTGCTCCTGAACGGAAATGCGTTTATCTTAGGCGTGTCGGGCGGCGGTAAGTCCTTTGCGGCAAAGGGAGAGATAATCAATCAGATTCTAGCATCAGAAGCTGATGTAATCATCATAGACCCGGAGCGGGAATATTCAGCACTTGTGAAAGCGCTGGGCGGCGAGATTATCAATATCTCGGCTACTTCAAAAAGCCATATCAACGCTATGGATATGAACAAGGAATACGATGACGGTGCGAACCCCGTCATATTAAAATCCGAGTTCATTATGTCGCTGTGCGAACAGCTTATCGGAGGTGAGAACCTCGGTGCAAAGCAGAAGTCGATTATCGACCGCTGTACCGCAAGCGTTTACCGCGTATATCAGCAGAGCGGCTACACGGGGACGGTTCCGACACTTCGGGACTTCCGTGAGGAGCTTCTCAGGCAGGACGAGCCGGAGGCACGAGAGATTGCACTTGCGATTGAGCTGTTTACAAACGGCTCGCTCAACACCTTTGCAAAGCCGACCAATGTGGACACGGATAACCGCCTTATCTGCTACGATATTCTCGACCTCGGCAAGCAGCTTATGCCTATCGGTATGCTTGTTGTACTCGACAGCATTTTGAACCGTATCACGCAGAACAGGGCGAAGGGCAAGAACACCTATATCTTTATTGATGAGATTTACTTGCTTTTCCGGCATGAATACAGTGCAAACTTCCTCTTTACCCTTTGGAAGCGAGTAAGAAAGTACGGCGCTTATGCTACCGGTATTACGCAGAATGTGGATGACCTGTTGCAGAGCCATACGGCGAGAACGATGCTTGCAAACTCCGAATTTATCATAATGTTGAGCCAGGCTTCGACCGACAGAATGAGACTGTCGGAGCTGCTTAACATATCCGACCGTCAGATGTCGTATATAACCGATGTCGAAGCAGGACACGGAATGATAAAGGTGGGCAGCTCGCTCGTGCCTTTTGCAAACAAGTTCCCGAAGAATACGAAGCTGTATAAGCTGATGACTACAAAGCCGGGAGAGAGCGTTTAGCTCTCTCCTTGCTGATTTAAGGAGTGAGCATAATGGCAGATATTAAAACAAGAGACAGGCTCAGAGGTACGATTAAAACCATTGATAAAGCCTATGTTGCGGGGCAGCACATGAAACGCGCATATATTTCCACAAAGGATAAAGCCGAACACAGCACATATTCTGACGAAAACTCGGCTGATGAATATGCTGCGGACAGATTTGAGCAAGGAGTTGATACAGCTGTCCATGAAGGTGTCCGACTGATTGACAGAGCCGGACGGAAAGGTGTGGACGTCACAAAGAAAAGTGTAGGCAAGGCAAATGACGCTGTTCGTAATTTCAAGGTAAAACATAGTGAAAATGCTTTACAAAAGCAGACGCAGAACATTGGCAACAAAACGACAAGAACTGCCGAAAAATCTGCGGAAAAAGCCATAAAGCAATCCGCCCGTTCAACCGGAAACAAGACGATTAAGACAGTTGGAAAAGGCTCTGCAAATGCGGTTCAGAAGTCGGTCAAAACCGCCGAGCAGACCGCAAAGACCGCAATAAAAACCTCACAACAGGCAGCTAAAGCGGCACAGCAAACCGCGAAGGCTGCCGCAAAAGCTACACAGAAAGTCGCACAAATTGCCAAAGCAACGGCAAAGGCAGCTGCGGAATCTGTAAAGGTTACGGTAAAAGCCACCGTCACAGCTACAAAGGCGGTAATAGCAGGCATAAAAGCCATTGCCGCCGCTATAGCGGCGGGAGGGTGGATTGCAGTATTGATAATTCTCATCGTTTGCCTGTTAGCCCTGATCCTCGGCTCGGTGTTCGGCATCTTCTTTTCGGGTGAGGATAAAAGTAGCGGAATGTCAATACAGACCGTCATGCAGGAAATAGACACGGAGTATGAAAACAGGTTGTCCGAGATAAAGGAAAGCAATACTTATGATGTTATTGAAATGAGCGGAAGCAAGGCAGAGTGGAAAGATGTACTCACCGTGTATTCAGTTAAAGTCAATACTGATACTGACAACCCGCAGGGGGTTGTCACTATGGACGAGGGCAAGAGGCAGCTTCTCAAAGATGTTTTTTGGGAGATGAACAGCATATCTTCGCGGACGGAAAGCAAAGAGGAAACGGTTGTGACTGAAAGCGATGACGGGAATGGGAATGCGGTGAGGACAGAAACTACTGTGACGAAAACATATTTGTATATCACCGTGACACATAAAACGGCCGATGAAATGGCGGAGGAGTATGGGTTCAGTAAGAAACAGAGGGAAATGATTGAGGTGCTTTTGAAGGAGGAGAATGAGTATTTGTGGGAGGGGTGGGAGGAATGAGGTATAAATATATGATTTGTTATCGTGTCAGGTTGAAAGAGTCAAAAGGCTAATCGAAACAATATGGTATTAAGCTACAACACAGTTATCACAATTTTTTCCGCCATTCTTATTTTACTTTTCTATTGTAAAACTACTATATTCTACAGGGACATTAACCTAATTATCCTTGTTGAACCTAGTTCGGTTATTGACTCGATTGCGTAATATCACCTGAATCATTCAATACTGACGTCGGTTATGATTATCTCTCACCGTCTTTCTTTCATATGAATTGCTGACAGGATATATGGTTGGGTTATTGAGGAGGCAATTTTGATGACCTGCTTGAGTATAAGGGAAATTATGCACAAATTCGGAGAATTCAGGCGGGACGGTATTAATGCTATGGATTTATTATAATTTCAAAACAAACTTCATAAAAACGAATCCTATTGTGTTTGATCTTATACAAATAATGATTTGATTATACGGCTCTGGCGACGATGCTCAGATAAATCTTGATGTTTTTTGTACGTTATTAAAAAATTTTTTGCAATTTACTTGACATTTTCAGAAAAAAGTCCTATAATAAGAATATCAATTTTTTTAGGAGGTCATTTATGCCAAATCTAACTAATTTCAGTGACGACTTTATTAAAAGCATTGTATCCAGCATCCATTCAGCGGTAACAGATGATATTATTCAAGATACACGACAGGCAGATATGGAAAGCAGTGGTATGAACAGTTATCCATCTCGTATATGGGATTTGATAAATCGTAATGTCCGTACTGCTTTTACATATAATCCCGATGTGGTTGTAGAGTTTACTAAACGTGGACCGTGGAACTTAATTGTAATTTTTGATAAAACAACGGGTATGCTTTTGACACTTATGCGTGAGGAACGCTTTTGCGAAGTAAAACGTGATTCTAAAAACCATAAGCACTATGTTTATGAACTGGCAAACATGTTTAATACCGATTTAGAAATTCAACAGCAATCATTTTTTGCAATAGATGAAAATGAAGAAAAAATTAAAAAATCGATTGAACGAATTTGTAATGACTTGCTTATTTCAATTGAAATGGTTGAACATCACGCATTGGTTTTATTTTCATCACGAGATGAGTTATTACATTCTATACGTTGTTGTATGATTAACTGCAATTTCGAAGAATGTGAATCTGTATCTTGGAATGAATATATCGGTGTTTCTGAAAGCCTTGTTGTTGAACAAACAGAAAACGATGACCATAAGAAGAATAACCCGACTATGGGATTGGTTTATACGCCTAAAGCGAAGAAAAAGAAACAACTTAATCTTGACATTGCCACAAAATCCGAAAGTGATATTCCTGAGGCAAAATAAAAAATAGGAGGTTCCTATGAAAGATTTAAAATCATTCAATGGGAAAAGATTAAAAACAGCTCGTACATTAAAAGGAATGAGCATTTCAGAATTAGCTGAAGCCTTGGATTTACAAAGGCAAACTGTATCAATGTACGAAAGCGGAAAAATATCTAATCCAGATTTTCCTAAAGTACAGAGAATGAGTCAACTCCTTAATTTCCCGATAGATTTCTTTTTGGGTTCTGACACGGAACTTGTAAAAGCTGCTCCTTCAACGTATTTTAGATCACTTTTAACTACCAATAAAAAATATCGTTATGAACAAGAAATAAAAATAAGTTTTGTTACTACGATTTATGCGTATTTAACTGAATATGTTACATTCCCACATGTCAATTTACCTGATGTATGCGATACGGATAACATAGAAGATATTGCAATAAAATTAAGAGAATGTTGGAATTTAGGATATGGTCCAATTGATAATTTGATATTTTACGCTGAGAAAAACGGTATTATATTGACTTCTGTTGAAACTTCTACAAATGATATTGACGCTTTTAGTCAAAAAATCTACATTAACGATGAGGAACGATATATAGTAGCTCTTTCTAAAAATAAAAGTACTGCTGCACGCCTTCACTTCGATGTTGCACACGAATTAGGCCATATCATGTTACATGATTGGGAAGATGATATTGAAAATATTTCACCCTCCGAATTTCGCGACAGAGAACAGCAGGCCAATGATTTTGCATCTGCATTTTTACTTCCTAAAGAAACATTCATCAAAGAAGTAGGTGCATATGCAGACAAACTCAACTATTATATTGAATTAAAAAAGAAATGGAAAGTCTCGATTGCCGCAATGATAAGACGTGCAAAAAATCTAAAATTAATATCTTATGATAAATATCAAGCGTTAATGAGGCAAATGCAAAAAATGGGAATAAGAAAATGCGAACCGCTTGATGATATTTTAGTTACAGCTCAGCCGTCCTTATTAAAAACCGCCGTTGAAATGTTGATTAATGATAATGTTCTTACGGCAAAAGAAATACTCCAAGAGCTTTCTGACGAGTATAATTTATCTCTATATTCAGATGATATAGAAACACTTATTGGATTAAATAAAGGAACATTAAAAACGTGTAATGTAACCCCCATTCATCTTCTTGCATTGAAATAGTAAGTTGCAAAATGGCCAGAGTTATGAGTGAAAATATCGAATCGAGTATATGTTATTAGTTTCTTTAAGTAAATTTGGAAGTTAATTGTAAAACTATCACTAGCGATTATGGAGAATGCTAGTTATCGGTTCTATATGAACTCACGGTGAACTTGAGTACATGAATATAGCGCCCAAGTTGAACACCCCGAGCCGCTGAAGCTGAACAGTCGCGTCGCTGAAAATGAACACCTTCGTCGACCAGATTGAACATTGACAGTCACCTCATCGTATGATGCTAAAATGAAGATGCTTTACTCACATGGAGGATAGGGAAACGCTGAGGAGCGACCCGAGCGCCCTGTGAGGTTTGCAAGTGATGAGGCGGTGTCCGGATAAACGGCACCGCCTTTTTCATCGTATCCGCCCAACAATCCCCCGTCCCAAACAAAACACCCTCTGTCAACTGACCGGTAAAAGAGGGTAATGCTCCCTCTTGATTTTGCAAAAAACAAGCCCAAAGATAAAAGAAAAACAGCACAAAGAGCGCTTGAACTGGTCGGAATAAAAGAGCAGGCAGACAAGCACTGTAACAAGCTGTCGGGCGGACAAAAACAGCGTGCGGCTATTGCCCGTGCTATAGTTAACGATCCGTCTGTAATACTTGCGGACGAGCCTACGGGCGCACTTGACAGCAAAACCACCGAAGAGATAATGTCCGTTTTTGAAAAGCTGAACGAATCGGGCAAGACGATAATCATAGTAATCCACGACAAAGATATCGCCGCAAAATGCAGGAGGGTTATCGAGATAGCAGACGGCAGGATAGTCAGCGACAGTAAGAGTAAATAGCAGTGAAGTAAGCTATTTTATCGGTAGAAGAAACAGAACTTAACAACTATAGGTTGTAATATAGACTTGTTTCAAACAGTTAGGTTGTTACAAATTAAAATGTATCCGGAATAAAACATTCGGGAAATTACTCCGGCAGAGGAAATTTATAATATCTCTGCCGGAGATATTAAGTTAGGGGGGAAGCAACAATCATTGTCATCATACCACCGGGGAGTTATATAATTCAAAGCAAAATATGTTATAAAGCGATGGACTATTTTTGACAATCGTGATATAATTTTACTGTAATATTTGATTTATCTGTTATAACTTTTATTTTCACGGAGGAATTGCTTTGCTTTCGATATATCTCTCAATGGTCGAGACCGAGGAAGAAAAAGACTTGGTGACCGAGCTGTACAATACATATAAACAGATTCTGTTTAATGTAAGTATGTCTATACTGCATAATACAGCGGATGCGGAAGACGCTGTGCAGGAAACTTTTGTACGAATAATCAGCAATCTATCTAAAATTGACTGTGCAAATGAAAAACGCTCCAAAGCGTATATTTTTGTTGTTACCCGCAATATTTGTTATGATATTCTCAGAAAAAAACATAAGGTAGTTTTTCTTGACGATGATAGAGAACTGGTAGATACTAATGCCGTTGAAAATACAGAAATTCTTACTGATGTTCTGACTGTGCAAAATAATATAAAAATGCTGTCACCTTTGCTGAAAAATGTGTCAACCTTGTATTTTGCGGAGGAATTTACAGTAGAACAAATATCAGGAATGCTCGATATAAGCGCAGAATCTGTTTATAAAGCAATTTCAAGAGCAAGAAATATTCTATTACAAAAACAAGGAGATATGAAAAATGACTAATGATGATGCTATAAAAATTGCTCTGAAAAATGAACTTATTTCAGATATCGAAGCTTATCAAACTCTCCCTAAGTATAAGATTTCACTTAAATTTGACAAAAAAATGAAGCATCTGCTTAAGAATTATGAAAATCGTGAATCAGCAAAGACCGGATATAAACGCATACCGCTAAAAAACCGCCTGCTTATTGCAGCTGTGATCATTCTTTCTGTGGCTATTATTACAGGCGGTACTTTGTATATCACCATGCGTTGGGCTGACTTCACGGTCAAGGAATATGACATTTTTGCGATGCTTTCTATCTCAAATGCCGAATCTTATCCTTTGAGTCTTGAAGAGCGATATGAATTCACATATAATGTTACAGGTTATGAAAAAGAAGTTATTGATGATGACGGCATTCGATTTTCAGTGAAATATTCAGATGCAAAAAATAAAAAGTGTATTTCATATTCACAGTCCATAAAGGATTTTTATACAACTGTCAGACTTAATATCGAAAATGCCATTACCTTACCAAAAGAAGTGATAATTAACGGAACAACCGCTATATATTATAAGACGTATTACGGAGAAAAGGGAGTAATATGGGATATCGGTGATTACATAATTGAGCTTGCTGCAACCGGATTTAGTGAAGATGAACTAATTTCAATGACAGAATTTGTGGAAAAGGTAGAATAATCAGTTTTATTAAAAAAATAATGTCCATTTTTGTGAGTTTCCTACGTTATATATATAGAGCGTAAAAGCTCTTAATATATAGAAAAGGAGGAAAACGCATGAAAAAAATTGTATCAATTTTACTCATCTTCTCTGTTATTATCGCACTTTGTTTGAATGTATCAGCAGCATCTGTATATGATGTTGGTTCATTTACCAAAACAAGTTATCTTTCAATTACTAACGGTCAAGCGACCTGCAAAAGTAGTTACAGCGAAAGTAACGGTAATACTGCAAGTGTAAAAATCACGCAGTCTCTTGAAAAACATTCTTTTTTATGGTTCTGGGATACAGTCGGCGGAGAATGGACTACAAATTCTAAAAAAAGTTCAGTTTCGTTTACGAACTATAAAAGCGGTCTTGCAAGCGGTACATATCGTGTAAAATCGGTTTTCACAGTCACGACAACAAGCGGACAGACTGAAACGGTTACCGTCTACAGTGCAGAGAAGACAATCAGCTGAAAAAACAAGATTTTGACAGCATAAGGCTGTCACGGAAAGCTCATTTTGAGCGGAAAGAAAATTTATTATGAAAAAAATAGTTAAAGTAACAGTTGCCATTTTTATGTTAATCGCATTAACGGTTAATGCTTATGCTGCATCAACAATTACTAAGGACGGTTACTGCGGTAAAGTTGATTCTACAATATACGCAACATCCCAATATTCAAGGACTTTTAAAACAAGAACAACAACTCTTAAAGCTATTGATATTGACAATATAAATACCGGTATAGCACTGGCTGAAACATCAAGTGGCATAACCCTTGAAGATTGGCTGATTAAAGGTTATAGTACAAGAGAAGTTATTGCTGAATCCCATCTTTCGTATTCATCTCCTATAAACGCTGTTACGGTTTATGGCTCGCATAGTGCATATCATAATAACGTATGTGAATTCTATCAGTTCACAAATAGACAGTTTAACTGGTAAATATAACAAAGCGGAGCAACAGTAGTCCAAGTAGCACCGTTGAGCAAGCTTGGCGGTGCTACTATATTTTTCGGAGGTAATCATGAAAACTAAATTCCAAAAAGTACTTGCCATTTCACTTATCGCAATAATGCTTTGTTCCTGTGCAACAAAAGAAAAAGATAATTTTGACAGTGCTTCAAACCCATTTGATGCAAGCGCACAGGAGAATATGCCGCCGGATTCCGATAATGCAAAAGAGCTTTATGAAAGGTATCAGACAGGCGGTGCAAGTGTGGATTTTTCCAAAATGGACGGCAAAGATACTTTAGAATATAACGGCAGTCCGATTGAAATAACCTTTTCATTTGATACAAGCGAAAATGAGTATGATATGACTGAGGGATTTGTGGCGTTTATTTGCGGCGTGCCGCAGATGATTTCGGCTGACGGCGGAGAAACTTCCGAAATGGCTAAGGTTACATACGAAAAGAAAACAACCACCGAAACCACATTAACCGTCAATCCGAGAATCACCGAGGATTTGAAGGGACAGGACGAGCTTACGCTTATGATAGCAAGTTTGCACAGCGTTGATTATGTGCCTCAGGGAAAATATGCCGGATATGGATTTAACAACATTCATTCAAGCAGTCCTCTTTGCTATTATAAGCTGAAGATAAATGCTCAGCCTGAGATTATAAACCTTGACGGCAAGATCGAATTTGAGAATGTAAATGCTTCCGATAAGTCACTTGAAAACTATAATCTTAAAAATGCAGGGGAAATCGGTGACGACTGCATGATGAAAATGTACAGTGTAGAAAACCAATCTCCGCGCCTTGTCCTTGACGGCAGTAAGCAGAGCTTAGATCTGGTTTTTAACGGTATGAACGCCGACAGGTTCTATGTATATTTGTATGTAAATATGCAGCGTGTAAAATTTGACGGTTCGGATTATGCGGTTGTTAATTCAAAATCGGGTTTTGTTCCGAAATTAACCGTGACACTTGATAATCTCAGTTCAAGAGATGTGATATATGCAATAGCTGTTTCGCCTGATTCTGAAAGTAAATTTCCGGCATACACAAAGACTATGAGCAGTTTGTGTTTTGCTCCGGATGATGAGATCCTTTCAGCAGGAAGCAACAGTGCAGGTGAGCAGACCGAAGCAGTGACTACCGATATATCAAAACCTGGCGACGCTCCCGATAATACCTCAACAGCGGTTTCGGACAACCCGATTTATAAATTTAAGCCCCTCGGATATCTGGACGATGACCAAAACCTTCTGCTTATGTATATTGATAATGACTTTAAAGTTTACGGCGAAGACAACGGTACATATTTTACTGTTTATGATGTAACGGCAAAAGAATTTATAAGCGGAAAATTTTTGCCTTATCAGCAGACTTTCACTGTTACTTACGGACAGGGCTGTTTTACGGTAATTGAAGGTAAAGCGTCTGAAGACAATCGCAGCCTTGCCGAGTGTATGGCAGTTACTTATAATGAAAAATTCGAAGAAATTCAGCGGGCGCATAATATGCCGATGTATTCAGGCGGTAATCAGTCTATATACAGTGCTTATTACTGCAAGGATATCGACAAATATCTCTGTGCTTATAAAGAAGAAATCAGCTCTTCTGAATATCTGACGGTACTGCTTAATACAGACGGCTCGGTTTACAAAGTGATTAACACAGACAGCGAAACAAGCGTATACAGCTTTTCTGTTGACGATGATAAAATCATATTGGGACGAAGATATGACGACTACCGCACAAAGATTCAGGTTATGGATTTTGACGGAAATATAATCGATGAAAAAACTATGTCAGCGGAATATGCAAATCTTGATGTAAACCGTTTCGGAAAATATATCGCTTTTCTTTCGTTAAAAAGATACGGTGAAGATGAAAATCCGGGTTCGGACAGCTTTGCGGTTCTTTATGATACAGAAACTGACAAACTTATGGAATTTACGCCTGAAACCGCTGACGAGGCAGGATGTATGGGTATTTCGCCTGACGGCAAAATTGCGGTAACTATGGATTATGAGGAAGTTGATGACGATGGTATTGTAACAGGTCAGAAACAAACTCTGAGATATTATGATATCGAAAGCGGTAAAGTAATCAAAACCGTAAACGCCGATGACAAGCCGGCTTTGAATAATTTTGTAGTATATGATGATGGCGTTATTCAGACGGTACCGGGCTACAATAAGGAAAAGAATGAAAGAACGGAAACAGTTGTATTCTTTGACCGATTTGACGATTAAGGTGGAAAAATGAAACTCGAAATCAATCAACTCACGAAATCCTATAGCAAAGGCAAAAAAGCCCTCGACAGCTTTACCCTCACCCTTGAAAAAGGCGTGTACGGC
>UMJB01037691.1_pt1 | contig 20203 bp, 17 predicted proteins | sample 1965961 | NCBI WGS metagenome assembly UMJB01 (sample SAMEA4836139, study PRJEB28245) | human gut metagenome | biome: gut microbiome; material: fecal sample | place: Denmark | collected 2008
AAACGATGGCGCTTTTGTCGATGGATGAAAGCTACGCCGAGCGCGATTTGAACGTCGGCTTCTCCGGCGGCGAAAAGAAGAAGGCGGAAATCCTGCAAATGCTGATGCTCGAACCCAAGCTCGCCATTCTGGACGAAACCGACTCCGGTCTGGACGTGGACGCGGTGCGCACGGTGTCCGAGGGCGTCCGCCTGTTCCGCGAAAAGACGCACGGTTCGCTGCTGATTATCACCCACAGCACGCGCATTCTGGAGGCGCTGCGCGTTGACCGCACGCATGTGATGGAAAACGGCGTCATTGTGCGCGAAGGCGACGCGGCGCTGGTGGAAGAAATCAACGAAAAGGGCTTCAAGGGCTGATGGGGGAGCGGCATGACAGAGAAGAGCCAAGTTGCGGACATTGACCGCAGCATTTATGATATTCGCGACGCGGAGCATGACGCGTACCGCATGGAAGCCGGCTTGACCCCCGCCATCGTCGAGAAGCTGTCCAAGGAGAAGAACGACCCGGCGTGGATGGAGCAGTTCCGGCTGGAATCGCTGCAAATCTACAATAATATGCGAGTGCCGGACTGGGGGCCGTCGCTGGACGGGCTGGATATCGACCACATCGCGACGTATGTCCGCCCGAACACGAAGATGCAGAACAACTGGGAGAACGTGCCGCAGGACATTAAGGACACGTTTGAGCGGCTGGGCATTCCGCAGGCGGAGCGCAAGTCGCTGGCGGGCGTGGGCGCGCAGTACGACTCGGAGCTGGTGTACCACAACGTGCGCGCGGAAGTGGCGGCGCAGGGCGTGGTGTACACCGACATGGAGAGCGCGCTGCACGGCGAATATGCCGACATGGTGCGCAAGTACTTCATGAAGCTCGTCACCCCGCGTGACCACAAGTTTGCGGCGCTGCACGGCGCGGTTTGGTCGGGCGGCTCGTTTGTGTACGTTCCCAAGGGCGTGCAGGTGTCCATTCCGCTGCAATCGTATTTCCGCCTGAACGCCAAGGGCGCGGGGCAGTTTGAGCATACGCTGATTATTGTGGACGAGGGCGCAAGCCTGCACTTTATTGAGGGCTGCTCTGCCCCGAAGTACAACGTGGCGAACCTCCATGCCGGCTGCGTGGAGCTGTACGTCAAAAAGGGCGCGAAGCTGCGCTATTCGACGATCGAAAACTGGTCGAAGAACATGTACAACCTCAACACCAAGCGCGCGCTGGTGGAGGAGGATGGCACGATTGAGTGGATTTCCGGCTCGTTCGGGTCGCATGTGGGCTGCCTGTATCCGATGAGCATCTTGAAGGGCGACCGCGCCCGCATGGAGTTCACGGGCGTGACGTTCGCAGGCGCGGGGCAGAATCTCGACACGGGCGCGAAGGTCGTGCACGTTGGCAAAAATACCAGTTCGTACATGAACACGCGCTCCATCAGCAAGAGCGGCGGCATCAGCACGTTCCGCTCCAGCGTGGTGGTGGAGAAGAGCGCCAAGCACGCCAAGAGCGCGGTATCCTGTCAGTCGCTGATGCTCGACAGCGAGAGCCGCTCGGACACGATTCCCGCGATGGACATCCGCACACGCGACGCCGCCATCGGGCATGAGGCGAAAATCGGCAGCATCAGCAACGACGCGGTGTTCTACCTGATGAGCCGCGGCATGAGCGAAGAGGACGCGCGCGCGCTGATTGTCAGCGGCTTTGCGGACAACGTGTCCAAGGAACTGCCGGTGGAATACGCGGTGGAGATGAACAACCTCATCCGCCTTGAAATGAAGGGCAGCATCGGCTGAGCGGAAAGGAGCATCCATCAATGGAAAAAATGGCCATCAATCAGCTGCCCAGCCGGACGTGGAATCGTCTGGGCGTGAATGAAGCAACGATTGACTGGGACGAAAGCGCGACGGTCGTGCTGCCGGAAGAATCCGCAGAAAAGGCGGATATGCTGATTGCATCGGACGCGGCGTATGCCCGCAAGCGCGTGACCATTCAGGCGGAAAAGGGCGCGAAGAAGTCGCTTTTCCAGACCCTTCGCACGGCGGGCAAGCTGCATGTGCAGACGGAGCTGACCGCCGAGGACGGCGCGGAAATCGAGCTGATTCAGCTGGTCGCGCCGGGCGAAAACGCGCTGGTGTATGATGAAGTCATCGGGCACTGCCACGGCAGCGGGCGGATTGTGCTGCGGCAAGTGACGCTGGGTCACGGCGATGTGTACGCGCAGACGGGCATCGGGCTGGACGGCGAGAACGCGTCGTTTGCGGCGAATATCGGCTATCTGGCGCGGAAAAATCAGACGCTGGACATGAACCTTGTCGTCAACCACTGGGGGAAAAAGACGAAGTGCGAAATCAACGCGTCCGGCGCGCTGAATGACGCGGCGAAGAAGATTTTCCGCGGCACGATTGACTTCAAGCGCGGGTCGTCCGGGTCGGTCGGCAGCGAACAGGAAACGGTGCTGATGCTGGGCGAGAACGCGGTGAACAAGACCGTGCCGGTCATCCTCTGCGCGGAGGAGGACGTCGAGGGCACGCACGGCGCGACCATCGGCGAGATGGACGACGACACGCGCTTCTACTTCGCCAGCCGCGGCATCGACCGCGAAACGGCGGAAAAGCTGCTTTTGCGTGCGGCGATTGCCCGCGTGGCGCAGCAGGTGAAAAGCGAAACGGCGCGCGCGGCGATACTGAACGAACTGGATGGGGAAATGGATGAAAACGACGGATTACAGGCGTGATTTTCCGCTGCTGATGCAGGAAACAGCGGCGTATCTGGACAACGCGGCGACGGCGCAGCGCCCGCAGTGCGTGTTGGATGCGGAAAAAACGTTCTATGAGACGCAGAACGCCAATCCCCTGCGCGGGCTGTATCCGCTGAGCATCGCGGCGACGGAGGCGGTGGAGGAGGCGCGTTTGGCGGTTCGCGATTTCCTGCACGCCAAGAGCAGTCAGGAGATTATCTTCACGCGCAACACGACCGAGGCGCTGAACCTCGTGGCGTACAGCTATGGGCTGTCTCACGTCCACGCGGGCGACGAGGTGGTGGTGTCCATTCTGGAGCATCACAGCAACCTGCTGCCGTGGCAGATGGTGTGCCGGCAAACGGGCGCAACGCTCAAATTCATCGACTGCGAAATGGATGGGCGGCTTGACCTGAACAAGGTATCGGAAATCATCACCGATAAGACGAAAATCGTTGCGGTGACGCACGTTTCCAACGTCATCGGGCGCGTCAACCCGATTCGCGAAATCGCGGATATGGCGCACCGCGTCGGCGCGGTCATCGTGGTGGACGGCGCGCAGTCTACGCCGCATATCCCCGTGGATGTGCAGGCGCTGGACGCGGATTTCCTTGCGTTTTCGGGGCATAAGGTGTTCGGCCCGATGGGGATTGGCGCGCTGTACGGCAAACGCAGGCTGCTGGAAAAGATGCCGCCCTTCCTCTCCGGCGGGGAGATGATCGAGTCCGTCACGCGCACCGGGGCGACGTATGCCGAGCTGCCCTACAAGTTTGAGGCGGGCACGGGCAATGCCGTCGGCGCGGTCGGGCTGCACGCGGCGATTCGCTATATGCAGTCCGTCGGCTTTGACACCATGCACGAGCGCGAAACGGCGCTGGTTGCCCGCATGATGGCAGGGATGGCGGATATGCCGTTCATCCATGTGCTGGGGTCGGGCAGTCCTGAGGAACACAGCGGCATTGTCACGTTCACGGTCGATGGCGTGCATCCGCATGACGTGAGCGAAATCCTCGCGGCGGACGGCGTGTGCATCCGCGCGGGGCATCACTGCGCACAGCCGCTGCTCAAGCACCTCGGCTATTCCTCGACGGTTCGGGCAAGCTGCGCGTTCTACAACACGCCGGACGAGGTGGATCGGCTGCTGGACAGCCTGAAAACAATCAGGGAGCGAATGGGCTATGGAAAACAGGAGCTTTTATAACGAAATTCTGACAGAACACAACATCCATCCGGAGTTCAAGCACGACCTGCCGGACGCGAACATCGAGCTGGAAGGCGTGAACCCCAGCTGCGGCGACGACATCACGCTGAAGCTGAAGGTGGATGGCGACGTGATTACCGACGGCGCGTTCGTCGGCGACGGCTGCGCAATTTCGCAGGCCTCGGCGGACATTATGCTGGGCATGATTGTCGGGCGGAAGAAGGAGGAAGCGCTGCGCTTGGGCGAAATCTTCCGCAAGATGATTCAGGGCGAAGCGACGGCGGAGGAAATCGACGAGCTGGAGGAAGCCGGGGCGCTGAAGGATATTTCGCACATGCCCGCGCGCGTGAAGTGCGCCGTGCTGGGCTGGCGGACGATGAAGGAAGCCATCGGGGGAGAAGAGAAATAAGAAAACCGGACGGGGCGCAAAACCTCGTCCGATTTTTGGGATTAGAATCCCATTAGAAATGCAGCAAATGGCAGGAGAAGCGGGCGCGCACGCCGAAATCCTCCATAAGAAAGGGGGATGCGCATGAAAGAAATCATGTTGGACTTCGGCGCGATTCTGTCTGACCTGTTTCATGCGCTGCGGTCGGGCGCGAAGAAAGTACTGATTGCGCTGGCGGTGCTGACGGCGCTGCTGACCGCGCTCGTTCTGTATCTCATGACGCCGCACACGGAGATTCGGTCTTTGACGGGCTTTCGGTGCTACTTTGTGCCGCGCTGCGAGGTGAATTACCAGTCCTACCACCGGGACAACGACCTGTACAATATGGGCATTTACAAGCTGAACGGGCAGGACGCCGCGCGGTTTGTGTACTGGGCGCAGGAAAACGGCTGGTCGAAGATGCCGCTGACGGGCGAAGCGCTGACGAGCGGGATGCTCAACGAGGAGACTTGCCCGGAAGCAGCGGAAATCAAGCAGGTGACGCAGGGGTTCTGGAAGGGATTTCACGGCTCGTACCTGTACGTTTTTGATTCGCAGACGGCGACGCTATATATTCGGAAGATGCCGAGATAAGGCAATTGCAAACAGAAACCGACCGGGCAGGGGAGAAATCTTCCGTCCGGTCGGCTTTTTGCTGCGGGATGTTTGAAAGCAAAAGAAAAGGTCAAGGCTTTTCAACCTTGACCATCCGTGGAGCATAGGAGATTCGAACTCCTGACCTCGACAATGCGAATGTCGCGCGCTACCAACTGTGCTAATGCCCCAAGCGCTTGTTCTCTTTGTGCCAGGCGGTGAAGCGCTGAGCACAGAAAGTATTATAGCATAGTTCTCGGAAAAATGCAAGGGGTTTTTTGAAATTTTTTCGGGAAAATTGCAAACTTTTTTTCAGGCGGCATTTGGGGCAGATTTCAGAATACACGTTCGCTTATTTTGCGCGAAAAACTGCTTTTCTGCCCGGCGACTCTTGTGCATGTGCGCCGATTATGGTATAATGCCCATGATGAAGCAAACGGAGGAGAGAACGGATGGATGCAGAAATGCTGCGGAATGTGCTGACGATGCTGGGCACGGTGCTGGGCGCGATTTTGGTGCTGATGCTGGTGGCGAAAATCACGAGCATGGTGCATGTGGAGGCGGACGATGTGCGCGCGCCGATTGACAGCATGGAGGCGAGCGTCGTCGGCAAGCGCACGCTGGTGACGCAGGAAGACGGCGCGCCGAAAACCATCTACTATATGACCTTCCAGAAGGTGAACGGAATGCGGATGGAGCTGGAAGTGCCGGGCGAGGACTACGGCTTGGCGGCGGAAGGCGATCAGGGCGTGCTGGTCGCGCGCGGGGAAGAATTTATCGTCTTTAAGCGAATGATTTGAAATGATTGGAGCTTCCCAAACAAGTGGCGGCGCCGAAGGGGTGGAGGGGGCGAGCGGAAAGCCCCCTCCTCGCGTCCGCAGGCGCGAAATCCTCTGCAATAATCGCATACTGTAAGGAGTAAAACAGAAATTATGGCATATCAGGCACTCTACCGCCAGTGGCGACCCAAAGACTTTTCCAGCATGGTGGCACAGGAGGCGGTCATCTCCACGCTGCGCAATCAGGTGATGAGCGGGCGCGTCGCCCATGCGTACCTCTTCTGCGGCAGCCGCGGCACGGGCAAGACATCCACCGCGAAAATCCTCGCGCGCGCCATCAACTGCGAGCATCCCGTGGGCGGCGACCCGTGCGGGCAGTGTGAATCCTGCCGCCGCCTGCTGGCGGACGAGTCGATGGACGTGATGGAAATCGACGCGGCGAGCAACAATGGCGTCGAGGAAATCCGCAACCTGCGCGAGACGGTCAAATATCCGCCGCAGCAGGGGAAATACAAGGTCTACATCATCGACGAAGTGCACATGCTGTCCACTTCCGCGTTTAATGCGCTGCTGAAAACGCTGGAGGAGCCGCCGGCGTACGTCGTTTTCATCCTCGCGACGACCGAGCCGCAGAAGCTGCCCGCGACGATTCTCAGCCGCTGCCAGCGCTTCGACTTCGGGCGGATTCCGGCGCACCAAATCGCGGGGCGGCTGCGTCAGGCGGCGGAGGGCGCGAAGGCGGAAGCGTCGGAGAACGCGCTGATGCTCATCGCCCGTGCCGCAGAGGGCGGAATGCGCGACGCGCTGTCGATACTGGACATGTGCCTGGGCTATTCCAATCAGGTGACGGAAGACCTCGTGCGCAATGTGCTGGGCACGAGCGACCGCAGCTTCCTGTTCCGCTTCGCCGATGCGCTGGAAAAAGAGGACGCGTCCGCCGTCATGCGGATGATTGACGAATTGATGCGCGCCGGACGCGAACCGATGGTGTTCGCCAAGGACGTCAGCCAGCACCTGCGCGCGCTGCTGATTGCCAAGTGCAGCCCGGACGACCTGAGCGCCCTGCTTGACCTGACGCAGGAGGACGCGCAGGAGTACGCGCAGCAGGCGGAAAAATTCACCACGACGCGGCTGATGAACATGCTGGAATTGTTCATGCGCGTGGAAACGGATTTGCGCTGGGCGTCGTCGCCGCGAATCGTACTGGAAAACGCCGCGCTGAAAAGCTGCCTGCGGACGAGCGAGGCGGATACGGCGGCGCTCAACGACCGCATCAGCGAACTGGAAAAGCAGCTGACCGCCTTGCAGGAGAAGCTGCAAAGCGGCGCGTTTACCCCTGCGCAGCCCGCGAAAAAGGCGGCAAAGCCTGCATCCGAGCCGAAGCAGGAAGCGCCCAAACCCGCCGCGCCCGCCGTGATGACCCCGACCGGCAAGACCGACGCGGACGCGTGGAAGGAAGCCATGAACATCCTGAAGCGCTCCGACCCCGGCACATTCGCGATGCTGACGATGGGCAAATACGCCGGGTGCGACGGCGACACCTACCGCTGGCAGGCGCCGATGGGGCAGGAACTGTACGTCGGGCTGATGAATCAGGAGAAGAAGCGCACGGCGATTGCGTCGGCGCTGACGCAGGCATCGGGGATGCAATGCCGCTTTGAGGCGATCGGCGCGGTGAAGGAAAAGAAAGCTGACCAGAGCGACGAATCCTTCCTCGCGGCGCTGGAAACGACCTTCGGCAAGGCGAACACGATAGTGCAGGAGGACGTGAAGGGGTGAGCAGCGCGGACATTCGCGGGATGTTTGCCGGACTGCCGGGTGCGCACGGCATCATCGAAGCGGCGCTGAACGGGCAGGGGCGCGTGATGACGGATGATTCGGCGCGTCCGAGCAGCGCGGCGGTGCTGGCGGGCGATTTCCTCTTCTTCGGCGGCGAACCGTCGGAAGAATTGGTGCGGCGCGCACTGAACGCGGAGAATCGCGCGTGGATTGTGCAGGGGAGCAGTGCGTTTCTCGCGCTGGTGCAGGCGCAGCGGCAGGGGACGTGGTCGGAGCGCATCGCCTTTGACCCGTGCCGTCAGCCGGAGGATGCGCACCTGACCGCGCTGCTGGCGAATCTGCCGCAGGGCGTGACGCTTGTGCCGATTGGCGCGGCGGAAATGGCGTTCTGCCGCAAGACACCGTGGGCGGCGGACTTCGTGAGTCAATTCACGGAGGATGAATATGCGCGCAGCGGGCTGGGGGTGCTGGTCTGCGCGGACGGGGCGTTTGTGTCCGGCGCATCCAGCTACGCGGCGTATCCCGGCGGCATCGAGGTGGAGGTGGACACAGCACCGGCGTACCGCGGATACGGCTATGCGACGCTGGCGGCGGCAAAGCTCATCTTGACGGCGCATCAGCAGGGGAAAATTGCGACGTGGGACGCGGCGAATGAAACATCAGCACACATTGCGCAGAAACTCGGCTACCGTGTAACCTGCGCCTATCAAGTCTTCACAACGGCGTAACCATTGGCGCACCCGTCAGGATGATTCGCATTCCGCGTTTCCTGCCGGGTGCATTTTTTGACGAAATTTCAACGGTTCGGACGATTTTCACAAAAATCCCGCAGGATTCCTCAGAAAAACCACAAAATTTTTCCGGGCAGCAGGAAATAGGGGGGACATGTAGAATTAGAAAAGTCGGGCTAAATTGTAACCTCAACTTTTCCCGCCCCGAAAGGGGCATGACATGGAGGGAGTTTTGAACATGAGTGAGCAGAACCTGAAGCAGGTGCTGGCGAAAAAGCAGAGCATCCTGCAGGGAGACGCGGAACGAATCGCAAAGCAGCGCGCGGCTGGCAAGCTGACCGCCCGTGAACGGGTGGCGAAGCTGCTGGACGCCGGCTCTTTCGTGGAGACGGATGCGCTGGTATCCCGCAATGGGGATTACGCCGGGGTCGTGACCGGCAGCGGCACGGTGCAGGATCGCCCTGTGTACGTGTTCGCGCAGGATTTCACGGTGCATGGCGGCGCGATGGGGCAGATGCAGGCGCAGAAGATTGTCAAGGTGCTGGATCTGGCACAGAAGACGGGCGCGCCCGTGATTGCCCTGTGCGACAGCGCCGGTGTGCGCATTGACGAGGGCGCGGCGGCGATGAACGCCTACGCTTCCGTTTTCACCCGTCTGGCAAAGCTCAGCGGCGTGGTGCCGGTCATCGCGCTGGTGCTGGGCCCGGTGGTCGGCGGCGCGGCAATGATCGCCCAGCTGGCTGACATCACCATTGAAGCCGAAAACGTTGGTCAGCTGATGGTCTATGGCCCGCAGGTCATGAGCGCCATTTCCGGCAAGACGGTGGATGCCAAGGCGGTCGGCGGCGCGAAGACGATGGCTGCGCAGGGCGGCGTCGCACTGACGGCCAAGGACGAGGACGAAGCCATCTCTCTGGCGGTGCAGGTGCTGGACTATCTGCCCGGCTGCAACGCGGAGGATGCCGCGATTGTGGATACTGACGACATGAACCGCATTCTGCCCGTGCTGGACGCGGCGGACGCGGAAAGCCAGCTGGCTGCCATGGCGGACGGCGCGGCGTATGTGGAGCTTTTCAAGGACTACGGTAAGGAAATCCGCGTTGCGCTGACCCGCATCGGCGGTCGTCCGGTCGGTCTGGTGGTTGGCAACGGCAAGGAGAACGACGGCGTGCTGACGGCGCAGTCCGCAAGCAAGGCCGCGCGCTTCATCCGCCTGTGCGACTGCTACAGCCTGCCGGTCGTGTCCCTGATCAACAGCAAGGGCGTTGCCGTCCCGGCGGTTGACGAGCAGGCGGCGACCATCAAGGCGACCACCCAGCTGCTTTACGCCTACGCGGAAGCGACGACGGCGAAGGTGTCCATTGTCACCGGCAATGCCATCGGTCAGGCGTATGTCGCCATGGGCGGCAAGAGCAACGCTGACGTCACCTACGCGTGGCCGGGCGCGGTGATTTCCGCCCTGACCCCCGAAGCGGCGGTGCAGGTGCTTTACACCGACGACCTGAAGGCGGACAAGAAGCCGGCGCTCCAGTCCCGTGCGGAATTGGAAGCGAAGTTCGCTGCGGATGTGGCGGACGGCGTGGCGGCTGCCGCGGCTGGCATGGTCGATGACGTGATTGATCCCGCCGAAACGCGCAAGTATGTCATTGCGGCGCTGGAGATGCTCTCCTCCAAGCGCGAATCCAATCCCCCGAAGAAGCACGGCAACCTGCCGCTGTGATTGAGGAAAGGATCGTGTAAAAAATGGGCTTTTTGAATAATCTGGGCTTCGGCTTGATCGTCACACTCATCGGCATGCTGACCGTTTTCTTCGGTCTGGTGCTGCTGATTGGTCTGATCAAGCTGATGGAAAATGCCACCGCGAACCTCGGCAAGGGCGGCAAGAAGGCAAAGAAGCAGGCGGAAGCGCCCGCTCCCGCGCCGGTTGCCGCGCCCGTGGTGGAGGAAGTGCCCGTGGCGGATGACAGCGAGCTGATTGCGGTCATTTCCGCCGCTGTGGCGATGATGATGGAGGATGGCAGCGCCTTCACGGTGCGCCGCGTCCGCCGCGTGCAGAATGCGCCCGCCTGGCAGAAGGCTGGCCGCGAAGAACAGGTGTACAGCCGCTTCTGATGCAGTGCTGCACCCGATACGATTTCCGGACGCATCTGAAAATCGTATCAGCATGACAACAAATTGAACGATTTTGACAGGAGGAAATCCCATCATGCGTACCTTCAATATTACAGTCAACGGTCAGACTTATGTGGTGGATGTGGAAGAAGTCGGCGGCGTGCAGACCGCTGCGCCCGTGCGCGCTGCTGCCCCTGTGGCGGCTGCTCCCGTGGCGGCGGCTCCGGCTGCTGCGCCTAAGGCTGCTGCGGCTGCTCCCGTGGCGGGCGGCGAACCCGTTAAGGCGCCCATGCCCGGCAACATCCTGGACGTGAAGGTCAAGGTTGGCGACACGGTCAAGGCGGGCACGGTGCTGTGCGTGCTGGAAGCCATGAAGATGGAAAACGAAATCCCCGCCCCCAAGGACGGCAAAGTGGCGCAGGTCGTTGTGACCAAGGGCGCGACGGTCGGCGCGGGCGACACGCTGGTCGTGCTGGCGTAATCCGACGTATTTACCGATCCCGAAGGAAAGTGAGCTGATATAATGGGAATCAATGTGGGCGAAACCCTCATGGGGCTCGTCACGACCTCGGGTATCTACCAGTATCTGACGAACCCGCTGGCGCTGATCATGGTCGCCATCGCTTGCGTACTGCTGTATCTCGCCATTGTCAAGCAATTTGAGCCGCTGCTGCTGCTGCCGATTGCCTTCGGTATGCTGCTGACCAACCTGCTGGGCAGCGACATCTTCCACGAAGAACTCTTCGCCGGCGGCCATGCCAACTGGGCGCTGTTCGGCGGCGCGGTCATGATAGACGGCAAGGATTTTGTTGATTCCGTGGGCTACATGGTCAATGCCGCCGGTCAGATTCTGACCAGCAACAATGTCGTGCTGGGTCACTTCGTCAACGCTGTTACCATCGACGACCCGACGAAGCTGGTGCCTTTTGCTGACATCCTGGCGCAGTTCGCCGCCAACGGCAACGCAGCTTCCATCATTCTGGAGGATGCCTTCCTGAAGAATGGCGCGGTCTACACCGCCACCGGCGCGATGCTGGCGACGGCGGGCAAGACGATTTCCGCGGGTCTTCTGGACTACCTGTACCTCGGCGTGAAGCTGGGCATCTATCCGTGCCTTATCTTCATGGGCGTTGGCGCGGGCACGGACTTCGGGCCGCTGATCTCCAACCCGAAGACGCTGCTGCTGGGCGCGGCGGCGCAGCTGGGCATCTTCATGACGTTCATCTTCGCGTATGCCGTGTTCGGCTTCTCCGCTGCGGAAGCGGGCGCCATCGGCATCATCGGCGGCGCGGACGGCCCGACGGCGATTTGGCTGACCGGCAAGCTCGCCCCGCACCTCCTTGGCCCGATCGCGGTCGCGGCGTACTCCTACATGGCGCTGGTGCCTGTCATTCAGCCGCCGATTATGCGCGCCCTGACCACCGAGAAGGAACGCAAAATCGTCATGGAGCAGCTCAAGCCTGCCACCAAGACGCAGAAGATTATCTTCCCCATCGTCGTCACCATTCTGGTTGCGCTGCTGCTGCCGTCCGCTGCTCCGCTGGTCGGCTGCCTGATGCTGGGCAACCTCGCGAAGGAATGCGGAGTGACCGACCGTCTGAACAAGACGATGCAGAACGAGCTGATGAATATCGTCACGATTTTCCTCGGCATCACGGTCGGCGCAACGGCGACTGCCTCTACCTTCCTGACGGTGCGCACGCTTGAAATCATCGCGATGGGCATCGTCGCGTTCGGCATGGGCACGGCGGGCGGCGTGCTGCTGGCGAAGCTGATGAACAAGCTCTCCGGCGGCAAGATCAACCCGCTGATCGGCTCTGCCGGCGTGTCCGCTGTCCCGATGGCGGCGCGTGTGTCCCAGAAGGAAGGTCAGAAGGCCAATCCCGCGAACTTCCTGCTGATGCACGCCATGGGCCCGAACGTCGCTGGCGTTATCGGCTCTGCCATCGCGGCTGGCGTGCTGCTCAGTATGTTCGGCTGATAATTGGCTGAATAAATCAGCAGTCAGATGGAAACGTATCCAACGTATCCGGTCAGGGGCAGGGGAGTGCTTCTCCGCCTCTGACCGAACTGAAGGAGGAAATTCGTCCTATGGCAAAGGTTCAAATTACGGATACCATCCTGCGCGACGGCCACCAGTCTCAGGCCGCGACCCGGATGCGTACCGATGAGATGCTGCCTGCCTGCGAAATGCTGGACAAGGTTGGCTACTACTCTCTGGAGTGCTGGGGCGGCGCGACCTACGACGCGTGCCTGCGCTTCCTGAACGAAGACCCGTGGGAGCGGCTGCGCAAGCTGCGCAAGGCGCTGCCCAACACCAAGCTGCAGATGCTGCTGCGCGGCCAGAACCTGCTGGGCTACCGTCCCTACGCGGACGACGTGGTGGATTTCTTTGTCAAGAAGGCCGTCGATAACGGCATTGACATCATCCGCTGCTTCGACGCGCTGAACGACCTGCGCAACATGCAGACCGCCGTCAAGGCGACGAAGAAGTACGGCGGCACGGCGGAAATCGCCATGTCGTACACCGAATCCCCCGTGCACAACGAGGATTACTTCGTCAAGCTTGCCGTGGACATCCAGAAGATGGGCGCGGACGTCATCTGCATCAAGGACATGGCGAACCTGCTGCTGCCCTACAAGGCGTACAGCCTCGTCAAGCGCCTGAAGAAGGAAACCGACCTGCCGATCGTCCTGCACACGCACAACACCACCGGCACGGGCGACATGGTGCTGCTCAAGGCCATCGAAGCGGGTGTGGACGTGGTGGATACCTGCCTGTCCCCGCTGGGCTCCGGCACGTCTCAGCCGGCGACCGAATCCCTCGTTGCGACCCTGAAGGGCACGGAATACGACACGGGCTTCGACCTCGACCTGCTGGCGCAGCTGGCGGCGCACTTCCGCACGGTGGCGGATCGCCTGACCAAGGATGGCTGGCGTGACCCGTCCCGCGTGCTGGGCGTGGACGTCAAGACCCTGCAGTATCAGGTGCCGGGCGGCATGCTGTCCAACCTGATTGGTCAGCTGAAGCAGGCGAACCAGATGGACAAGTACTACGACGTGCTGGCGGAAGTGCCGCGCGTGCGCAAGGACTTCGGCTATCCGCCGCTGGTCACGCCGACTTCCCAGATCGTGGGCACGCAGGCAGTGATGAACGTGCTGGGCGGCGAGCGCTACAAGATGGTGCCGAAGGAATCCAAGGACTTGCTGGCGGGTCACTACGGCCGTCTGCCGGGCAAGGTGAACGAGGACGTGCGCAAGAAGTGCATCGGCGACACGAAGGTCATCACCCATCGCTACGCCGACGACATTCCGCCGGAACTCGACAAGCTGCGTGAGGAAATGCGCGAATGGTATCAGTGCGAGGAAGACGTGCTGTCCTACGCCATGTTCCCGAAGGTTGCGCCGAAGTTCTTCGAGTATCGCGCAGCGCAGCAGCTGAAGGTGGATTCCACCATGCTGAACAAGGCTGACAAGACGATGCCTGTCTAATAGGTAATACTATTTCCAGATTCGCCTGCGCCATCTGCTTGCGCCTTTTTCCTTCCGCCGTCCGCTCATTCCACTTAGCGTAGCGCTGCTACGCTGCGTTCCATTCGCGTTAGGCAGAAGAAAAAATTCGCGGCGCATCTTAGCGCATTCTTATCTGGAAATAGTATAATGGTCAGGGGCGAATCCGCATGGGTTTACCCCTGACCTTGCTGTGTTTTTAGACAAAAAGCATCAAGTGTCAAGCTGTTCGCAGAAAATTTGCCAAAGTACATCTTGATTTTACCGCGCAAGTGGTGTATGATATAGATGCGGAGAATCGGGATTTTTCCTGAATCCGCAGTGTATTGTCCCACCAATTTAAAGAAAGAGGTAGGTTCTACATGGCAGAGCTGAATCTGAGCAAGTATGGCATTACCGGCACGACCGAGGTTGTGCACAATCCTTCTTACGATCTGCTGTTCGAAGAAGAAACCAAGTCCACCAACGAGGGCTATGAAAAGGGTCAGGTGTCCGAACTGGGCGCTGTGAACGTCATGACCGGCATTTATACCGGCCGCAGCCCCAAGGACAAGTATATCGTCATGGACGAGAACTCCAAGGACACCGTGTGGTGGACGAGCGAGGGCTACAAGAACGACAACCATCCGATGACCGAGTCCACGTGGGCGTCCGTGAAGGATCTGGCGATTAAGGAGCTGTCTAATAAGAAGCTCTACGTCGTCGATGCCTTCTGCGGCGCGAACAAGGACACCCGCATGGCCGTCCGCTTCATCGTGGAAGTGGCGTGGCAGGCGCATTTCGTTAAGAACATGTTCATCCAGCCCTCTGAAGAAGAGCTGAAGAACTTCACCCCGGACTTCGTGGTTTACAACGCGTCCAAGGCGAAGGTCGAGAACTACAAGGAACTCGGTCTGAATTCTGAAACCTGCGTGGCGTTCAACATCACCAGCCGTGAGCAGGTCATCCTGAACACGTGGTACGGCGGCGAGATGAAGAAGGGTATGTTCTCCATGATGAACTACTACCTGCCGCTGAAGGGCATCGCGTCCATGCACTGCTCTGCCAACACCGATAAGGAAGGCAAGAATACTGCCATCTTCTTCGGTCTGTCCGGCACCGGCAAGACCACCCTGTCCACCGACCCCAAGCGTCTGCTGATCGGCGACGACGAGCACGGCTGGGACGACAACGGCGTGTTCAACTTTGAAGGCGGCTGCTACGCCAAGGTCATCAACCTCGACAAGGACTCCGAGCCGGACATCTACAACGCCATCACCCGTGATGCGCTGCTGGAGAACGTCACCCTCGACAAGGACGGCAAGATTGACTTCGCCGACAAGTCCGTGACCGAGAACACCCGCGTGTCCTACCCGATCAACCACATCAAGAACATCGTGCGCCCGGTGTCCGCCGCGCCTGCCGCGAAGAACGTCATCTTCCTGTCTGCTGATGCGTTCGGCGTGCTGCCGCCCGTGTCCATCCTGACGCCCGAACAGACCCAGTACTACTTCCTGTCCGGCTTCACCGCGAAGCTCGCTGGCACGGAACGCGGCATCACCGAGCCGACCCCCACCTTCTCTGCTTGCTTCGGTCAGGCGTTCCTCGAACTGCACCCGACCAAGTACGGCGAAGAGCTGGTCAAGAAGATGCAGGCGAACGGCGCGAAGGCGTACCTTGTCAACACCGGCTGGAACGGCACTGGCAAGCGCATCACCATCAAGGATACCCGCGGCATCATCGACGCGATTCTGTCCGGCGACATCCTGAAGGCGCCCACCAAGAAGATTCCGTACTTCGACTTTGAGGTTCCGACCGAACTGCCGGGCGTGGACTCCAAGATTCTCGACCCCCGCGACACCTACGCCGACGCTTCCGAATGGGAGAACAAGGCGAAGGATCTGGCGTCCCGCTTCGAGAAGAACTTCGTCAAGTACACCGGCAACGACGCTGGCAAGGCGCTGGTTGAAGCTGGCCCCCACGCGTAATTTGACGGTTGCGTAAATATCGAGCGGCTTGTTCTGAAAAGAGCAGGCCGCTCTTTTTGCGTGCACATAAAACGTTGCGAAGAGGAAAATCTTCGCAACGCTTAGTTGGTGAATTGGTTGAATTGGCTTATAAACCATCAACATTGTTAGAGTTATTCAGACGGTCAAGTTGTTCTTTAAGGATTGTTTCATTAGTAATGGCTTCTCTTAGCGCTTCTACCCGTTCCTTGGCATCAGAGGCTGAATAAGTGAGAGTTATATCATATGTGCTTGTGCTGGCAGCTAACGAAATTTGATTACCTGATTTATCAAACCACTCTTTTTTTAAATATTTTTTATCACTGGCATCGTGAGGAATGCCATAGATGCTTGTAAGTTTAGATTCTAAGTCCTCATAAATTCCGGGAAGATCTATATAGTCATTAGAAACCCAGTAAGTTGCCTCGTAAAGTTGAGCTAAATCATTATTGCGGATGATTATACCATCTTCAATGGGAAAGATGAATCTTGTATAAATTGTAGCGGAATATCCTGCAACGTTTGTGTTCTTATACAGAACTTGAATACCGGTAGATAATTCAATAATATAGGGAGATTTCTGATTCCAGATTTGTTCAGCTTGGCTCTTGGTACAGTACCACGGAGCACCCTTGAAAGTGTAGGTATCTTTGTCCGTAGGCTGAATGGGGTTGGCGGAAAGGCGTTCAACAATCTTTTCTTGACGAACCTTGTCAAGCGTATCAATCATCGTGGTAAGTTCGGATTCGGAAGCAGTTTCGGTGTCGATTGTGAGTATCTCTGCGCCAGCAGCCGAGCACATCAGGCAAAGAGATAAGGCAAGACTTAAAACCTTTTTCATGGGTAAATCTCCTTTCAATGACCCCCCGCTTAGAATGAAGTCTACATTCTAAGCGGGGGAGAAATGTGTTTATTCCTCGTACTCCACCATACCCTGCGATTCCAAAAACATCTGCTGGGCATCGAGGTAGTCGTCCACCAGCGCGGCGAGCTTGACCGCCTGTTCGGGGTCGAGCGCGTTTTTCGCCGCCAGTGATTCGACAATGTACTCAATCGCTTCGTCGTCCTCGTAGTACGCGTCGCCCGCGTAGCCGTCGTCGTCCAAAACGCCCGCTTCGTGCATGTACGCCATGTCCGCATCAATCATCTGCGGCACGAGCGCGGGAATGTCCTCCGCCAGCTCCGGGTGATCCGCCTTGCGGATGCAGCGGGTGATGAACGCGACCGCCGCATCCTTGTCGTAACCGTGCATCATGGATGATAAACCTCCTGTTTATACGATTTTTAGCTAAGAATGAGCAAAGATGCGCCGCACATTTTTCGTTCTGGCTAACGGGAATGAAATGCAGCGTAGTGGCACTACGCTAAATGGAATGACCGGACGCCAGAGCGGAAAAGGTGCAAGCAGATTGCTCAGGCGAAGCTAAAAATCGTATTACGCCATTATAACCGCCTTGAACTGCGCCAGCGTGTCCTTGAAAACGCCCAGCGCACGGCGGATGGGTTCGGGGCTGCTCATGTCGATGCCCGCCAGCTTCAAGGCGTCAATCGGCGGCACGGCGCAGCCCGCGGACAGGAACTTGCGGTAGTCGCGGACGGCGCTTTCGCCTTCGGACAGAATCTTGTCGCTGAGCGAAACCGCCGCGCACAAGCCCGTCGCGTACACATAGACGTAGTAGGAGCGATAGAAGTGCGGGATGCGCATCCACTCGTTGGCGATGTTCTCATCCACCGTGCAGACAGCGCCGTAATACTTCTGGTTTAATTCGTAGTACGCCTTGGACAGGCTCTCGCGGGTCAGCGGCTGCCCCTGCTCCGCCATCGTGTGGGCAATCAGCTCAAACTCCGCGAACATCGTCTGACGGAACACGGTCGTGCGGAACTGCTCCAGGAAGTGGTTCAGCAAGTACGCCAGCGCCTTTTTGTCGTCCGCGAACGTCTTGAGCAGGTGGCGCATCATCGTCGCCTCGTTGCAGGTGGACGCAACTTCCGCCACGAACAGGCTGTAATCGCTCTTGGGCGCGGGCTGGTTGGTGTTGGAGTAGAAGGAGTGCATGGAGTGCCCCAGCTCGTGCGCGATGGTGAACGTATCCGACAAATTGTCGTTGTGGTTCAGCAGCACATAGGGGTGCACGTCGCGCAGGTTGCCGGAGGAAAACGCGCCGGAGGACTTGCCCTTGGAGGGGTACACGTCAATCCAGCCGCCGACGCGGGCTTCGCGCAGCTTGGCCAGATAGTCCTCGCCCATGGGCTTCAGGCCTTCCAGCACAAGGTCAAACGCCTTGTCGTAGCTCAGCTCCATGTGGAAATCCTTGACCATCGGCGTGTAGAGGTCGTACATGTGCAATTCATCCAGCCCCATCAGCGCTTTGCGCAGCGCCAGATACTCATTCAGCACCGGAATCGCCGCGTGCACTTCGCTGATGAGGTTGTCGTAGACGCTCGTGGGGATTTCCAGCGGTTCCATGCGGGCATCGCGGGCGGTGGCGTAATGGCGGGCGCGCGCCTGGAACACGTCGTTCTGCACGCTGCCGTTGTACGTTGCGGCGATGGTGCTGCCGAAACTGCCGTAGGTGTTCATGATGCCGTCGAACGCCGATTTGCGGACTTCGCGGTCTTCCGAACGGATAAACTGGGAATATGTGCCTTCGGTCAGCTCGGCAGTCGTGCCGTCGGGCATCTGCACGGGCGGGAAGGACATATCCACGTCGGTCAGCATCCCGAAGATGTGGTTCGGGGCTTGGGCGACCTGCCCCATCATGGCGAGCAGCTTCTCCTGCTCGGCAGGCAGCGTGTGCGGCTTCTGACGAATCAGGTTGCGCAGGAACGCGTCATAATCCGCCATTGCCGGATCAGCGGCGATTTCCGCCAGCAGCGCATCATCCAGCGAGAGCAGCTCCGGCTCAAAGAAGGACATTGCGGTGGACAGCTGTACGCCCATCTGGGACGCGCGGGCGCGAAGTCCCTGCGCAACCGGGTCGCCGTTGTCCGTTTCGCCGCGCAGGAACGCGTAGGAGAAAACGGGCTCAGCCTGCTGATTCAAGTCGAAATACTCGCGAATGGCCTGACGGGGATTTTCGGCGACTTTGCCCTCCCACGCGGCGAACTTCTTGCCGGACGCAAGCACATCCGCCAAAGCGGCCTCCCACGCGGCATCATCAGGGTAAATGTGCGACAAGTCCCATTTGTACTGCGCGGGGATTTCCTCACGCTTGCGGAGCTTTGCAGCCATTGTAAGACCTCTTTCTGCCGGAAAAAAACCGGCGTTTCCATTTCATTTCCTAGAGTGTGTTTCTAAATTCGCCCGGCAGCATTTTCGGCATCTTTTCTTGCACTTCTGCGTCTTCAAACCTCGATTTACCGCCAGTAAACCTTCGGTTTTCATCCTTGAATTGCAAGAAAATCTGCTCGAAACTGCACCGGTCTCATTTTAGAAACACACTCTATTGTACACGCATTAGCGGAAAAAAGCAAGGCGTATCAGCGGTGCTTTTTCTCGTACGTCAGCGGGCGGCAGGCGCTGGCGCGATCCGACCCGTTGGGGAAGAACGAAATCGCGCCGTCCAGCAGGGTGATTGCGCCCGTTGAGCCGCGCACAACCTGTTTTTCCAGCAGCAGGCGCAGCAGCTTTTCCGTCAGCATCGGTCCGCCGCCGCGCGTCAGGCAGTCCTTCCAGAGGGTGAAGTGGCAGCCGTCCGCCGCGCGGGAGCAGAAAAACGCCTGCGGGCTTTCCAGCACGCCGCCCTTCCGGCAGACCGGGCAGACGCAGCCGTCAATTTTCGTGCCGCGCGTGACCATCGACTGCGTGCGCTTCTTTCGCCGCCCATCATCCGGAAAGACCACGTCGGCGCGGTTATTCCGGGCGAAATTCACCAGAAACGTGGAGAATTTGCGGATGCTGTCCATGAACTTGTCCGCGTCCTGCTTGCCGTCGGTGATTTGGTCGAGTGCCAGTTCCCAGCGCCCGGTCATTTCGGGGGAGGACAGCTCCTGCGGCACAATTTGAATCAGCTGCACGCCCTTGTCGGTCGCCAGAATCGTCTTGCCCTTGCGGATGGCGTACCCGACCTGAATCAGCCGCTCGATGATGGCGGCGCGGGTCGCGGGTGTGCCGATGCCGCTGCCCTTCATCTGCCGCGCGATTTCCTCGTCGGTGGATTCGCGCCCGGCGGTTTCCATCGCGGAGAGCAGGGACGCGTCGTTGTGCTGCGCCGGGGGCTTTGTCTGGTCGCTCTTGACCTCGGCGGCGCGGACGGTGCGCGTGTCGCCGGGGGACAGCGGCGGCAGGGCGGTTTCCTCCTCGGCATCGGCGGATTTTTTCTTCGCGCGCCCGGCTTTCGGCGGATTCGCCAGCGGCGGCACA